>LNFM01002621.1_pt1 | contig 148109 bp, 140 predicted proteins | sample 596031 | NCBI WGS metagenome assembly LNFM01 (sample SAMN04254537, study PRJNA301005) | activated carbon metagenome | isolation source: dual media filters at the Ann Arbor, Michigan drinking water treatment plant | place: USA: Ann Arbor
AGCAACACGCCTGCCGCCAGCGCCGCGCGATGGCAAACCACGTCCTGCACAGCACAACGCCGCACCGCAAGCCTTCCGCGCACAGGTCTCCTAGCCGCCCTCCAGGAAGCGCAGCGCCGCCTCCGGACCGGCCAGGATCTCGGTCAGCCGCGCGAGATCCGCCGTGCTGGCCCCGGACTTGCCGCGCAGCGTCCCGAAGGTATCGGTGACGCGCCGCAGCGCGGCGTCATAGGCGGTGGCGCCGCCCAGCGTCCGCCCTGCGGTCTCGAGCCGGCGCAGGCTGCGCCCGGTGGCCTCTATCGCCTGCACCCCGGCATCGTCCAGCCGCGCCCCGGCGCGGGTGAGCGGTTCGATCACGTGCTGCGCGGTCGACTCCGTGAAGGTGGCGCGGCAGGCCTCCGCGACATCGCGGCGCAGCGCGACGACGCGCTGGCGGCGCTCCGGCCGGCGCCCGGCGGCGGAATCCTCCAGGTCATCGAGCGCCTCAGCGAATTCCTCGGCCATCTGGGCGGCGCCCTTCGGGTCGCTGACGGCGAAGTCGGGACGGCAATCCTCCATCCAGCGGTCGAGCGCGCGGTCTGCCGCGCCAGGGGCGCCGATCTGCGCCGCCGCCGCCGCGACCGATGCAGGCTTCGCCGCCTTGGTCAGGATGGTGGCGAGCATCGCTTCGATCACGGCGGGCTCCTCGGATGCGGCGGAGGCAAGCGCGGCCTGCACCAGCACCTCCGGTGGGCCGTCGCGCGCTGCCAGCAGGGCGGCCCAGAGCAGGTCCGCATGGCGCCACACGCCGGCCGACAGCGCGACGCAGTGCCGGAGATCCGCCGCTGCCAGGCCGGTTTCTTCCCAGCCCGGCGGCGGCGGCAGGCTTTCGGCGATGCGCGCCGCGGCGCGCCACAGCCGGCGCCCGGCCGCATCCACGGCCGCCAGGTCGGCGAAGCTGCGCCCGGCGAAGGCTTCCTCGATGGCGGTGGCCTCGTCGCCGAGGGCGTGGCGCACGGCGCCGCCCACGCCGATCAGCGCGCTGCGTGGCAGGCCGCCATCGGCGCGCTTCCAGGCGCGCGGCTCGGCGATGATGCCATCGAGCGGCAGGAACAGCAGCCGCGTGAAGGCGATCGGCCGCGGTGGGCGCAGCCGGCGCAGCCGTGGCCGCGCGGCATCGAGCAGCCGGTCGGCCTCCCGCCGGTCGGTCATGCGGTCGAACACCGCCACCACCCGCGCCAGCGCATCGTCCGATGCCGACGCCACCGCATGGGTCAGGCGGCGGTGCTCGGCTGACAGGGCCGCGGTCATGCGGCGCGCGCCCGCAGGCGTTCGTTGCGCGCGACGATGTCGAGCATCCGCCCGCTGCGCCAATCCTCGTTCGCCTTCACCACGCGGCGCAGCCGGGTCGGGCGGTCCCAATCCTCCTCGATGCCGAGCCATTCCTCGACCTCGCGCGGCATGACGGGGGCGAGCACCGCCATCTCCCACAGCGCGCCCTCGCGCATGCCGGGCTCGGCGTCGCGCCACAGCTCGGTGATCACCAGCCAGCCATCCAGCAGCCAGTCGGGCCGCGAGGCGCGGCGGCCGAGGTCGGTCGAATCCTCGCGCCAGGCGCGCAGCAGGGTCGGCGTCTCGGACAGCAGCCCATCGAGGTCCTTGAAGGCCGTGGCCGCGCAGGACAGCGTCAGGCGCGCAGCATCGATCACCAGCACCGCCGCGTGCTGTTCGCTCGGGTCCGGCGATTGCGCGACATGCAGTTCGATCTCCGCGACCATCGCCTGAAGCGCCGCGACCAGGCCGCGGGTGCGGGATACGCCGGGGTCGCCCGGGATGCCGACGCCGCTGAAGGCGGAGGCGATGGCCTCCAGCCAGGCGGCGATGATCTCCGGGCTCACGCCCAGCCGCGGCGCGAAGCGGGCCACCGCCCGGCGCGCGCGCAATTCGATGTTCTGCGGCGTGTCGGCTTGCGGCGGGACGCGCGCCTCGTCGCGCGATTCGGTGCGGCGGATCAGGTCGAGCAGCAGCAGGAAGTTCGCCCGCATCCGGGCCGCGCCGTCCTCGTTCACGGCACGCGCCACGGCGGCGGCGGCCTCGCGCCCGGCCAGGCCCTCGGCGGCGACGGCGCGCGCCGTCTCGCGCACGGTGGGCGGCGAGACCACCGCCTGGTCGGACAGGCGCTGCCATAGCCGGCGGTCGTGCAGGGTGGGCGAGCAGATCTCGGGCAGCGCCGGCCACGGCACGATGTAGTTGCCACGCCCGCCGGAGGGGTTGGTGATGACCACCTCGAGCCCGGCGCGGGTTTCGTTCGGGCGGATGCGGGCGCCGAGCAGGAACGGCGTGGTGAAGGGCACGGTCACGCCGCGGTCGAGGAAGGTGGCAGGCTGGTAGGCCGCCGTGCCGAAACGCTCAAGGATGTCCGTGCGGATCTCGGTCATGCCACGCCATCCTGGCGCGGACGGGTAAAGGAGGAGTTTCAGCGACGCGTTGTTACCAAAGTGCGCTTATTGAGCGACTCCCGGCGTCAAGGCGAAAGGCTTGCCTGTGGACGAATGCGGCGCTCCTTATACGTCCGTCGCGCAAGTCAGCTTGTATCCAGGGTGTTAGCCGCGCGCGCTTGCAAAGCGTGGCAAGGCGGAAATGACTTCCTGGGTAGAGCTGTGCTAACGGGTAGAATTGCGGCGTTCCCAAGAAAGTACGTGGCCGGTATGGCTTCCTAGCACCGCTAACGCCGTGCTTCGATCTTGCCAGCCGGGTTCAACCACATACCCCTGGAAGGGTCGTGCGCACAAAAACCGAGAAGGTCGAGAGAGGCGTGCACCACGGCCAATCCCAACACGTTAGAGCAGGAAATGACTGCACCGTGTTATCGTATTTCAATTCTGGCGGGTGGTTGTGCAGTTATGATGCTCATTGGGATATCCGCTGGCCGGGTAAGGGCATAGGCAACCCCGAGCAGGCTGGGGATTACACAGGCAAGGGGGAGGCCCCATCCAATCAAATGCCGCCGACTTTTCGAAGCAAATATTTCGTTCCACCTATCGAAGAAACTTCCTGTTCCACTCAGCGGCCTGTCTGCTATTTTGTCCACAACAGTTATGGGATGAGTAGAATCATTGAATATTAAACCAAGAATAATATCGAGTTTTTTCTGTGCTCGAAAAATTGCAAGCGACACGGCAATAGAGACAACTAAAGACATCAACGCAATGACAAGCTGCATACTTGAAGAAAATCGCGCATTGATGAATGCATTCGCTGAAAGTCCGAAGAATATTAAAAGAAAACCTGTCCTCTTATTGACTAATTCTTCGACATACATTCTTTCTTGACTAAGATCCCATCGGGGGGAAATTAGCCGGGATTCGGTAACATCTTTGTTATTATTGATAACATTTTGAAAATCCTCAGAGTGTCGTGCTTTATTCCAGTTGGCCGACATTTGCAGAAACCTCCATCTTCGCGCTTGGATGCTGAGTCAGCACCCCACTATGGAACGAGCATCGCTAGAAAAAAAGGCAATATCTCGCTGCGCATCTTCCAGGCCGCGATCTCGGAAATTTGACTCGTCACTTGAGCTACCGCCAAACCCCCGGCCGCACCGATACCGCCACCAGCACCCCATAGGCCGCGAGCCCGAGCCCGATCGCCGCAAAGGCCCCGGGCAGCCCGGTATCGGTGAAGGTCGCGAGCGCCCAGCCGCCGCCCACGGCGAACACCAGGCGCGAGACGGAGGCCGCGAAGGGTCCGCGCATCCGCCCCGCCCCCTGGCAGGCGAAGTACAGCGCCATGCCCAGACCGAAGGGTCCGAAGGACGGCCCGACCCAGCGCAGGTAGACCACGATCGCCTCCTGCACCGCCGGGTCGGTCGCGAACAGCCGCGCCAGCGGATGCGGGAAGATCGCCGCCAGCACGCCGATGCCGCCCGCCAGCCCGCCGGCGATGGCCGCGCCCCGCCAGGCTGTGGCGCGCGCGGACGCCCAATCCCCCGCGCCGACCCGCCGCCCGACCAGGGAGGTCAGCGCCACGCCGATGCCGAAGCCCAGCGGGATGATCAGGAATTCGAGCCGAACGCCCACACCATAGGCGGCGATGGCCGCGGTGCCGTGGCGCGCCACCAGCGCGGTCATCAGCACCACGGTCAGGTTGGCGATCGTCGCCATCACCGTCGCGACCACGCCCACTTCCAGGATGCCTCGGAACAGGTCGCGCCGCAGCGGCGCACGCAGGTCCGGCACGAAGCCGGCGCCGCCGCGCAGGATGACGAAGGCCATGCTGCCCGCCGCCGCCGCGAAGGCCACCAGGTAGGCGACCGCCGCCCCCGCCAGCCCCCAGCCCAGGCCCAGCATCAGCACGCCCGACAGCGGCGCCTCCAGCACCCAGCAGGCGGTCATGATGGTGGCCGGCAGGCGCATCTTGCCCGCACCGCGCAGCACCGAACCCAGGATGTTCGCGAGCCACACCAGCACGGCGCCGCCGAACAGGATCGACGCATAGCCGATGGCGTGCTCGAGCGTCGCGCCTGTGCCGCCCACCCAGTGGAACAGCGCCGGCCCGAAGCCGAGCGCCAGCCCCATGGTGAGCACGCCCATGGCCAGCGCGATCACCACCGCGTGCTTGACCAGCGCCGCCGCCTCGTCGCGCCGCCCGGCGCCGATGGCGCGCGCCACCGCTGAGGCGACGCCGCCGCCCATCGCGCCGCCCGAGGTCATCTGCATCAGCATGAGCAGCGGCAGCACCAGGGCGTAGCCGGCCAGCGCCTCGGTCCCCAGGCGCCCGATCAGCGCGGCCTCGGCGGTCTGGGCGATGGCCTGCACGAAGGTCACCAGGATGGTCGGCGCCGACAGCCTTGCGATCTCGATGACCGGCGCCGCCTGGGACACCGGCGGGGGCGGCGCGACGGCCCCGCGCGCGGGCGGTGTCGCGCGGCGATCGGGCGTGGTCACGCCACCCGATGGAGCAGCGGCTCGTTCGCGCCGAGGCGGCGCAGGTTCTCCGCAGCAATGGCGAAGGAGCGGTCGAAGGTGCCGGTGGTCAGCCAGGCGACATGCGGCGTGACCACCACATTGGGCAGCGCGAACAACGGGTCCGTCGGGTCGGCGGGTTCCTGCGCGAAGACATCCAGCCCCGCGGCGCCGAGCTGGCCCGACCGCAGCGCCGCCACCAGCGCCGCCTGGTCCACCAGCCCGCCGCGCGCGGTGTTCACCAGCACCGCGCCGCGCTTCATGCGCGCGATGGCGCCGGCATCGATCAGCCCGCGTGTCTCGGGCGTTTCGGGAATGTGCAGCGAGACCACGTCGCTCTCCGCCAGCAGGCCCGCCAGCGTGCGGTAGCTGCCCTCGACATCGGGCTTCGGCGTGCGTGCGGTGTACAGCAGCCGGCAGCCGAGCGCGGCGAGCACGGGCGCGAGCAGCGCGGGAATCGCGCCATAGCCGATCAGCCCGACCGTCCGCCCGCCCAGTTCGAACAGGCTGTCCTGCAATGCGGGCGGCTGCGCCCAGCCTTGCCCGGCGCGCGTGGCGGCATCGAAATGGGACACGCGCCTGAGCGCGCCCAGCATCAGCAGCAGCGTCAGTTCCGCCACCGCCCGGGCGTTGGTGCCGGGCAGGTTGCACACCGCGATGCCGCGCGCGCGGGCGGCATCGAGGTCGATAGTGTTCACGCCCACGCCGATCTTCTGGATCAGCCGCAGGCGCGGCGCGGCGGCGATGTCGGCGGCGGTCAGTGGGCGCAGCACGTGCCAGATCGCCTCGGCCTGCGGCAGCGCGGCGGCGAAGGCAGCGTCATCCGTGTCGGAGACGATGCCGAGGTCGATCCCCGGCAGCTGCGACAAGCGGTCGGCCAGCCCCGGCCCGGCGCGGTAGTGCAGCAGCACCTTCACCGCTTCGATCGTCCCAGCACCGCCCCGCCGGCGAAGCGCGCGCGGGCACCGAGGCCTTCCTCGATGCGCAGCGCCTCGTTCCACTTGGCCATGCGTTCGGACCGCGCGAAGGAGCCGACCTTCAACTGCCCGACGCCCCAGCCGAGCGCGAGGTGGACGATGGTGACATCCTCCGTCTCGCCGGACCGGGCGCTGACGATGCCGGCGTAGCCGACTTCCTGCGCCGCCGCCCAGGCCGCCTTGGTTTCGGTGAGTGTGCCGCGCTGGTTCGGCTTGATGAGCACGGTGTTCGCCGCGCCGTTGCGCGCTGCCTCCCGCACGCGTGCGGCATCGGTCACCAGGAAGTCGTCGCCCACCACCTGGATCCGGTGGCCCACTTCGCGCGTGAAGGCAGCGAAGCCTTCCGCATCGTCCTCCGCCAGCGGATCCTCGATCGAGGCGATGGGGTAGGCATCGATCCAGCCGAGCAGCATGCGGATCATGCCGTCCGTATCCAGTTCACGCCCTTCCAGCCCCAGCCGGTAGCGCCCGCCCTTGCCGAAATCCGTGGCCGCGATGTCGAGGGCGATCGCCACCTGTTCGCCCGGCTTGAAGCCGGCGCGCTCGATCGCGGCCACCAGGGTTTCCAGCGCCTGCTCGTTCGCGGTGAAGGCGGGCCACCAGCCACCCTCGTCCGCCACGCCCTGCAACAGCCCACGGTCCTTCATGATGCCGCCGGCGGCGCGATAGACCTCGGCGGTCCAGTCCAGCGCCTGCGCGAAGGATGTCGCCGCCGGGCAGATCACCAGGAAGTCCTGGATGTCGACGCGGCGCCCGGCATGCGCGCCACCGCCGAGGATCTGTATCTGCGGGAGCGGCAGGAGGGTCGCGCCGTCGCCACCCAGGTATTTCCACAGCAGCATGCCACGCGCATGCGCGGCGGCGTGGGCGGCCGCCATCGACACCGCCAGCGTGGCATTGGCACCGAGCCGCGATTTGTTCGCCGTGCCATCCAGCGCGATCAGCGCGGCATCCAGCGCCGCCTGGTCGGCGGCATCCATGCCGGCGACGCGGGGCGCGATCTCGGTGTTCACCGAGGCCACCGCGCCGGTCACGTCGTAGCCGCCGAAGGCGGTCCCGCCATCGCGGCGATCCAGCGCCTCGCCGCTGCCGGTGCTGGCGCCGGCGGGCGCAATGGCCAGGCCGCGCGCGCCGCCGGCCAGGCGGATCTCGGCCTCCACCGTCGGCCGGCCGCGGCTGTCCCACACGCGGCGGCCGCGTACGGAGGCAATGGTCGTGGAAGTCATGCGCCGATTTCTTTCCCCCAGGCGGCCCGCACGCTGCGCAGCCGGTCCGGCGGCGCCAGCAGCAGCGCGCGCGCCACCCGGCGCACGCGGTCCTTGTCCGCTTCGTCCGTCAGGTACTCGACCGGGCTCTTGCCGTCCACGCGCGCCAGGAACAGCGCGGGCAGCAGGCTGGCGGCGCGCGCCTCCAGCACCGCCGGCGCCTCCCACTCCACGCCCGCCAGGTACGCGGTGGCCAGGGCCTCGAAGCACAGCAGGAAGTCGCTCGCGGCGCGTGGCGCACAGAGGCATTTCAGCAGCAGGTGGTTCAGGCAGAAGGCCAGGTCGAAGGCGGGGTCCCCCCACCAGGCGCATTCCGCATCGATGAACACCGGCCCGCGCGGGCCGATCAGGATGTTCTTCGGGCTGACATCGCCATGCACCAGCGTGAGTTTCGTCGCCGCCGTGCGGGCCACCAGCGCCCTGAGCGCTGGTGCGAGGTCCGCATACACGCGCGCCGTCGCCTCCAGGTAGGGTTCCAGGCGTATCGCGTGGAACAGCTGGTCGGTCGGGAAATCCGCCGACAGCGCGGGCTGGCGCGCCGCATGGGCGTGGATGCGCGCGATGCGCCGGCCGACCTCGGCGGCGAAGCCGGCATCGGCATGGCCGGCCTGCAGGCGCGCCTTCCATACCGGGTGCTCAGCGGGCGGCAGCCATTGCATCGCGAGGGTGCCCGTCGCCTCGTTCTGGCCGAGCAGGGTCGGCACCGAACACGGCGCGGCCTCGGCCGCGCGCGCCAGCCAGCGGGCCTCGTAGCGGTTGCGGATGACCGGCGCGCGCCAATCCGCCGCCACCTTCAGCTTGGCCAGCGCGCGCTTGATGCAGACATCGCGGCCGTCGGGCAGCACCACGTGCCAGATGTCGGAGGAAACGCCGCCGGTCAGCGCCTCGCCATGCGCGACGGCGTCCGGGGCGAGCAGACCCATGGCGCGCAGCCCCTCGCTCATGGCCGGGGGGATCTCCGCCAGCGGCGCAGGCATCATCCCCTCCCGGCCGCGAGCGGTGTGGCGGCGGCGATCAGCGCTGCGCCCCGCCGACCCATAGGGCTTCCTTCCGCCCAAGCCGTGGCAGGGCGGCCGGGGCCCGGACATGGCCGGACCCGGGGCGCGGTTCTGCAACGCAACCGCGGCGCGTGCGGACCTTCTGATGGCGGAACGGGGCCACGATATTCTCCCGAGCATCCGGGCCCGGAGCGCCGCGTCGGGCCCGACGTCAGCATGCCCGGCTGTGTCGTTAATGCCAAATGCCATTCGCTGCGTCCCATCCGCCATGCGCGGCGCCGCAAGCCATGCTAGGAACCGAAACGACAACCCGCGGGGCGCCGAAGATCGAGCATGGCCAAGGACGACTGGGACATTCCCGAACACCTCCAGCCGGACCCGAATGAGTGGTCCTTCGACATCGAGGACGCGCTCGGCAAGGTGGTCGGCCTGCGCACGCAGGTTCCGGCGGATGCCTTCACGGCGCGGGTGCTGGGCACCGAGCGCGAGGGCTCCGGCGTGGTGATCCGCGACGACCTGGTGCTGACAGTGGGCTACCTGGTGACCGAGGCCGAGGGCATCTGGATCACCAATGCCGATGGCCGCGCCGTGCCGGGCCATACCCTGGCGGTCGACCAGGAGAACGGCTTCGGCCTGGTGCAGGCGCTGGGTCGGCTCGGCGTCACGCCGGCGGAACTCGGCGACAGCGAGGCGCTGCGGATCGGCGCCCCGGTGATGCTGGGGGCGGCCGGCGGGCGCGGCCATGCCGTCTCGGCCAAGCTGGTCGCGCGGCAGCCCTTCGCCGGCTACTGGGAATACCTGATCGACGATGCGCTGTTCACCGCGCCGGCGCATCCGTCATGGGGCGGCGCCGGGCTGTTCGGGCCGGACGGCAAGCTGATGGGGATCGGCTCGCTGATCCTCCAGCAAGGGGAGGAAGGCCGTCGGCTCGACCTCAACATGGTGATCCCGGTGCATCGCCTGTCGCCGGTGCTGAACGACCTTGTCACCTATGGGCGGGTCAACCGGCCGGCGCGGCCCTGGCTTGGCCTCTATGCCACCGAGGACGAGGAAGGCGTGGCGATCGCATCCCTGGCACCGGGCGGCCCGGCGGAGAATTCCGGCGTGCGCAGCGGCGACCGCGTGCTGGCCGTGGACGGTGCCGTCGTCACCGACCTGGCGGAGCTGTGGCGCGCGGTGTGGTCGTGCGGCCATGCGGGATCGACCGTGAAGCTGAAGCTCGGCCGCGCACGCGGGTCACGCGATGTCGCGGTGGTCTCGGTGGACCGCATGTCGTTCCTCAAGCATCCGCGGATGCATTGATGGCGGGCATGGTGATCGTGCCGCCGGGGCAGGGCGAGCAGCACTGGCAGCCGCAGCCCGCCAATGGCTGGATCGAGGTGCTGACATCGCCGCGCCTGGCCGGCGCGCCGGCGGGCTTCTCGGCGGGCCTTCAGGAACTGCCGCCGCTCGGCAAGATCCGCGAGCACGCGCACCCGGCGCAGACCGAGGTTTTCTGGATCATCGAGGGGCAATGCCTGGCCCGGCTGGATGGCCAGGTGCGGCGCATCGTGGCCGGCACCTTCATGGTCGCGCCGCCGCATGTGCGCCACGGCTTCATCAACGATGGCGGCGGACCCTACCGGATGCTGTGGATGCTGATCCCGGCGGGGCTCGAGGATTTCTTCGTGGGCATCGGCAAGCCGCGCATCCCAGGCGCGCCCGACCCCACGCCGTATCCGCGCCCGGCCGAGACCGGCGCCATCGAGCTGTCCACCGTGTTCGAGACACTGGATCCGCCGCCCGAGCCGCCCTGGGACACCGCGCCCATCACCGACCCCGCCGTGCTGGAAGCGATCCGCCGCCAAGCGGTGTGACTTGCGGTGCGGGCAGTTTCGGGCCGAACATCGCGCCAGGAAGGCCAGCGGGCACGGACCCGCGCCACCAGCGGAGGAAACGACATGACCCAGGGCATCACGCGCCGGACGGCGCTCGCGGCCGGTGGCGCGCTTCTGGCGGCACCGCCGATCGTGCGTCAGGCGAACGCGCAATCCGCGTTCGACTGGAAGCGCTTCTCGGGCGAGCGCATCGAGGTCAGCCTGACCGCCAACCCGCGCAGCACCATCCTGATCCAGAACCAGCGCGAGTTCGAGGACATGACCGGCATCCGCGTCGGCGCCGAGCAGATCCCCGAGCAGCAGCACCGCCAGAAATTCGCGATCGAATTCGCCTCGGGCCGGCCGTCCTTCGACGTGGTGGGCATCAGCCTGCATGTGAACAAGCGCCAGGTCGGCCGCGCGCGCTGGTGCACCGACATCAAGGCGCTGATGGCCGATGCGTCGATCACTTCGCCGGATTTCGACTTCGCCGATTTCGGAGCCGGGGCTGTGGAGTACTCCACCCAGTCGGACGGCCGGATGGACACCATCCCCGAGTTCACCGACTACTTCATCCTGTATTACAACAAGGAACTACTGGCGGCGAAGAACATCGCCGTGCCGACCACCTTCGACGAGATGTACGACAGCGCGAAGCGGCTGACCGAACCGTCGCGCCAGATCTACGGCAATGTCGGGCGTGGCCTGCGCAATGCGAACGTGGTGCTGTATTCCTCGTTCCTGCTGGGCACGCAGCAGCGCGACTTCCTCGACGCGCAGCGCCGGCTGATCAGCGATTCGCCCGACGCGATCTGGGCCGGGGAATTCTACAAGAAGCTGCTGCGCGACTGCTCGCCGCCGGGTGTCTCCGGCTTCAACTGGAACGAGTGCCAGACCACCTTCATGCAGGGCCGCGCCGCCTATTGGCTGGATGGCGTGGGCTTCGCCGCACCACTCGAGGACCGCACGCGATCGCGCGTGGCCGGCAAGGTCGGCTACGCCGTGGTGCCGCGCGGGCCGGCGAATCATCACTGCGCCATGTTCGGCACCGGCTTCGGCATCGCCGAGCAGTCGCGCAAGAAGGGCGCGGCCTGGTACTATCTGCAATGGGCCTCGGGCAAGGCGAACCAGCTGCGCTACCTGACCTCGGGTGCCGGTTCGCCGGCGCGCACCTCGCCCTATCGCAATGAGGAGGCAATCAGCCAGTCGCGCTTCTCGCGCGAGTTCTTCAACACGCTGATCGCGAGTGCGCGCATCAGCCGCCCGGGCCTGCCGGAGATCGTGCCGGTCACTGAATTCCGCGACACCATCGGCGCGGCGCTGACCAGCACGATCGGCGGCGCGGACGTGGGGAATGAATTGCGCCGTGCGACGGAAGCCTTCCGCCCGGTGCTCGAAGCCTCCGAGCGCGCGGCCTGAGGCATGGACGGCGCGGCGAGCCTGGCCGGCACGGCGGCGACGACGACGCGCCGCCGGCGTCGCAACTATTCCCGGCGATACTGGTGGTTCGTCGTGCCCTGCGGCGTGGTGGTGCTGGCCACCATCATCTTCCCCTGGGTCTTCACGCTGTACATGTCGGCGCACGACTTCAAGTTGGGCGGCGGGCGGGAGTATGTCGGCTTCGCCAACTACCTGAAGCTGGTGGAGGATGAACGCTTCCTGCTGTCGATCCTGCGCACGCTGTATTTCACCGCGCTGTCGGTCGTGCTGCCGATGGTGCTGGGACTGTTGGCGGCACTCGCCTTCCATCGCAAGTTTCCGCTGCGGGGGCTGGCGCGCACGATCTTCATCCTGCCCATGATGGCGACACCCGTCGCCGTCGCGCTGGTCTGGACCATGATGTTCCACCCGCAACTCGGTGTGTTGAACTGGTTGCTGCAGCAGGTCGGGCTGCCGCCGTCCTTGTGGGTCTATGCGCCGGAGACCGTCATCCCGACGCTGGTGATGATCGAGGTCTGGCACTGGACGCCGCTTGTGATGCTGATCCTGCTGGGCGGCCTGGCCTCCCTGCCGATCGACCCCTACGAGGCGGCGAAGATCGATGGCGCCACGGCCTTCCAGGCGTTCTGGCACATCACGCTGCCGCTGCTCGCCCCGTTCCTGGTGGTGGCGCTGATCATCCGCACCATCGACGCGCTGAAGGCCTTCGACACTATCTATGTCATCACGCAGGGCGGGCCGGGCACCGCCAGCGAAACCATCAACATCTTCCTCTATCTCCAGGCCTTCGCTTACTACAATCTTGGCTATGCCAGCGCGGTGGTGGTCGTCTTCTTCAGCATCATCATCCTGCTGGCGATGGTGCTGCTGTGGACCCGCGCGCGGGTGCGGGCGTGATGCGCAAGGTCAAGCGCATCGTCGGCAATATCGGCTTCGGCTTCGGCGTGCTGATGCTGGTGAGCCCGGCGATCCTGGTGTTCCTGTGGATGCTGTCGCTGTCGCTCAAGAACGAACTCGACAACACCGACTACCCGCCGATCTTCATCCCGAACCCGCCGGTGTGGGACAATTTCGCAGCGGTGTTCGAGCGCAACGACTTCGTGAAGTATGCGATCAACTCGGTGATCGTGTCGTTCTCCGCAACGGGCCTCGCGATCCTGCTCGGCGTGCCGGCGGGCTATGGCATCGCGAAGATGCGCGCGACCAAGGCGGCGGTGGTCATCCTGATCGCGCGGATCACGCCCGGCCTGTCCTATTTGATCCCGCTGTTCCTGCTGTTCCAGTGGATCGGGCTGACCGGCACGGTGGTGCCCATCATCATCACCCACCTGGTCATCACCGTGCCCATCGTGGTGTGGATCATGATGGGCTTCTTCGAGGGCCTGCCCGCGGAACTTGAGGAAGCGGCGCTGGTCGATGGCGCGACCATCTGGCAGGCCTTCCGCCATGTCGCGATGCCGCTGGCCAAGCCGGGCATCACGGTGGCGACCATCCTCGCCTTCATCTTCTCCTGGAACAACTTCATCTTCGCCATGGTGCTGGCGGGGCGCGAGAGCCGGACGCTGCCGGTCGCGGTGAACAACATGCTGACCTTCGAGCAGATCTCCTGGGGGCCGCTGTCGGCCGCCGCACTGCTGGTGACGGCGCCGGTGCTGGTGCTGACGCTGCTGGCGCAGAAGCAGATCGTGGCGGGGCTGACGGCGGGCGGGGTGAAGGGCGGTTGACCGGCGCTTGGCCTTTCCGTCCGGCGCCCTATGTTCCCGACGTCAAGGAGGCCGCGATGTCGTTGCGCCGTATTCCCGTCGCCGTCCGCTTCATGGTGCTGCATGGGTTGGTGGGCTTCGGCCTGGCCGCGATCTTCGTGGGCGCCGTGCTCTGGGCCGACCCCGGCGGCGTCGGCCGGTTGATCCTGCGCGAGGGTGGGGCGCCGGTGGTGGCGCTGCTGTGGTTCTTCACCGGGCTGACCTTCGGGTCCGTGCAGATCGGCGCGGCGGTGATGCTGCAGGATGGGCGCGACGACAGGCCGCGCGGCGGGCGCCGCCAGCGCGTGGCGCCGGCCCTGGTGCCGGCGCGCATCGCGGTGCGTGCGCGGCGCTGATCAGGCCTCGGCCAGGCCCCATTTGCGGGCCGTCTCGGCGAAGAAGCCGCTTTCGATTCGAAGCGTCACCCAGGTGTCGAGGAAGCGCAGCCAGGCCGCGTCGTTCGCCGGTGCCATGAAGGCCATCGGGATCGGGTTGCGCGGCTGGTCGCGCAGGATCGCCACCAGGTCGGGGTATTCGCGCGTGAGGAAGGCGGCCTCGATCACGCTGGTCATCGCCGCATCGACGCGCCCGCCCAGCAGTTCCTGCCAGTCGCGCGCCGGGCTTTCCACGCGCCGCAACGTGGCGTTCGGCAGCGCCTGCTGGACGAACTGCTCCATGGTGGTGCCAAGCGTGGTGCCGATCGTGACACCCCGCGCGTTCAGCGCATCCCAGGTGGCGAACTTCGTCGCGTCCCGCCGGCGCACCAGGGGGATGAAGCCGGTGCGCCCCCATGGCAGGGTGAAGGCGGCCGCCATGGCGCGTGCCACGGAGATCGAGGTGCCCGTCATCACCACGTCGAACTGGTCGGCCTGCAGGCCGTTGATCAGCGTGCGCCAGTCGGTCGCGACGAATTCCGCGCGCAGGTTCATGTCGCGCGCCAATTGCTGCGCGCAGTCGATCTGATGGCCGCGGTATTCGCGCGTGGCCGGGTCGCGCACGGTCATCGGGTTGAAGTCGCCGGTGGTGCCGATGCGGATGCGCCCGGCGGCCTGCACGGCGGCGAGCCCTGCGCGGGGATGGCGAGCGTGCCGGCGGCGAGCGCGGCGGCGGGAAGGGTGCGGCGGAACATGGGGTGGTCTCCGGGATGGTGGCGCGCATGATGCCATGGCGGCGCCTTGGCGTCCTGTTGCCGCTGCTGCTGCTGGCGGGATGCGGTGGCAACTGGGGCTGGCACGTGGTGAACCCGGCTGACCCGCGCGGACAGGCGAACCTGCGCTTCATGGTCGATGGGCTGTGGGCGACGGTGTCGCTGTCGGTCGCGGCCATGGCGGTGTCGCTGGCGCTGGGGCTGGTGGTGGCGCTGGCGGGCTTCGCGCAGTGGCGGGCGCTCCGGTGGTTCAACCGCGTGTGGGTCGAATTGTTCCGCGCCGTGCCGATCCTGGTGATGATCCTGTGGGTGTTCTACGGGCTGCCGGTGGTGCTCGACATCCGCATCGGCATCTTCGCCGCGGCGATGCTGGCGATCGCGGTGTGCGATTCCGCCTTCGAGGCCGAGATCCTGCGCGCCGGCATCCAATCGATCGAGCGCGGCCAGCATGAAGCCGCGCAGGCGCTCGGGCTGAAGGGCTGGCAACGCTACCGCTTCGTGGTGCTGCCGCAGGCGATCCGCCGCGTGCTGCCGCCGATCGGCAACCAGCTGGTCTATGTCGTGAAGATGTCCTCGCTGGCCTCGGTGATCGGATACCAGGAGCTCACGCGGCGGGCCAACGAACTGGTGGTGACGGTGTTCCGGCCGCTCGAGATCTATACCATCCTGGTGGTGGAATACCTGGCGCTGATCCTGCTGATTTCCTGGGCGGTGCGGCGGCTGGAGCGGCGGCTCGGCGCGGACCAGCGGCAGGGGATGCCGGGCTAGGGATGGGCGGCCACCTCCTCCTCGATGCCGAGGGCGGAGGAGAAGCGGTTGAAGAAGCCCGTCAGTGTGATGCGCAGTGTCAGTTCCACGATCTGCGCATCGGTGAAGTGTTCGCGCAGGTCACGGAACAGGCGTTCCGGCACGCGGTGGCTGGTCTCCCAGGCGGCGACGCTGAAGGCGATGACGGCCCGGTCGCAGGCCGTCAGGGCGGCGTGGTCGGTGCCGTCGGGCAGGGCGGCCACGACCTCCGGCGGGATGCCCTCGACCGCCAGGAAGGGCTGGTGGTGGGCAATGCAGTAGTCGCAGGCGTTCAGCTTCGAGACCACCACGATCGCCAGTTCCAGCGCACGTCGCGGCAGCGTGCCGGCGGCGCGCAGCTCCATCAGCATCGGCATCAGGTGGCGCAGCGCGGCGGGCACATGAGCGAAGATTTCGAGCTGCCCTTCGAACGACCCATAGGTGGTCGCATAGCGCCGCCAGACATCGGCGAGGTCGGGCGGCAGGGTGTCGGGGCGGATGGGGGTCACGCGCGGCATGGCGGGCTCCTGGCGATGCGGCGGATGCTGCGGCGCGGCAGGCGCGGCGTCCAGCATCGCGCTGGCGACCGGGGTGCGGCTGCGCTCCGTTTTCGCACCACGCGACGATGCCGGCGGCGCGGCAGGGGTCGTGGCGCGACGCCGGGCGGCGCGCTTTACGGGCGCGCCGCCGCGGGCGTAGATGGCCGCCTTCAGACGGAGACGGCCCATGCGGAACACCGAAGAGATCTGGCGCCTGGTCGATGCCAAGGCACCCGACGCGATCGAGCTCGCGGACCGCGTCTGGGGCATGCCGGAGCTCTGCTACGCCGAGGTGCGGTCCTGCGCCGAGCACACCGCGCTTCTGGAGAAGCATGGCTTCCGCGTGGAACGCGACATCGCCGGCATCCCGACCGCGGTGATGGGCGAGGCGGGGGAGGGTGGTCCCGTCATCGCCATCCTCGGCGAATACGACGCGTTGCCGGGGCTGTCGAACGAGGCCGGCGTGGCGGAACACAAGCCGCTGCCGGGCGACGGCTCGGGGCATGGCTGCGGGCACAACCTGCTGGGGTCGGCCTCGCTGCTCGCGGCCTCGGCGGTGAAGGACTGGCTGGCGGCGAACGGCGTAAAGGCGCGCGTGCGCTACTACGGCTGCCCGGCCGAGGAAGGTGGCGCGGCCAAGGGCTTCATGGTGCGCGCCGGCGTCTTCGACGACGTGGACATGGCGATCTGCTGGCACCCGGCGGCCTTCACCGGGGTGAACGAGGCGGTGTCGCTGGCCAATACGCGCATCGACTTCGCCTTCACCGGGCGATCGTCGCACGCCGCGGCGGCGCCGCATCTGGGGCGTTCGGCGCTCGATGCCGTGGAGTTGATGAATGTCGGCGTGAACTACATGCGCGAGCACATGCCATCGGACGCGCGCATCCACTACGCGTATCTCGACGCCGGCGGCATCGCGCCCAACGTGGTGCAGGGCGCCGCCAAGGTGCGGTATCTGATCCGCGCGCGGGACCTGGTGGAGCTGAACGGCCTGGTCGCGCGCGTGCGCAAGATCGCCGACGGCGCGGCGCTGATGACCGAGACGAGCGTCACCACCAAGGTGGTCAGCGCGGTGTCGAACCTGCTGGCGAACACGCCGCTCGAACAGGCGATGTACGCCACCATGCAGCGCCTGGGCCCGCCCGAATTCGACGAGGCCGACCGCGCATACGCGAAGCAGATCCAGGGCACGCTGAGCGAGGAGGACATCGCCAGTTCCTTCCGCCGCCATGGCCTCACGGTCGAGCGGGACAAGGCGCTGTGCGACATCATCGTGCCGCTCGACGCCAAGGGGTATGGCGGCGTCGGTTCGACCGACGTGGGCGACGTGTCCTGGGCTGTGCCGACCGTACAGGCGCGCGGCGCGACCTATGCCATCGGCACGCCGGGCCATTCCTGGCAGCTCACGGCGCAGGGCAAGTCGGGGATCGCGCACAAGGGTCTCGTGCATGTGGCGAAGATCATGGCGGGCACCGCGGTGGACGCGATCAGCAACCCCGAGATCCTCGCCGCCGCCAAGGCCGACCACAAGGCGCGCACCGATGCGCACCCCTATGTCTGCCCGCTGCCGCCGGATGTGAACCCGCCGATCAAGATGTCGGCGTGATGCGCGTCGCGCTCGTCACCGCCGGCGGGTCCGGCATGGGGGCAGCCGCGGCGCGGCGCCTGGCGCAGGATGGCTTCGCGGTCGGCATCCTGTCCTCCTCGGGCAAGGGCGAGGCGCTGGCGGCGGAACTCGGCGGCATCGGCGTGACCGGGTCGAACCAGTCGAACGACGACCTCAAGCGCCTGGTCGATGCGGCGATGGCGCGCTGGGGCCGGATCGACGTGCTGGTGAACAGCGCGGGGCACGGGCCGCGCGGCCCGGTGCTGGACCTCACGGACGAGGACTGGCACCGCGGCCTCGATGTCTACCTCATGAACGTGATCCGCCCGACGCGCCTGGTCGCACCGATCATGGTTGCGCAGAAGGGCGGGACGATCATCAACATCTCGACCTTCGCGACCTTCGAGCCCGATCCGGCCTTCCCGACCTCCGGCGTGTTCCGCGCGGGGCTCGCGGCCTACAGCAAGCTGTTCGCGGACAAGTACGCGCCCGACAACGTGCGGATGAACAACGTGCTGCCCGGCTTCATCGACAGCCTGCCGGTGCGCGCCGAACGCCTGCCGAGCATCCCGATGGGCCGCTACGGCAGCAGCGAGGAGATCGCGGCGACCGTCGCATTCCTGGCCTCGCCCGGTGCGGCATACATCACAGGGCAGAACCTGCGCGTGGATGGCGGCCTGACGCGATCGGTCTGACGACCGTTTCACCGCGGCAGCGGTCCGGCCCCGCTGCCGGGCGCGGGACGACGCGCGCCGGGTCGCGCCGCGATTCGCACGCCATGCCAGAGGCATCGGGCGCTCCCGCGAAGGTGTGCGGCGGACCTCCGCATCTGCTTGCAGCCAGGCAGGGGAACATATACAGAACATGGTCCCATGCCCCGGTCCCTGCGCGAGCGCCTCGCGATCCTCTCCGACGCCGCCAAGTACGATGCCTCCTGCGCGTCGAGCGGCACCACGCGGCGCGATTCCTCGGCCAGCGGCGGGCTGGGATCCACCGAAGGCTCGGGCATCTGCCACGCCTATGCGCCGGACGGGCGCTGCATCTCCCTGTTGAAGATCCTGCTGACGAATTTCTGCATCTACGACTGCGCGTATTGCATCAACCGGTCGTCCAGCAACGTCGAGCGCGCCCGCTTCACGCCCGACGAAGTGGTCTGGCTGACCATGGAATTCTACCGGCGCAACTATATCGAGGGGCTGTTCCTGTCCTCGGGCATCGTGCGGTCGTCCGACCACACCATGGAGCAGATGGTGCGCGTGGTGCGCGAACTCCGCACCACGCAGGGCTTCCGCGGCTACATCCACCTCAAGACCATCCCCGACGCGTCGCCGGCGCTGATCGCGGAGGCCGGGCTCTATGCCGACCGGCTGTCGATCAATGTCGAGATGCCGACCGATGCGGGCCTGGCGGCCTACGCGCCGGAGAAGCAGCCCATCGGCATCCGCCGCGCCATGGCCGACATGCGCATCCGCATCGAGGATGCGAAGGAACCCACGGTGCGGACGAAAACGCGCAAGCGTTTCGCCCCGGCCGGCCAGTCCACCCAGATGATCATCGGCGCCGATGCGTCCAGCGACGCGACGGTGCTCGCCACCAGCGCGAGGCTGTACGGCGGCTATGGGCTGAAGCGCGTGTACTATTCCGCCTTCAGCCCGATCCCGGATGCCTCGGCGCAATTGCCGCCGACCAAGCCGCCGCTGCTGCGGGAACACCGGCTGTATCAGGCCGACTGGCTCTATCGCTTCTATGGCTTCTCGATCGACGAAGTCACCGCGGGGCGCCCGGACGGGATGCTCGACCTCGACATGGACCCCAAGCTCGCCTGGGCGCTGGCGCATCGGGAGGCGTTCCCGGTCGATGTGAACCGCGCCGCGCGGGAGGCGCTGCTGCGCGTGCCGGGCTTCGGCGTGAAGACGGTGACCGCGATCCTGGCCGCGCGGCGGCACCGGGGGCTCAGGCTGGATGACCTGGCGCGGTTGCGCGTGCCGCTGCGCAAGGCACGGCCCTACATCGTGGCCGAGGGCTGGACTCCGCTGCGCCTGCTCGACCGGTCGGACCTGGCGTCGCTGGTGGCGCCGAGGCAGATGGCGTTGCTGTGATGCAGGTCGCGGTCATGCAGGGCCGCGGCGACGTTGTCGAATGGCGCGATGCCGCCCGCGCCCTGCTGATGGCGGGTGTCGCGCCCGCCCAGGTCGATTGGCGCATCGCCGGGGACGAATCGCTGTTCGCGCCACAGGCCACGCCGCCCGGGCCGGCGGTGCGCCCGGCGCCGCGCGTCCCGCGCGACTTTGTCGACCTGGCGGAGACGGTGGCCTGCCACGGCGATCCCGGCCGCTTCGCGCTGCTGTACCGGCTGCTGGCGCGGCTGCAGGATGACCCCGCGCTGCTGTCGATGGCGGCCGACGCCGATGTCGTGGCCGCCGAACGCCTGGCCAAGGCGGTGCGGCGCGACTGCCACAAGATGACGGCCTTCGTGCGCTTCCGCGAGGTGCCGACGCAGGGACCGCGCCGGCGCTTCGTCGCGTGGTTCGAACCCGACCACCACATCGTCGCGCGCAAGGCGCCGTTCTTCGCGCGCCGCTTCGCCGACATGGACTGGATGATCCTGACGCCGAAGGGCTCCGCCGTGTTCGAGGGCGGCGACCTGGCGGTGTCGGCCGCGCCTGCGACGAAGCCGGATATCGAAGACCCGACCGATGCGCTGTGGCTGACCTACTACGCATCCATCTTCAACCCGGCGCGGGTGAAGCTGGCGGCGATGCGGTCGGAGATGCCGAAGAAATACTGGAAAAACCTGCCCGAGGCCGCGCTGATCCCGCAGCTGGTGGCGCAGGCGCCAGCCCGCGTCGCGGCCATGGCGGCGCGGGCTGTCCAGGCGCCGCCCGCGCACCACGCGCGCATCCAGGCGCGCCGGGCCGCGGCGGTGGTGCCCGCGGCGGCGCCCGATACGCTCGCCGCCCTGCGCGACGCGGCGCGCGGCTGCGGGCGCTGCCCGCTGCACCACGACGCGACCCAGACCGTGTTCGGCGAAGGGCCCGACCACGCCGCGCTGATGATCGTCGGCGAACAGCCCGGCGACCGCGAGGACCTGGCCGGCCGCCCCTTCGTCGGCCCCGCCGGCGCGGTGCTGGACCGCGCGCTGGCCGCAGCAGGGATAGACCGCGCGCGCGCCTACCTCACCAACGCGGTGAAGCACTTCAAGCACGAACCCCGCGGCAGGCGGCGCCTGCACGTCACGCCCCATGCGGACGAGGTCGAACACTGCCGGTGGTGGCTGCGGCAGGAGATCGCGCTGGTCCAGCCGCGGCTGGTCGTCGCCATGGGGGCGACGGCCGTTTTCGCCCTCACGGGCGAGACGCCGCGCCTGGGCGATATCCGCGGCCGTGCCCTGCCGTTCGAGCCGGGGCGCGCGCTGCTGGTCACCATCCACCCGTCATACCTGTTGCGCCTGCCGGATGCGCGCCGGGCGGCCGAGGAGACGGCGCGCTTCCACGCCGACCTCGGCACCGCGCGGCAGCACCTGGCGGCGTGTCAGGTCTTGCCGGCGTAGGACTTCGCCATGCCCTCGCCGGGGTCGGCCTGCGGGCCATAGGGCATGATCGGATAGCGCAGCCCCGCCTTGGACAGGCCAAGCAGTCCTTCGACCGCCACCGCCAGGTCGGATGGCGGCAGCGCCATCAGCATCTCGTCATCCGCCACGCCGCCGTAGCGCCGTTCGGCATAGCACGGGATCGACAGGCAGGGCGCGCGGTCGCGCAGGGCGCGGCCCCAGGAATCGGCGCAGGCGCTCTCGCCGGTGATCGAGAAGTCGAAGCGCTTGTAGGTCTTCCACTGCAGCCCGTTGATGAACAGGATCATCTGCGCGGGATTGGCATAGAACAGGCAGATGTCGGGCGGGTCGAGCCGCGCGCTGCGCAGCGGTGCGACCACCAGGCCGGCGTAGCGCGCCGGTACGCGCGGCATCTGCGCCTGGTGCAGGGCCGCGGCCTCGCGGTTCTCGAACCACACGCCCTCGAACTTCCGGCCCGACAGGTACAGATCAGACGGTTCGTTCAGCCCGATCACGCCACCGCAATTCGAGAATCCCGGCACGTTGTCGTGCGTGATGCCCATGGTGAAGCCGGCGATGCGGGCCTGCGTCACCAGCTGGCACGTGGAGAACTTCCGCCCCTCGGCGGGCCGGCGAAGGCCGGGGACCTTGGCCATCTCCTCGGCGCTGTCGAACAGCTTCATGCCGATCGGCAGGGTGCGCAGGCGCAGCAGCTCGGTCAGCTGGCGACCGAGCTCGGCGACCTGCTTCGCGTCGATCGGCGCGCATTCCGCGACGGACGGGGCATCGTTCATGGGGTTTCCTCCTGCACGGCGCGATATGCGCTGACGCGCCTGCACGGCGCGGCATTGGTCTGGCGCGCCTTCATGACGCGATGATGCGCCAACCGGCGCGCAGGGCAAGACAGCAGTAAGCCGCCGACCCCGTAGTAAGGGGGTCGGCGGCTTCGGCGGCGCCAGCTGTTTGGGGTCAGGCTGCTGGCGCGGCTTCCCGGGCGGCCGCCATGGCCGCGAAGGGGCATCCCTGGCCGCGGCGGGCGCGGCGGATCTCGGCGGCATAGTGGCCGGGCTGGTGCTCCTCGACCGAGGCCGGCGCGACGACGCTGCTGCGATAGGCATCCCATTCCGCATCGCCCCACTGGGTGAAGGCGTCGGTCACGGAATGCGCGTTCATCACCGCATCGGCATAGGCGAATTGCGGAATGGGCTGCACCTGCAGGATCGGGCGCAGCTGGTTGATCTCGACCGGCGTGTCGGTGCGCGTCAGGCGGATATTGGTGAACAGCGGGCCGAACCACTTGTCGAATTCGACCACGCCTTCGAACTGCTCGTAGTGCGGGGACCGCGGCAGGTTCGCGGGCGTGCGGCTCAGCAGCGACCAGCCGGGCGCGGTGCGCACGAACAGCACCACACCGGGTTCGGGCAGGCCGGTCAGGAAGGGTGGGGAGAAGCCGCGGATGTCCTCCGGCACCTCCTCGTCGAAGCGGGCGCGGAAATGCGGGTACTGCACGGCACCGAGGCCGAGCGGCATCCATTCATGCTCCAGCTCCTCGCAGGTCCAGAGCACCTCGTGCCCGTCCCACATCAGGGTGAGGTCGAGCGGCGCGGTGATGTGCCAGCCGAAGCCGGCGGCGGTGGTGACCGCGTCGCAATACCGGAAGGCGCGCGTCGGCAGGCCACCGAGGCCCGAGCGGTCAGCGCGTTCGGGCGCCGGGATGCCGGGGATCAGGCGGTGGAAGGCGACGATCGGCGTCTTGTCCGGGGCCATGGTGCGGGTCCTTGGCGGTGCGGTCAGTCAGAGACCGGGGCGGGGGCTCCCGCGCGGGGAGCCCCCAGCTCCGGGGATCAGCCGCGGCGCATGCCGGCGCCGATGCGGACGGTGCCCTTGTCGGCGACGGAGGCCACCGTGCCCTTGTCGGCGACGGAGGCCTTCGGGGTGCGCATGCCAGCGCCGGTGCGGACGGTGCCCTTGTCGGCGACCGAGGCCGGGGTGCGCATGCCGGCGCCGATGCGGACGGTGTCCTTGTCGGCGACGGAGGCCTTCGGGGTGCGCATGCCGGCGCCGGTGCGGACCGTGCCCCTGTCGGCGACCGAGGCCGGGGTGCGCATGCCGGCGCCGATGCGGACGGTGCCCTTGTCGGCGACCGAAGCCGGGGTGCGCATGCCGGCGCCGATGCGAACGGTGCCCTTGTCGGCGACGGAGGCCTTCGGGGTGCGCATGCCAGCGCCGGTGCGGACGGTGCCCTGGTCGGCGACGGAAGCGGGAATGGGGGCCATGGGACAATGCTCCGGGTTGCAGAAGTCAATCTGGCGGCGCCAGACACCCGGAACGTGAAGATCAGGCGGGGTTAAAGCAAGTAATTTTTCCTACTTGTAAGTATTCTTTTTCCCAATATGATGAGTAGATAGGAAAACGATCAGTTCCCGGCTGGCCTTGGCGGTTCAAAGGCCTTCACCATGACTCAATCGAACGCTGCATTCATGCTGAGATTAACCTGGGTCACGCGAAAATAACGCTCTGGGATACAACTTAATGGTTATTCACAGGTCGAGATCATCGCGGGTTGCGCTTCGGTTCCGGCATGCATCCTGAAATCGCTAGGCGGACCTCCGCCAAAACCGCTGACTGCAGAGTGGCGCGCCGGGCACACCATGGCGCCAGCCCGCCCGAACGCGGTTTGGAAAACGCCCCTTCACGCGTTATGACAGCGTGAGCATGTCAGACATCGTTGGTCGCCTCGGGCAGGACGACAGACCTTCCCGGGACCCCGTCCTCCCCGAAGGCGCCCTCGGCGCCCTGCCCGCCATTCGGCTGCGGATCACCATGTTGGGCCGCCTGGATGTACGTTCCTTCGCGGGCGATCCCCTGCTGCCGCGTTCGCGCAAGACGCGAGGCGTGCTGGCCGTGCTCGCCATCGAATCGCCCGAGCCGGTGTCTCGCCAGCGCCTGGCCGACCTGCTCTGGTCGCGCCGTGGCGAGGAACAGGCGCGCGGTTCGCTCCGCCAGGCCCTGCACGAGCTGCAGGAAGCGCTTGGCGAGTTTGGCAAGGGCCTCATCGTTGCGACGCGCGAGACCGTCGCGCTCAATACCACCGGGGTCTGGATCGACGCCCGTGAGTTGCCGCGCATCGCCCGCGAGCGGCCGGAGGCGCTGAACCTGCTGCAGGCCGAGCTGTTGTCGGACCTCGACAGCCTCGATGCCGCCTTCGATGCCTGGCTCATCGACCAGCGCCGCCGGCTGCGCGACTCCGCCCTCGATGCCGCCACCAGCCGCCTGGCTGTCGCCACCAGCCCCGAGGCGCGCGCGCAGGAAGCCCGCCGCGTGCTCGCCATCGACGCCGCGCAGGAACCGGTCTGGCGCACCCTGATCCGCGCCGAGGCCGAGCGCGGCGATCGCGGCGCGGCCTTCGCCGCCTGGGAGGAATGCCGGCGCGTCTTCGCCGAACGCTTCCGCGGCGCGCCATCGCCCGAGACCGCGGCGCTGGCCGAATCGCTGCGCGGCGAGGTCGCCACCCCGCCGCCGCGCCCGGTGCGCCGGTCCGCCGCCCGTGGCGCACGGCTCGGCGTCATGCCGTTCCGGGTCCTGGGCGAGGGGGCGGATGCCGAGGTGTCGCTGGGGCTGGCGGGGGAAATCACCGCGGCGCTGGCGCGGTTCCGCTGGCTGGTGCTGGTGGACAGCTCCTCCATCGCCGCCGCCGAGCGGCAGGAAGGTGCGAACGAGGAACTCGACCTCGACTTCAGCCTGTCGGGCACCGTCCAGCGGGCCGGCGACCGCGTGCGCGTCACGCTGCGCCTGACCGACCACCGCCCGCCCGATGCCGTGGTCTGGGCCGAGCGCTTCGACCGCGACGCCGGCGACATCCTGGTCCTGCAGGACGAGATCGCCGCCGAGGTGGTGGCGCGTGTCGACCCCGAGATCCTGTTGATCGAGGCGAATCGCGCCGCCACCCGCCCGCAGGTCCATGCCACCGCCTACGACCTGCTGCTGCGGGCCATCCCGGCGATCTACCGGCTCGACCGGCAATCCTACGAACTGGCCGGGTCCCTGCTGTCGGAGGCGACGCGGCTCGAACCCGACTATGCGCCGGCCTTCGCCTGGCACGCCTACTGGCACCTGTTCCTGGTTGGGCAGGGCTGGGCGCAGGCCGGCACCGAGGTGCTGGCGAAAAGCGAGGAACTGGCCTCGCGCGCCGTCGCCCTCGACCCTTCCGATGCTCAGGCGCTGGCCATCCTCGGCCATGTGCGCGCCTTCCTGCATCATCGCGTGGCCGAGGCGGTCACGCTGTACGAACGTGCGCTGGCGCTGAACCCGAACCTGCCGATGGCCTGGGTGTTCTCGGCGCTGACGCTGTCCTACCGCGGCGAGCATGTGGAAGCGCTGCGGCGCTGGGAGAAGTACAAGAAGCTCGCGCCGCTGCACCCGCATGCCTTCTTCTTCGATGCGGCACGGCTGGTCCCGCTGCTGATGCTGCGCCGGTTCGAGGAAGTGGACGCCGATGCGCGCCAGGTGACGGCGCTGCATGCCGGCTTCACCTTTCCCTACAAGCTGTGGCTGTCGGCGCTGGGCCATCTGGGGCGGCGGGAGCAGGCTGTGGAAGTGCTCGCCAAGCTCCGTGCCCTCGAGCCGGATTTCAACATCCGCAAGGCGCGCGAAAGGTCGCCCCTGCAGATGCCCGCCGAGCTCGACTTCTACCTGGCCGGCCTGCGCAATGCCGGCCTGACCTGAACGCCGCACGGCGCAGCCGGGAATCCCGGAGGCGCCCTAAAGCGGGCGGATCGCGTCCCCCGGGCGAATCGTACCGCCGGTCACGATCCGGCAGTTCAGCCCGGACCGGTTGATCAGCGGCTTGAACACGCGCTTGCCGAGCAGGTCCTCGAGATACTGGCAGGGTACGTTGAGCCGCCCGCCGACCAGCACCACGTCGCCCACGCGGAATTCGCGGCCGACCAGGTGGTTCAGCGGCACGCCGGCGACCGTCAGGTTGCGTCGCGTCTCGTGCGGCGGCAGGTCGATGGCGTGGTCGCGTGCCAAGGCATCCAGCGTCTCCATTTCGATCAGCGTGACCTGGCGGTCGGCATGGGGCTTGGTGCTGTAGGTGCCCCGCGCGGTGGCGTAGCGGTCGCCCTCGATGCCGACACCCTCGACCAACCGCGCGGCGTCCAGTTCCACCATCGGCGCGGAGGCTTCGGGCGCGATGTGGATCGCGAGCAGCACGCCGGTGAAGTCGTGGCTCATCGCAGCAGCTCCGCCGCGGCGCGGGTGAGCGCGCCATCCGGGCTCCAGAGGGATTCCAGCACGCGGAAATGATCGGCGCCGGGAATCGGAATGAGCGGCCCGGGCGCCTGCGCCTCGGCCCGGATGCGGTGGAAGACGCGTGACTGGCGGCGCAGTTCCGGCAGTTCCGCACCGCCATATGCGATGGCGATCGGCTTGTTCACCACCGGGCGGCGGATCGGCGAGAGGTCGGCGATCTCGGCATCCGTCAGCCGCAGCTTCTGGTCCAGAAAGGTGTCGCGGATCGGACCCAGTTCGAACACGCCGGACATGGCGAGTGCTGCCGTGACTGAGGGATGCTCCGCCGCCAGCGCCGCCAGGTGCCCGCCCGCCGACCAGCCCGAGACCACGATCGGGCCGGCGACGCCATGTGCCGGCCCTTCCGCCGACAGCCAGTCCAGCGCGCGGCTGATCTGCCACGCGATGGTGGTCAGCGAGGCATCGGGTGCGAGCGTGTAGCCCGGCAGCGCCGCCGACCAGCCCATGGCCAGCGCGCCCTGCGCGAGGATGGCGAAATCCTCCCGCCGGTTGCGCTGCCAATAGCCGCCATGGATGAACACGAGGCACGGCGCGCCCGGATCGCGGCCGGGGAACAGGTCCCACTTCTCGCGTTCGGCCGTGCCGTATGCCAGGTCCAGATGCCCCGCATGGCCTGCGCGGAACGGCGCCGACAAGGCGTTGCGCGTGGCGATCTGCTGCGCGCTGTCGGCCACCATGTCGGTGTTGTTGTAGGCGTCGTCGCGCTGCGTCTGTGGCCAGGCCGCCCAGCCTTCCGCCAGCGCGTAGGGCGTGCTCACGGCGTGATGACGCGCACCGGCGCGCCGGCGTTGAAGGCGGCGATCGCCTCGACCGTGCCCTCGTAATAGGCGCGGTAGTTCTGCTGCGTGACATAGCCCAGGTGAGGCGTGAGCACGGTGTTGGGCGCGCCCAGGATCGGGTGGCCGGGCGGCAGGGGTTCGATGTCGAACACGTCGATCCCGGCGCCGGCGATGGTGCCGGCCTTCAGCGCGGCGATCAGCGCATCCTGGTCGATCAGCGGCCCGCGCGAGGTGTTCACGATGAAGGCCGTCTTCTTCATCTGCGCGAGGTCCGCCGCGCCGATGATGCCGCGCGAACGCTCGGACAGGATCAGGTGCAGCGTCACCACATCGGCGGTGGACAGCAGCGTTGCCTTGTCAACGCGGGTGACACCCACCTCGGCGGCGCGTTCGTCGGTCAGGTTGGTGCTCCAGGCGATCACCTTCATGCCCAGTGCGAGACCGACCTTCGCCGCCCGCGCCCCGAGCTTGCCGAGGCCGACGACGCCGAGCGTGCGCCCTTCCGTGCCCCAGCCCACCGAGGTCTGCCACTGGCCCGCGCGCAGGGCGGCCTGCTGCGCCGGCAGGTCGCGCATCAGGTTCAGGATCAAGCCCCAGGTGATGTCCGTGGTCGGGTCCCCGGAGGAGGCGGTGCCGCAGAACACGATGCCCTTGTCGGCGCAGGCGGCGGCGTCGATCGACCGGTTGCGCGCGGCGGTGGTGATGAGCAGGCGCAGGTTGGGCAGCGCCTCGATCAGCGCGCGCGGGAAGGGGGTGCGTTCGCGCATCGCCAGGATGGCGTCGAAGGGGGCCAGGCGCTGCGCCAGCGCGGCGCGGTCCGTGATCGTGTCGCGGAACACCGTGACCTCGAGGCCCGGCAGCTTGTCCCAGGGGCCCATGGACATCGCCACGCCCTGGTAGTCGTCGAGGATGGCAAGGCGCTTGATCGCGTCGGGCATGGGTCGTCTCCTGTTCGTTGCGCGTGCATGGCGCGCGCGCGCGCCGCGCGCAAGCGGGGGTCAGCCGGGCGTGATGCCGGCGAGCGCCGCGCGCAGGCTTGCCGGCAGCGGCGTGGGCACCTTCTGCGTCGCGCGGTCCACATAGACGTGCACGAAATGCCCTTCGGCGGCGGCAACCTCGTCATCGCGGGCAAAAATGCCGATCTCGTAGCGCACCGAGGTATTGCCCGCCCGGCCGCAGCGCAGCCCCGCGGTGACCAGGTCGGGAAAGGCGATGGGCGCGAAGTAGCGGCACTGCGTCTCCACCACCAGGCCGATCACCGGCGCGGTCGGGATGTGCAGGAAGCCCGTGTCCATCAGGAAGCGCGCCACCACCGTGTCGAACCACGAGTAGTAGGTGACGTTGTTGACGTGCCCGTAGACGTCGTTGTCCATCCAGCGCGTCGGGATGGGCAGGAAGAAGCGGTAGTCCGCGCGCGTGCCGCGGTCTTTTGCCATGGTTCACCGACCCAGCGCGCGGGTGACGATCGCCTCGTCCACGCAGGCCTCGAAGGCGGGGGCGCCCTTGATGATGCCGGCCGAGCGCATCGCGCCCTGCAGTTGGTCGAAGGCGGCGCGCGGGAAATGCGGCGTGGGCGACCACAGCGCGACCGCCTGGTAGCGCGCCAGCGCCGCGGTGAGCGCGGTGCGGGGCACATCGGCGAACATCGGCGCCACCGTCTCGGCGATCTCGGCCGGCGGCGCGGTGTTCACGAAGTCCAGCGCGGCGGCCATGGCGCGGATCATGGCGGCGAACTCCTGGGCGCGTTCGGCGATGCGCGCCTCGGTCGCATAGAAGGCTGTATAGGCCGAGGCTCCGCGGTCCGCCGCGCGGTGCCAGACCGCCCCGCCCTGCGCCTCCGCCAGCGCGGCATGCGGTTCGAAGACCTGCGCGACATCGAGCCGCCCGTCGAGCACCGCGGCCAGGTTCTCCGCCATGGAACGATCCGTGACGCGATCCAGCGCATCCGGGTCGATGCCCGCGCGGCGCAGATCATCCTGCAGGCACCACCACGGCGTGGGCACCTCGCTGACCGTGCCGAAGCGCAGCCCCGGCAGGTCGGTCAGCGCGAAGCCCGGCCGCGCGCCGCGGCCCACCAGCAGGAATGGGTCCTTCATCACCACCGCGCAGAAGGACCGCAACGGGCAGGACGGGTCGCGGTCGCGCAGCAGCATCGGGCGCATCGGGCCGGACCAGGCGATGTCGGCCGCGCCGGACAGCAGGTTGTCGGCGGCCTTGTTCGGATCGCCGGCGGTGTCGCGACGCACCTCGACGCCTTGCGCGGCGAAGAACCCGCGCGCCTCGGCCACGTAGAACGGTGCGTAGAACACCGCGCGGAACGGTTCATTGAGAATGATGGGCTGCACGCGTGGTCCCCTTCGGTCTTCGGTCTTCGGCATCCGGCGCGCGGTGATGCGCCTGCATCCAACGCCGGTTCAAGTATGCGCATCCCGCGCCCGGTCACGCGCGCGTATCCTGCGCCCGGTCACGCGCGCGCATCCTGCGTCAGGTCACGCGCGCGCATCCTGCGCCCGGTTACGCGTGCGTATCCTGCGCTTGTTTACGCGTGCGCATCCTGCGCTTGGTTACGTGCGCGCATCCGGCGCCCGGTTACGCGTGCGCATCCTGCGCAACGCATGGCCCGCGCGCCAGCCCCGCCGATTCGCCGCTGGCGTCGTCTGGGAAGATCGCGGCATAACCCCCTGCCCGGACAGGGGGGAGCCCCCGAGCCCTTCGCCGGGACTCGTGATGACGCTACATCTGGTGTGTGCCGGTGCCCTAGGCCACAATCCCTATGGTTCCGACGCAGCCGATCCAACCTCTCGGGAAGCCCATGTCCGCCGCGCCACGGCCCGAAACAACGCCCCGACTGGAGCCGTTCCGCCTGCGCGGCGCGAACTTCAACCTGCTCGTGCTGCGCCTGCTGGACCCGCGGCCCGAAGCCGTGGTGCCCGCCATCGGCGACCAGTTCCGTCGCGCACCTGGCTTCCTGCGTTTCGCACCCGTGGTGCTGGGCCTGGGTGACCTCGACATCCCGGCGGGCAGCGTCGACTTCCAAGGGCTGATCGACGGGCTACGCGGGCTCGAGATCGTGCCCATCGGCACCACCGGCGGCACGCCGGAAATGCGCAACGCCGCGATGGCCTTCGGACTGCCGCCGATCCGCAGCACCGGCGGCAAGGACAACGAGGAACCGGTGGCCGCCGCGCCGGCGCCGGCCGAACCCGCGCCGCCGCCGCAGGCCCCGCCGCCGGCGCCCGGCACCGCGCGCCCGACCATGATCGTGGACACCCCGGTGCGCGCGGGCCAGCGCGTCTGGGCGCAGGGCGGCGACCTGGTGGTGACATCCACCGTCAATGCGGGCGGCGAGGTGATCGCCGACGGCAACATCCACGTCTATGGCGCGCTGCGCGGGCGTGCCATCGCCGGCGGCGGCGACAATGCCGAGGCACGGATCTTCGCGCAGAATTTCGACCCGGAACTCGTCTCCATCGCCGGCTACTACGCGGTGCGCGACGGGTTGGCGGGGGCGCCGATCGGCAAGGCCGTGCAGGTGCGCCTGACGGGCGAGCGCATGCGCTTCGACCCGATCGGCTGATGTGATTTCAAGGAGGCAGGGGACATGGCACAGGTCGTCGTCGTCACATCGGGCAAGGGGGGCGTGGGCAAGACCACGTCGTCCGCCGCCTTCGCCACGGGCCTGGCGCAGCGGGGCAAGAAGACCGTCGTCATCGATTTCGACGTCGGGCTGCGCAATCTCGACCTCATCATGGGGGTCGAACGGCGCGTGGTGTTCGACATCGTCAACGTCATCAGCGGCGAGGCACGGCTGAACCAGGCGCTGATCCGCGACAAGCGCGTGGACACGCTCTCGATCCTCCCGGCCAGCCAGACCCGCGACAAGGACGCGCTGACCAAGGAAGGCGTCCAGAAGATCATCGAGGAGCTGGCGAAGGATTTCGACTACATCCTCTGCGACAGCCCCGCCGGCATCGAGAAGGGCGCGCTGCTGGCGCTGTACTTCGCCGACCAGGCGATCGTGGTGACCAACCCGGAAGTGACCGCATCCTCGGCGTCCTCCAGTCGCGCTCCAAGCGCGCCGAGGAGAAGCGCGAGCCGGTGCGCGAACACCTGCTGGTCACCCGCTTCGACCCCGTCCGAGTCGAGCGTGGCGAGATGCTGAAGCTCGAGGACATCCGCGAAATCCTGTCGATCCCGCTGCTCGGCGTGATCCCGGAGAGCGAGAGCGTGCTCAAGGCCTCCAACACCGGCACGCCGGTCATTATGGATGCCGAGAGCATGGCCGGCCAGGCCTACGCCGATGCGGTCTCCCGCTTCCTCGGCGAGGAGAAGCCGCACCGCTTCATCGAAGTGGAGAAGAAGGGCATCTTCAAGCGGCTGTTCGGCGGGAGGGCCGCGTGATGAGCTGGCTCGACTTCTTCCGCGGCCAGCGCAAGCCCGACAGCAGCGCCTCCGCCGCCAAGGAACGCCTGCAGATCGTGCTGGCGCATGAACGCATCGGCCGCACGCGGGAGGATTTCCTGCCGAAGCTGCAGCAGGAACTCGTCGCCGTGGTGGCGCGCTATGTCGCGATCGACCCAGGCAAGGTGAACGTCAACCTCGATCGTGGCGGCGACATGTCGACGCTGGCGATCGAGATCGAATTGCCGGCACCGTCGGCGGTACGGCTCGCCGCGGCGCGCTGAGCCTGGCCCTGGCGCGCCAACCGGCCCTGCGGCAGACTGCGCGGCAGGGGGAAACATGGCCAAACGGATCGCCTGCACGCACACCGGCAGCCTCCCGCGCCCGCCGGCGTTGACCCGCTTGCACGCGCGGCGCGCGCGCGGCGAGGAAATAAGTGCTGACGATGTCGCCGCCGCGGCGCGTGCCGCCGTCGCCGAGATCGTGCCGCGGCAGGTCGCCTGCGGCCTCGATATCGTCAACAACGGCGAGCAGGGGCGCGAATCCTTCGTGCTCTACCTGCGCGACCGCCTGACCGGGCTGGGCGGCGAAAGCCTGCGTGGCGGATGGGCCGACATCGATGCCTATCCCGAATTCAAGGCCGAGGTCATCGCCGCCGCAGCAGGCAAGGAGACGGCGAGCATGACCGCCAACCTGCCCGCCGCCATCGGCGATGTGCGCTACATCGGCGCCGATGCCATGCAGGCCGAATGCGACGAGTTCCGCGCCGCGCTCGACGCCGCGCGCCCGGCGCCGCTCGGCGCCTTCCTGGCGGCACCCTCGCCGGGCATCGTCGCCTCCGTCGTGCAGAACCTGCACTACGACAGCGAGGACGCGTATCTCGCGGCGTTGGCGGATGCGCTGGCGCATGAATACCGCGCCATCCTCGATGCGGGATTCACGCTGCAACTGGATTGCCCGGACCTCGCGCTCGAACGCCATGCGTCGTATCGCGACCGGCCGCTGGCGGATTTCATCGCCTTCTGCGAACGCGTGGTGACAGCGATCAACCGCGCCATCGCGGGCCTGCCGCGGCAGCGCATCCGGCTGCATGTCTGCTGGGGCAACTACGAAGGCCCGCACGACGCCGACGTGCCGCTTGCCGATATCCTGCCGGTGGTGCTTCAGGCGAAGGTCGGCGCCTTCGTGCTGCCCTTCGCCAATCCGCGCCACGCGCACGAGCATCGCTGCTTCCTGCGCACGCCGCTGGCCGACGACCAGGTGTTGGTGGCCGGCGTGATCGACACGCTGACCAATTTCGTCGAGCACCCCGAAGTGGTGGCCGAACGCATCGAGCGCATCGCGCAGAGCATCGGCGACCCCTCGCGCGTCATGGCCGGCACGGATTGCGGTTTCGACACGGCGGCCGGGCGCGGGCGCGTCGCGCGCGACGTGGTCTGGGCGAAGCTGCGCGCGATGTCCGAGGGCGCGCGGATCGCCTCGGACCGCCTGTTCGCGGGGCGCTGAACCGATGTGCTGGCTGTGTACCCTGCGTCGCCCGCCGCCGCCCAAACCACAAGAACCGACCGGGAGAAAGCCGATGTTCCGACGCACCCTTGCCGCCCTCGCGGCCCTTGCCGGCTTCGCCGCGCTGCCGGCGGAAGCGCAGGCACCGGCCTGGCCGCGCGATCGCCAGGTCCGTCTCCTGGTGACCTATCCGCCCGGTGGCACCAGCGACTTCGTCGCGCGCTTCCTGGCGCAGCATCTGCAACAGCAGACCGGCCAGCCCTTCGTGGTCGAGAACCGCTCCGGCGGCGGCGGCGTGGTCGGCTGGACCGCGGCCGTGCGCGCGCCGGCGGATGGCTACACCTTCCTGCTGACGGACAATTCGCTGGCGACGGCGCCGCCGCTGCATCCGGCGCTGGGCTTCGACATCCTGGCCGATTTCACGCCGGTCTCGCTGTTGGTGGACTATCCGACCGTCTTCGTTGTGCCCGGCAATGCCGAGGCGCGGTCGCTGACCGACTTCGTGACCGCCGCCCGCGCGCGCGGCGCGGAGGCGGGCTTCTACGGGTCGATGGGCGCGGGGTCCTCGCCGCATCTCTACATGGAGTACCTGCAGGATTCTGCGAATTTCCGCCTGACGCACGTGCCCTATCGCGGCATGGGGCCGGCCTTCGCGGACCTGCTGGCCGGGCGTGTCGGGCTGCTGATCGCGGCCCCGCCGACGGTACTGGGCGCGGTGCGTGAAGGCCGTGCGCGGGCGATCGCCATCGGCACGACCGGCGGGCGCATCCCAGCGCTGCCCGACGTGCCGACGGCACGCGAGCAGGGCTTCGACTTCACCTATTCCTTCTGGTACGGCGTGCTCGCCCCGCGCGGCGTCGATGCGGGCATCGTCGCGCGCATGCAGCAGGAGATCGCGCGCTTCCTCGCGAACCCCGAGGTGCAGGAGCGCTTCCGCCAGCAGGGCGCGACCACCATCGGCGGCGACGGCCCCGCGCTGCGCCGCGTGATGGAAGGCGAACTCGCACGCTGGAGCGAGGTGATCCGCGTGAAGGGCATCACGCTGCAGAACTGAGAGCGGCCTCCGTCACGTCCTCGGCCACCAGCCCGGCATAGCCCGGCGCGTGGGTGATGGCGCCGGCGGAGAGCATCGCGGTCTGCAACCGCTCCAGAGCCTCGGGCGGGAAGCGCGGATCGGTGGTCCAGACGCCGAGCGCGCGGTAGCGATCGATCGCGCGCGCCGCGGCCGGACGATCCAGCGCATCGAAGAAGGGCGCGATGGTGTCGAGGATCTCGCTCGCGCTTGCGCCGGCGAACCAGGTGAGCGTCGCGGCGAGGCCGCGCACCATGGCCTCGCAGGCGTCGCGCCTGGCGGCGATCACGTCGGCGCGGCCGTAGAAGGCGGTGTAGGAGGTCGGGCCGCGGCTCGCCTGCGCGTACCAGGCATGCCCCTGGCCGGCGATCTCCATGGCACTCGCGATCGGCTCGAAGACCTGCGCGACGTCGAGCGTCCCGGCGGCAACGGCGGCGGCATTCTCGGCCATGCCGCGGTCGGTCACGCGCGCCACGCTGTCGGGGTCGAGGCCCGCGCGACGGATGTCGTCCTGCAGCGTCCACCAGGGTGTCGGCACCTCGCTCACCGTGCCGAGCGTCAGGCGCGCGAGATCGGTCAGGCGGAAATCCGGTCGCGGCGCGCGGCCCACCAGGAAGAACGGGTCGCCCATCACCACCGCGCCGAACAGACGCAGCGGGCAGGCGTGGTCCTTGTCGTGTGCCAGCAGCAGGCGCATCGGCCCGCCCCAGGCGAGATCCGCCGTGCCATCCAGCACGCTGTCCTTCGCCAGCGACGGTACGGTGCCCGGCAGCAGGCGCACCTCGACGCCCTGGCGCGCGTAGTCGCCGCGTGCGAGCGCTGCGTAGAAGGGCGCATAGAACAGCGCGCGGAAGGGTTCCTGGAGCGTGACCTGGTGCATGGGCATTCCCGGGGGCTGGCGTCAGGCCGAGGGTGGCGTAACCTGACGCCGCCGCCAACCGCCGGGAGACCAACCATGCGCCGTCGTTCGCTGCTTGCCGCCGCCGGCATGGCATTCGCCGCGCCCGCACGGGCGCAGGACCGCTTCCCGTCGCGCCCGATCCGCATGGTGATCCCGGTGGGCGTCGGCGGCGTCACCGACATCGTCGGGCGCATCCTGTGCGAGGCGCTGACGCCCATCCTCGGCCAGCCCGTGGTGCCGGAGAATGTGGTGGGTGCGGGCAGCACGATCGGCGCCGCGGCCTTCCACCGGGCGGCGGCGGATGGCTACACGATCTTCATCGGCACCAACAACCACCCGTTGATGAAGGCGCTGCGGCCGGATTTCCCGCATGACCCGGTGACCGACTTCGTGCCCCTGGCGCTGGTGGGCCGGCAGCCCTTCGTGCTGGCGGTGCATCCCTCGGTGCCGGCGCAGGACGTGGCGCAGCTGCTGGCCTGGCTGCGCGCGCAGCGCGACGCGGCGAATTTCGGATCGACCAATCCCGGCGCGACCAACCACCTGGCCGGCGAATTGCTCAAGCAGATCGCCGGGCTCGACTACACCATCGTGCCGTATCGCACCGCGGCCCTTGCGGTGCAGGACCTGGTGGCGGGGCGGATGAACTTCACCATCGACAGCCCGACCATGCTGAACCCGCTGATCCAGGGCGGGCAGGTGAGGGGGCTCGCGGTCTCCTCGCGTGACCGCTCGGTGCTGGTGCCCGGCCTGCCGAGCCTGAACGAATCCGGCGTGACGGGGTACGATCTGACCGCCTGGCAGGTGCTGTTCGCCAAGCCCGGTACGCCCGCGCCGGTGCTGGCGACGCTGGAGGCTGCGGCCCGTCGCGCGCTGGCCGACCCCGCCGTGCAGGAGCGGCTGCGCCGTGCCGGCGTCGATACCTGGCCTGACACCTCCGCCGCCGCGGCCGCGCAGCATGTGCGCGACGAAGTGGCGCGCTGGGCGCCGATTGCCGCGCGCATCCGCCAGGCGGCGGGCTGATCCATGGCCTACGAGGGCATCCGGGCGCATCGCCCGCTCATCATGGGCCGCCGCGGCGCGGTGGCCACCAACCACCCGATGGCGACGGCCGCGGGGCTGGACACGCTGCGCGCCGGCGGATCGGCGGCCGATGCGGCGGTGGCGATCTCGCTGACGCTCGGCGTGGTCGAACCGCACATGTCCGGCCTGGGCGGTGATGGCTTCTACCACCACTGGTCGGCGAAGACCGGGCGCGCCGAGACCTTCGCCGGCACCGGCCAGGCCCCGGCGGCGGCAACCATCGCGCGCTACCGCGCCGAGGGCGGCATCCCGATCGACGGGCCACTGGCGATCCAGACTCCGGGCAAGCTGGCGGGCCTTGCGGCGCTGCACGCCGCGCATGGTGCCAAGACCTGGGGCGCGCTGTTCGGCCCGGCGGTCGAGGCGGCGCGCGAGGGCTTCGCCGCGACCCATGCGCTGCGCCATTTCATCGGCGACAACCGCCGGCGCGTCGGCGCGGACGCCACCAGCCGCGCGATCTTCATGCCGGATGGCGGCGTGCCGGCGCTCGGCACGCTGGTCGTGCAGCCGGTCTTGGCCGCCACGCTGCTACGCCTGGCGGCGGCCGGCCCGGCGGATTTCTTCACCGGCGGCGTCGCGCGCGACCTCGCGGCGGATTTCGCCGCTATCGGGGCATTGCCGGTGGCGGGCGACCTGGCGGCGGTGGTGCCGCTGCTGGCGCCACCCATCGGCATCGCCTGGCGCGGTTTCGAAGTGCGGCAGACGCCGGCGCCCTCGATGGGCTTCGCGATGCTGCAGATGCTGCGCATCATCGAAGGGCGGGACCTCGCCGCGCTCGGCTGGGGCAGCGCAGCCCTGTTGCACCTGATGATCGAGGCGAAGAAGCGCGCCTTCCTCGACCGCGAGGCGCAGGCCGGACGCGAGGCGCCGGATTTTACCGCGCTGCTGTCGGATGCGCGGCGCGATGCGCATGCGGCTTCGATCGGCGATCGCGCCGCACGGCTGCCCGTGCGTGCCATGGCGGAAGCCGACACCACCTATTTCTGCGTGGTGGATTCCGACGGCAACGCCGTCTCGGCCATCCAGTCGATCAACGGCGCCTTCGGGTCGGGTGTGACCGGGCCGCGCACCGGGATCCTGCTCAACAACCGCATGTCGTACTGGCATCTGGACGACGGGCACGCGAATGCGCTCGCACCGGGCCGGCGCGTGCGCCACACCATGAACGCGCCGATGGTGATGAAGGATGGCAAGCCCTGGATGGTCTTCGGCACGCCGGGGGCGGACAACCAGGTGCAGGTGAATTTCCAGGTGCTGGTGTCCTGCGCGGTGTTCGGCCTCGACCCGCAGCAGGCGCTGGAGGCGCCGCGCTGGACGTCGTCCCAGCCGGGCCAGGAAAGCAACTACCCGCACGGCGGCGAGGATGTGCTGACCATCGAGCGCGGCTTCGGCGACGCGACCATCGCCGGCCTGCGCGAGCGCGGCCACCAGGTGAAGGTGGTGGGCGACCTGGAGGGCGCGTGCTCCCTGGCCGCGATCCGCGTGCTGGAGAACGGCGTGCGGATGGGCGCATCCGATCCGCGCCGCGACGGCTGGGCGGCGGCGTGGTGAGGCGCCGGGCGCGCGCCATCGGTGCCATGCCGGGCAGGGCGGCACCGCGCGGAACGCGGGCATGAGGCGGGGCTTGCCGCAGCCCACGCGACCTGCCTAGGCTTCGCGCGGGATGCTTCGCTTCTTTCTCCGCCGCTTTGCGGTTGCGGTGCTCGTCGCGCTGACGGTGCTCACGCTCGCCTTTATGCTGACGCGGCTGTCGGGCGACCTTGCCATCTCCATCGCCGGTCCGAATGCCACGGCCGAGGATGTCGAGACGATCCGCCGCGTGTATGGCCTCGATCGCCCAGTCTGGGTGCAATACTTCGACTGGCTCGGCCGCGCCGTGCAGGGCGATTTCGGCGAGAGCTACTTCTTCCGCGACCGCGTGGCGAACCTGATCGGTGCGCGCATGCCGGTGACGCTGACGCTCGGGCTGGTGGGCCTCGTGATCGCGCTCGTGGTGTCGCTGCCGCTCGGCATCCTGGCGGCGGTGCGCGAGGGGTCCTGGGTGGATCGCGCGGTCGCGCTGTTCGCGATGATCGGGCAGGCCATGCCGTCCTTCTGGCTGGGGCTGGTGCTGATGATCGTGTTCGGGCTGCAACTGGGCTGGCTGCCGATATCGGGCGTCGAGACCTGGGAGGGCTTCGTGCTGCCGGGCGTGGTGCTGGCCTTCTCGGCCATCCCGTCGCTCACGCGCCTCACGCGGTCGGGCATGATCGAGGCGCTGTCGTCGGACTACATCCGCACCGCGCGCGCCAAGGGGCTGTCGCGCCTGTCCATCCTGGTCAAGCACGGCTTCCGCAACGCGGCGATCCCGGTGGTGTCGATCGCCGCCGTGCAGCTTGGCTTCATGCTGGGCGGGTCGGTGGTGATCGAGACGGTCTTCGCGCTGCACGGCGTCGGCTTCCTGGCTTGGGAGAGCATCAGCAAGAACGACTTCCCGGTGGTGCAGGCGGTGGTTCTGGTCCTGGCGCTGATCTACATCGCGCTGACGCTGCTGGCGGATCTGCTGAACGCCGTGCTCGACCCGCGGCTGCGCACCGCATGAGCGGCGCGGTCATGCCCATGACGCGCGGCGGGCGCCTGCTGCGCAACCCGGGCTTCGTGGTGGGGGCGGCCATCGTCGCCTTCACCACCATCGTCGCGATCCTGGCGCCGTGGATCGTGCCCTACGATCCCTTCGCGATCGACCTGCAGCGCCGCCTGGTGCCGCCATCCTTCATGGAGGGCGGCGATCCGCGGAACTTCCTCGGCACGGACCAGCTTGGACGGGACTACCTGTCGCGGCTGATCTATGGCGCGCGGATATCGATGGTGATCGGCGTGCTGACCGTCATCACCTCGGGGCTGATCGGCATCACGCTGGGTGTGCTGGGTGGATTCTACGGCGGTAAGATCGACGATTTCGTGGTGTTCTGCATCACCACGCGGCTGTCGATCCCGGCGGTGCTGGTGGCATTGGCCGTCGCCGCGCTGCGCGGGTCGTCCTTCATGCTGGTGGTGCTTGTGCTGGGGCTGCTGCTGTGGGACCGCTTCGCGGTGGTGGCGCGGTCCACCACCATGCAGATCCGCAACCTCGACTACGTGGCGGCCGCCTGGTGCGCCGGGGTTTCGCGCTGGTGGGTGCTGACGCGGGAGGTGCTGCCCAATATCGCCACGCACCTCGCCGTCGTCGCGACACTGGAGATGGCGCTGGCGATCCTGCTCGAGGCCGCGCTGTCCTTCCTCGGCCTCGGCGTGCCGCCGCCGCTGCCCTCCTGGGGGCTGATGATCAGCGAGGCCAAGGAATACATGTTCTTCGAGGCCTGGGTCATCATCATCCCCGGCGCCGCGCTGTTCATCCTGGTGCTGGGCGTGAACCTGCTGGGCGATGCGCTGCGCGACATGATGGGCACGGATCTGTCGCGATGACCGCGCTGCTGGAAGTGACCGACCTGCGCGTGACGATCGGCTCGACCGCCGCGGTGCGCGGCGCGTCGATCGCCGTGAACAAGGGCGAGACCCACTGCCTGGTGGGCGAGAGCGGCTGCGGCAAGTCGATCACCGCGCTGTCGGTCATGGGCCTGCTGCCGCGCGGTTCGAAGCGCGAGACCACCGCGCTGCGCTTCGCCGGCCAGGAGATCGGCCGGTTCAACGAGACCGAGATGTCCCGCCTGCGCGGCGACCGCATGGCGATGATCTTCCAGGAACCGATGACCAGCCTGAACCCCGCCTATACGGTGGGTTCGCAGATGACCGAGGTGCTGCGCCGGCACCGCGGTGCGACCCGCGTGCAGGCGGTGGACCGTGCGGCGGAGTTGCTCGCGCGCGTGGGCATCACCGCGCCGGGTCTGCGGCTCGGGCAGTTCCCGCACCAGCTCTCGGGCGGGCTGCGCCAGCGCGTGATGATCGCCATGGCGTTGATGTGCGACCCCGAATTGCTGATCGCCGACGAACCGACTACGGCGCTCGACGTGACCGTGCAGGCGCAGATCCTGCGGCTGCTGGCGACGCTGCAGAAGGAACTGGGCCTCGGCATTCTGCTCATCACGCACGACCTTGGCATCGTCGCGCGCGTCGCCGACCGCGTGTCTGTCATGTATGCCGGAGAGGTGGTGGAAAGCGCGCCCACGGCGGCCCTGTTCGCCGCCCCCGAGCATCCCTACACGCGTGGCCTGCTCACCTGCGTGCCGGTGCCAGGCAAGGTGAAGCGCGACGAGCCGCTGGGGTCCATCCCGGGCGTGGTGCCACGCGTCCAGCCAGGCTTCACCGGCTGCGGTTTCCGCGATCGCTGCGCTCAGGCGACACCCGCCTGCGCCGGCACCATCCCCCACCAGGATGCGGGCGGCGACCACGCGACGCTGTGCGTGCTCGCCCCCGGCTGGAAGGCGGCGGCGTGACGCCCGCGATCGAGGTGCGCGGCCTGCGCCGGGAATTCCGCGTCCGGCAGGGGGTCTTCGCGGCGCCCAAGCGCGTGATCGCGGTGGATGACGTCTCCTTCGCCGTGCCCGCCGGCAGCGTGCTGGGCGTGGTGGGTGAAAGCGGCTGCGGAAAATCCACGCTGGCGCGCCTCATCCTCGGCCTGCTGGAACCGACGGCCGGCGATGTCGTGGTGGATGGGCAGCGCCTGTCGGCGATGGATCGCCGCGCGCGGGCGCGGCTGATCCAGCCGGTCTTCCAGGACCCCTTCGCCTCGCTGAACCCGAAGCGCCGCGTGCGCGACATCGTCGCCATGCCCCTGATCGCGCAAGGCGATATCACCGGGCGTGACATCGACCGCCGCGTGGCCGAGGCGCTGGAGCGCGTCGGCCTGTCGGTGGACCAGGGCACGCGCTACCCGGCGCAGCTTTCCGGCGGGCAGCGTCAGCGCGTGGCGATCGCGCGGGCGCTGGTGCTGCGCCCGCGCATCGTGGTCTGCGACGAACCGACCAGCGCGCTCGATGTCAGCGTGCAGGCACAGATCCTGAACCTGCTGGCGGAACTGCGGCGTGACCTCGGCCTGACCTACCTGTTCATCAGCCACAACCTGGCTGTGGTGGAACACATCGCTTCCGAAGTGGCGGTGATGTACCTCGGCCGCATCGTCGAACGCGCCGAGAGCGAGACGCTGTTCGCGTCGCCACGCCATCCCTATACGCGGGCGCTGCTCGCTTCGGTGCTGACGCCCGAACCCGGGCTGGGCGTGCCGGATGTGGGGCTGGGGGACATCATGCCGGACCCGGCCAACATCCCGCCGGGCTGCCGCTTCCATCCGCGCTGCCCGGTCGCGATCGCGCGATGCTCCACCGACACGCCGCGGCCCGTCGTGGATACGGCAGGGCTGGTCGAGTGCCACCTGGTGGGGAGCGACGCGCCGCCTGTCCATGCCTGACGTCCGGCATATCCTGCTGACCCGGTTCAACCTGCCGATCGAGACATTTCCCGTCGACCGCGCCGGTCAGCCGACCCGCACCGAGGACTGGCTGGAGCATCGCCTGAGGCTGTTCCGCGAGGCCTGCGTGCACTCCATCGCGGCACAGACGTGGCAGGGGTTCCGATGGTTCATCCTGGTCGATGCCGCCGGCGCCGCGGCGCTGCGCGCGCGCCTCGATGCGATCCTGCGCGGCATCGATGCGGTGGTGGTCGAGGCCGCCTCGGCGTCCGGTTGGCGCGCCGCGCTGCGCGGGCTTCTGTCGCCGCTGCCCGACCGGCTCATGGTGACGCGCCTGGACAACGACGATGCCCTGCACCCGGATCACCTGCGCCATGCCCGCGACCTGCTGATGCCGCATGCCGAGGGACGGCTCGACTTCCCTGGCTTGCCGCTGGTGCTGAATTTCAGCCACGGCATGTGCTGGGACGGTACGCAGTTCCACGACCAAGCCTACTACCACAACGCGTTCACGACATGGCTTGTGGACCGATCCACCGAGGACGCGTCCGGCTTCGCGCCGCTGCCCTATGACGTGAACCACGTGAAGGTCCACGAACGTCATCCGGTGATCGACCTGCGCCTGGCGGAACCGATGTGGGTGCAGGTCGTGCATGGTCGCAATGGTCGCAACGTCAGCAACCGCGTGCGCGGCGCGCCCGCAGGCGTGCTGTCGGACGCCACGGAACGCGCCTTCGGCTACCTGCGCGGCGTCGCTCCGTGATCCGGCGATGCGCTCGGGCGCGCCGCTGTGGCGCGCCCGACGCAGGTCATTTCCACTTCGCCAGGTAGAAGCGCGGCAGCTCGTCCGGGAAGGTCGGGAATTCGAGCTGCCGCTGGAAGCCGAAGGTGCTGACATAGGTGTGCAGCGGGCACCAATAGGCCTGCTCGGTCGCCCGGCGGATCGCCGCGTCATAGGCGGTCTTGCGGGCTTCCTCGTCGGCCGTGTTGCCGCCGGTCTCGATCAGGCGCGTCATCTCCGGATCGCGCGCGTAGTCGTCGGCGCCGCCGGCGAAATACACCGGCATGATCGCCGAGACGTCGTTGATCGAATACGACCCCCAGGACGCCATCTGCATCGCGCTGGATCTGCGCGGCTACCTGCATCAGGTTCAGCCGCGCGCGGATGCCCACGGCCTGCAGATAGTTCTGCACCGCCTCGGACCACTGGCGTGGCTGGACATAGCTGGTCAGCTCGATGTCGAAGCCGTTGGGGTAGCCGGCCTCGGCCAGCAGGGCGCGCGCCTTGGCGGGGTCGTAGGCGTAGGTGACCGCGACATCGCCGTTGCAGCCGAACTGCGAGGGGAAGCAGGGCGCGGGCGGCACGCGGGAGCCGCCGCCGACAAGGCGTTCGGCGATCGCAACGCGGTCCAGCGAATGCCAGACCGCCTGGCGCACCTTCAGCTTGGTCATCGGGTTGTCCGCGCCGGTCCGCCCCGCCGCGTCGAGGTTCAGGAACCCCACGCGCATCGATTCCTGGCGCGTCGCCTGGAGGTAGGGCAGGCGGCTGACATTGGCGACCTGGTCCGGGTTCATGTTCCAGATCCAGTCGACCCGCTGGCCGAGCAGCTCGGTCAGTTCGGTGGCGGCGTCGCCGATGTAGCGCACCACCAGCTTCTGGATTGCCGGGCGCCCCTTCGGCCCGCCTTCGTAGTAGTCGGCGAAGCGTTCGAACTCGACACCGGAGGCGACATCATTCTTGGTGAAGCGATACGGCCCGGTGCCGATCGGCAGCCGGGAGAATCCGTCCGCGCCGAGCCGTTCGCGCGTGGCCTTCGGCCAGATCGGCGTGACCAGGGCGAGGTAGTCCAGGGCCGCCGGCGTCGGCCGCTTCATGGTCAGCCGGACGGTGTTCGCGCCGGTCTTCTCGGCACCTTCGATCCAGGCGTAGTTCGACGGCGTGGCAACCCGCGTGGCCGGATTCGCCACGGTGTTGATGGTGTAGACGACGTCATCGGCGCTGAAGGCGCTGCCGTCGTGGAACTTCACCCCTGTCCGCAGCGTGAAGTCGAGCGTCTTGCTGTCGACCCAGGTCCATGCGGTGGCCAGCGCCGGCACGATCCTGAAGGTCGCCGGGTCGCGGTGCACCAGCCCGTCCATCGCGTGGTGGCCGATGATCAGCCCGGTCCGCTGGCTGTTGAAATACGGATCGACATTCGGCACCGCGTCGCGGAAGGCGATGCGGAGCGTATTGGCGCTGCGCTGCGCGAAGGCCGGTTGCGCCAGCAGCATCGGCGCGCCCAGGGCGCCCAGGCCAAGAACCCGTCGTGAGATCGTCATGTCGGTGGTCTCCCGTTGCTTGCCGACAGCCTAGGGACAGCGGTGCCCGACCTGCAAGCCCGACCCGTGCCGCGCCAGCCTTGCCCCGGCACCCGGCGACGGATCATACCGTCACGCAAGGGAGGCAACCGCGATGCGCACGCAGGTCGGGATCATCGGGGCCGGGCCGGCCGGCCTGCTGCTGGCGCAGATGCTGCACCAGCGTGGCATCGATGCCGTGGTGCTGGAGGCGCGGTCGCGCGACCACATCGAAGGGCGCATTCGGGCGGGCCTGCTGGAGCAGGGTTCGGTCGATACGCTGACCCAGGCCGGTGTCGCCCATCGCCTGCACCGCGAAGGCCTGGTGCATCGCGGCCTGGAACTGCGCTTCGGCGGCGTGGGGCATCGCATCGACCTGGCCGGCCTCACGGGCGGCAAGGTGGTCACCATCTACGGCCAGCAGGAAGCGGTGAAGGACATGGTCGCGGCGCGGCTGGCCGCCGGGCTGCCGCTGCTGTTCGATGTGGCCGACGCGGCGATCCATGACATCGACACCAACCGCCCGCGGATCACCTTCCGCCATGACGGGCGCGACCAGGTGCTGGATTGCGACATCATCGCCGGCTGCGACGGCTTCCACGGCGTCTGCCGCCCGTCGATCCCGCCAGCCGACCTGCGCATTTTCGACCGCGTGTATCCCTTCGCCTGGCTCGGCATCCTGGCGCGATCGCCACCGATGTCGGAGGAACTGATCTACGCGCGCCACGCCGATGGCTTCGCGCTGGCGACCATGCGCAGCCACAGCATCAGCCGCCTGTACCTGCAATGCGCGCCAGAGGAGGATCTGGCGCAATGGTCGGATGACCGCATCTGGGCTGCGCTGCGCACGCGGTTGGGTGCGAGCGGCGGCGAACTGCAGGAAGGCCCGGTCCTGCAGAAGGGTGTTACCGCCATGCGGTCCTTCGTGGTCGAACCCATGCGCCATGGGCGGCTGTTCCTCGCCGGCGATGCCGCGCACATCGTCCCGCCCACCGGCGCCAAGGGCATGAACCTCGCGATCGCCGATGTGCGCGTGCTGGTGCGCGCGCTGGAAGCCTTCTTCGCCGGCGAGGGCGGTGACCTGATGGATGCCTATTCCGCCACCTGCCTCGATCGTATCTGGAAGGTGCAGCGGTTCTCCTGGTGGATGACGCAGCTGCTGCACCGCTATGACGGCGAGGACGCCTTCGAGCACCGCGTGCGGTTGGCGGAGCTCGACTACTTGGCCGGGTCGGTGGCGGCGCGCACGGCCCTCGCGGAGAACTATGTGGGCCTGCCCTACGCGGATTGAGCCAGGATCCCCTCGACCACCTCCTGCACGTCCAGCGCCTCGCGCAGCGTCGCCAGGTGATGCGGCTGGCCGCGTGTGAGCGCGGCGACGCCATCCAATTGCCGCTGCAGCACCATCGGCCGCATGCGGTCGTTGGGCAGCGCGTCGGGTGCGGCGGACCACACGCCATCGGCGCCGCGGCGCTCGGCGAAGGACCAGTCGCGCAGGCGGATCGCGCCGGTCGCACCCTCGAGCAGCCAGGCATTGTGGTCATCCGCGAGCGTGGTGCCGACGCCGCCCGACAGCGCGACCGGAACGCCGCCCGCTGTCAGGCGTGCGGCGATCGCGGTCTCCGACCGGCCGGATGCATCGAAGCGTGCCCGCGCGGCTTCGAGGACCATCGGCCCGAGTTGCCGGCGCGTGAGGAACAGGAAATGCGAGACGACTTCCCGCGTGAACCCACCCTGCTCGCGGCGGTCGAGCCACGCCGCGGCATCGCGCTGCCAGGACCGCGGCCAGGCGGCGAAGGCGATGGTGATGGCGGCCTCGCGCGGCGTGCCGATCGCCTCGCGCCAAGCCCGCATTTGCGCAACGGCGGGCGAGGACGCCATCGGGAAATTGACCGCGCCGCGCGCACCGGAGGCTTCGGCCGCCGCCACGAAGCCGCGCGCCGCCGCCACATCGACCGATAGCGGCTTCTCCAGGAACGCCGCCTTGCCTGCCGCGAAGGCCGCCTGTGCATGGGCCAGGTGGAAGGCGGGCGGGGAGGCGACGTACAGGCAATCGCATGCCGCGATCACCGCCTCGGCGGACGGCATGACGGGCACGCCGGGCGCGGCGGCGGCGACACGCGCCGCTGCCTCCGGCGCCGGGTCCCACACGCCCGCGATGCGCACCTGCGCGTGCCCGGCCGCGAAGCGCGCCAGGCGCTCCCCCATGATGCCGAAGCCGACGATGCCGAGCGCGATGCCATCCGCCATGATCCATCCTTCCGCGATGCCGGCGCCTGTATCGCCGGGCGCGCCGCCGCGGTCTATCCTTCGCGCCGCACACGAGGAGGAACGCATGTCCGAAGCCGAGACGCCGGTGCTGATCACGCGCGAAGGGCCCGTGGTGCGCCTGGTGCTGAATCGCCCGCATCGCCGCAACGCCATGAGCAACGCGATGGGCGTGGCGCTCGATGCGGCGCTCGATGAACTGGAAGCGGACCGCACGTCGCGGGTTGTCGTGCTGTCGGGCGCCGGCGGGCATTTCTGCGCCGGGCTGGATCTGTCGGAAGTCGCATCGGGTGGCACCGAGGCCGAGCGCCTTGCCGCGCAGCAGGCGCGCAACCGCCGCACCGGGCAACGCTTCGTGCGCCTGTCCGGCCTGCCGCAGGTCGTGGTCGCGGCAATCCAGGGATCGGCCCATGCGGGCGGGCTTGGCTGGGTGTGTTCGGCGGATATCGCGATCGCCACCGCCGATGCGCGCTTCTGCGCGCCGGAGGTGCGCCGCGGCCTGGTGCCGGCGCAGATCCTGCCCTGGCTGACGCGCCGCATGGGGCGCAGTGCCGCCACGCGCATGGTGCTGCGCGGCGATGTGATCGATGCCGCCGAAGCGGCGCGCCTTGGCCTGGTGCATCAGGTGGTGCAGGACGCCACGGCGCTGGAGGCGGCGGTCGGCGCCGTGCTGGCCGATCTGCGCCAGGGCGCGCCGATCGCCCTCGCCGAGACCAAGGCCCTGATCGCGGCCCTCGGCCCGCTCTCGCCCGAGGGCTATGCCGAAGCCGGCGCGCAGGCCTTCGCGAAATGTGCCGCCGGGCCGGAAGCGAAGGAGGGCATCGCCGCCTTCCAGCAGAAGCGCCCACCGGCCTGGGCGGGGTGACTCAGCGCGCCCGCCCGACCAGCGCCGCGACCACGGCGAGCTGCGCCGCCACCGCCAGCATCGGCAGCGTCCAGCCGCCGCTCAGCGTGACCAGCACCGAGAACAGCGACGGCCCGGCGACGTAGCCGAGGAACACGAACAGCGTGGTGCCCGAGGTCACGTCCGCCACGCGGTCGGGCGGGGACACGCGCGCCACCTCCGCCAGCGAGATGCCGTTCCATGACGCGCCGACGAAGCCGGCCAGCGCGCACAAGGGCAGCAGCAGCGCGCCCGCATCGTCCGGCAGCAGCGCCAGCGCCGCCACGCTGCCCGCCGCGACGAAGGCCTGGACCACGAGGTTGCGCGTCGCGTTGCCCGTGCGGTCCGCCAGCCAGCCGAGCAGGATGCGCGCCACCACGCCCGCCACCTGCATGGCCGCGAAGACGCCGCCGGCCTCCACCAGGCCCATGCCGCGCGTCGCGACCAGCCAGGTGACGGTGAAGGAGAACAGGCAGCCCTGGCACACCGCGAAGGAGACGGACAGCGCCGTCAGCCGCGGCAGCAGCGGATCGGCGCGCAGTGCCGCGATGGGCGCGGCGATGGTATGGGCCGACAGCACGTCCCGCAGGCCGATGCGCCGCACCGGGTCGCGCTCGGCATCGAGCAACCTTCGCAGCGGCTGGATCGCCGCGGCGGCGAGCAACGAGGCGCCGACCGCGACCAGCAGCGCCGTGGGCCATCCGGCCGAGGTCGCGATGGGGGCGGCGATCAGCCCCGCCATGGCACCGCCAAGCGGCGCGCCCGCCTGCTTGACCGAGAAGATCAGCGTGCGGTGCTGCTTGGGTGCCGTCGCCGCCAGGATGCGGCTGCCGGCCGGCGGAGAGGGCCCGTAGCCGATGCCCAGCAGCAGCGAGGCCAGCCCGAGTGCGCCCACGGTCCCGACCCCGGCCACGAGCAGCGCGACCGCCCCCAGCACCGCTCCGGCCTGCAGCATCCGCATCGGGCCGAAACGCGCCAGGAACGGCCCGCACAGCAGCAGGAACAGCACCGTCCCGAAGGCGACCAGGGAGGAGAAATTGCCGATCCGTTCCGGTGCCAGCCCGGCGCTCGCGGTGATCAGCGGCGCGATGACGGGCAGTGTCTGCGTCATGAAGGACGCGACCGATTGCATCAGCAAGGTCGCCCCGAGGGCGGCAATCCAGGGCGCCATCATGCGAGCCTAGCGCAGGATCGCCGGCGCCGGGAATGCGCGGTTCCGCCATGGTCGCGCGACCTGCATGACCGCCGCGCCCGCCGCGCGGCTTGCCAGCGTCGCGGCGGCAGCGGAGCATCCGGCGCGGCGAAGGGAAGGGACGGACATGGCGCAGACGATCGGCTTCATCGGGCTCGGCATGATGGGGCTGCCGATGGCGCGCAGCCTGGTGGCGCGTGGTTTCGCCGTGCTGGCCTGCGACACGGCGGCCGCGGCGCGCGATGCGCTGGCCGAAGGCGCACCCGCCGACGCCGTGGCCTTCGCGCCGGACCCGGCTGCGGTGGCGGCGGGCGCGGATGTGGTCGTGCTGATGCTGCCCAACAGCCGCATCGTCGCGGACGTCATGGCGGGGCTGGCGCCGGCGCTGCGGCCGGGGATGCTGGTGATCGACATGGGGTCTTCCGAACCCGGCGAGACGCGGCGGTTCGCGGCGCTGGCGGCCGAATGCGGCGCGGCGGTGGTGGATGCGCCGGTGTCGGGCAGCGTGGCGAAGGCGAAGACCGGCACGCTCGCGATCATGGTCGGGGGCGAGGACGCCGCCTTCGCGCAGGCCGAACCCGTATTGCGTGGCATGGGGGAGGCGATCATCCGCACCGGCGCCGTGGGCAGCGCACATGCGATGAAGGCGCTGAACAACTTCGTCTATGCGGCGGGGCTGCTGGCCACCGCCGAGGCGCTGCGGATGGGCGAAGCGCTCGGCCTCGACCTCGGCATCCTGACCGATGTGATGAACGCCTCGTCGGGCCGCAACATCGCCACCGAGACCAAGGCACGGCAGGAGATCATCACCGGTCGCTACGCCGGTGGCTTCCAACTCGGCCTGATGCGCAAGGACCTGGAGACGGCGGGCAGCATTTCCGAGAGCACCGGGACCGCTGCGCCTTCGCTGCAGCTGTGCCGCGCGCTGTGGACGGAAGCGGTGGAGCGGCTCGGCCCCAAGGTGGACAATACCGAGATCCACCGCTTCCTGAACGACCGGGCGCCGCGCTGAGGCGCTTGCCGGGCGGCGCTGCCGCCTTCGCGGACCGGACGCTATTCGAAGATCGCGACGGCGCGGATCGGGCTCGCGGTCCCGCCGCGGATCTTCAGCGGGAAGCCGATGAAGCGGAAGCGGCCGCGGCCGATCAGCTTGTCCAGGTTCGCGAGGCATTCCATGTGCGTGATGCCGCGCTCGGCGCAGGCCATGTGGGCCTGGAAGTTCGGTTCGCCTTCGGGCGCGGGGCTGATCGCCTCGACACCGAACATGCCGATGCCCTGGTCGGCCAGCCAGTGGATGGCCGGCAGCGACAGGCCGGGGAAATCGTGCAGGTAGCCAGGCTTGCCGAGCAGGCGCTCATTCGTCGCCAGCCACACCAGCACGGTGTCGCCGGGCTGAATGGTCTGGCCCGACTTCGCGACGGCGGCCTGGACCTCCTCGAGCGTGGCGGCGGTCTTCAGCGGGATATGCGACAGGTCGATGCAGAAGCCGCTGGTGTAGAACTTCTCCAGCGGCATCTCGTCGACCGACTGCGCGCCGGGCCGCGGGTCGAAATGCACCGGGGCGTCGACATGCGTGCCGGCATGGTCGCTCAGCGACAGGAACATTGCCTTGCTGGTGAAGGTGGTGTTGCCGGCGTGCTTCTTCTCGCTGTGGTCGTTCCAGACCGTCATCACAACCGGCGGGTGGCTTGGATGGGTCTGGGTTCGGTGAAAAATGTCGCGGCTCAGGTCGACGATATCCATGGTGCGTTCCCTCAGGCCGGCGCGTCACAGAGGTATTGGCGGAGGTGATAGGGCTGCGCCGCCAGCGCCGGGCAGAAGGATGAGACGACAGGTTCGAGCTTGTCGTAAAGGTCCTTGAACTCGACGTTCAGCGCTTCGAGCCGTTCGCGCGCCGCTTCCGCCTCCACCGCCAGCTTCGCCAGGTCGATGGTGAGCAGCTTGCGGTCCTGCACCACGAAGCGCCCGCCGATCATCACGTGGCGCACCCCGGTGCCGTCTTCCGTATGCACCACCTGGTTGACCGACCAGTTGTGCGGGATCCAGTTGATCGAGGCGAGGTCGAGGAAGACGATGTCCGCCTTCTTGCCCGGCGCGATCACGCCGATGTCGTCGAAGCCGAGCGCACGCGCGGACCCTTGCGTTGCGGCCTGGTAAATCTCCTCGACACCCGCCCAGTGGCGCGGGTCGGGCGTCTGCACCTTGGACAGCATGGAGGCGTAGCGCATCGCCTCGTACATGTTCTGGTTGTCCGAGCAGTTCGCGCCATCGGTGCCGAGCCCGACATTCACGCCGACATCGCGCGCCCTGCGGAAGCGGAACATGCCATTGCCAAGCCGCATGTTGCTGCCCGGGTTGTGCGCGAGCGACCCGCCCCGATCACGCACGATCTTCAGATCATCATCATCAAGCCAGATGGCGTGGGCGGCCGTGAAGTCCGGCCCGACAAGGCCGAGGCCGTCCATGTGCTGGATCAGGGTCTTGCCGTAGCGCTTGATGCCGACCAGCGCCTGCACCTTGCTCTCGCCGACATGGCTGTGCAGCCCGACCTTGTATTCGCGCGCCAGGTCGCGGCAGCCGCACAGGAAGGCGTCCGAGCAATGGTGCGGGATGGTCGGCGCCACGGCGGCGCGGATGTCGTGCCCCCCCCAGCGCCAATTCGCCAGCACGCCGCGCATGGCATCGACGGAGCGTTCCCAGGCCGGCAGGCGCAGCTTGTCCACGCGCGCCTGGAGCGGCGTGGGCAGCGCATCGTACAGACCGGGGATCGCCTCATAGACCGTGCGGTCGGCGACCATCGGCGCGATCACGGCGCGCATGCCGATGCCGTGGTAGGCCTCGGCCACCGCATCCAGCCCTTCCGCGGTGGGCATGGGGAATTCGTAATACAGGTCATAGGCCGCGGTGCAGCCCTTCAGCACCATCTCGGCGGCGACGATCTGCGTGGTCAGCTTCTTGTCCTGCAGCGACCGCGACCCACCGATCCAGGGTGCGGCCGCCAGCAGCAGTTCCAGCGTCCACTTGTCGCCTTGTCCGCGCGCGAGGCCGCCATGGCCATGCGTGTGGGCGTTGATCAGGCCGGGATGGATCAGGCAGCCCGCGGCATCGAGCACCTTCGCATCCGGCGGCGCTGCGATGCCCGCGCCGACCTCGATGATGATGCCGTCGCGGATCAGCACGTCGGCGGGCGTGGCGCGGCGCAGGCCGGGATCGGCCAGCAGCGCGCCGCGGATGATGGTGGTGCCGGGTTCGCTCGCAGCCATGGCGGTTTCTCTCGGTTCAGGCGGCGGGCGGGGCCGATGTCTCGGCACCGCTCGACCAGGGGAACAGGATGCGTTCGGCGATCGACACCGCCTGGAACAGGACGATGCCCATGATGGCCAGGATCACCACCGCGCTGAAGGCCAGCGGCGTGCGGAAGAAGGCCATGGAGGTCTGGATCAGGTAGCCCAGACCGGCATCGGCGCCGACGAACTCCGCGACAACGGCGCCGACCACCGACAACGCCGCCGCCACCTTCAGCCCGCCGAACACGAAGGGCACCGCGAAGGGCAGGCGGATGCGCAGCAATTCCTGGATGCGGCCTGCACGGCAGGCGCGGCCCAGTTCGATCAGCTCCGGCGGCGTTGCCATCAGCCCGGCGACCGAGGCCACCACCAGCGGAAAGAACGCGACCAGGAAGGTGACGATCACCCGCGGCAATTCATTGGCACCCAGCGCGACGATCAGGATGGGTGCCAGCGCCACCTTCGGGATGGATTGCGTGACCACCAGCAGCGGATAGATCGCCGCCGAGATGGCGCGCGACGACGCGATCAGCATCGCCAGCGGCAGGCTGACCAGCACCGATGCCGCGAAGCCCAGCAGCACCGTCATCAGCGTGGACATCGTGTGGTCCAGCACCATCGGCCAGACCGCGATGGTGGCGGTCCAGATGGCGGACGGCGTGGGCAGGATGAACTCGCGGATGCCGAAGAACCGCACCCCGGCTTCCCAGGCGATGAACAGCCCGATCACGGCGATCCAGGCCGGCAGCCCGGCCTTGAAGCGCGCCATCACGTCACGCCGCCCGCGCGGCGCGCTCGCCGAAGATGTGGTCGCGGATGCGGCGCGCGCAGCGCTGGAACTCCGCGGTGCCCTCCTGGTCGAAGGACCGCGGCCGCGGCAGGTCCACCTGAACCACATCGACGATGCGGCCCGGCCGGGGCGACATCACCACCACCCGGTCGGCCAGCAGCACGGCCTCGGGGATGGAATGCGTGACGAACAGCACCGCCATGCGTCGTGCCGCCCACAGGCGCAGCAGTTCGATCGACATCTCCTCGCGCGTCAGCGCGTCGAGCGCACCGAAGGGTTCGTCCATCAGCAGCAGGCGCGGTTCCTGCAGCAACGCCCGGCAGATGGCGACACGCTGCTGCATGCCGCCCGACAATTCGCGCGGCAGCTTCGATTCGAAACCCGTGAGCCCCGCCGTCGCCAGCAGCGCGCGGGCGCGGTCCTCGGTATCCGGCGCTGTGCGCCCCATCAGACGCAGCGGAAAGGTCACGTTGCGCAGCACATCCGCCCAGGGCAACAGCGTCGCCGCCTGGAACACCATGGCGGTTTCGGCGCGCGGCGTGGTCACGCGCGCGCCGTCGATCAGCGTGGCGCCACCGGTCGGCGGCACCAGCCCGGCTGCCAGCCGCAGCAGCGTGGACTTGCCGCAGCCCGAGGCGCCGACGATGGCGACGAACTCGCCCTCCTTCACCTCGAGTGCGATGTCCCGCAGGGCTTCCACGGCCGCACCGTCGCGGCCGCGGAAGGTCTTGGAGATGCCCTCGAAGCGGATCACGGCAGCAGGCTGACATCCACCGCCTGGCGATAATCCCAGGCCGGGTCGATCTGCTGCGACGCCGCCACCTGTTCCCAGGTGAAGCGCAGCCGCTCCGGGTCCTGCCGGCCGAAGCCGGTCTGCCGGGCGTGGTCGGTGAACACATACGACATGGTTGCGCGCAGCGAGCCCTGGCAGTCATCAAGCTCGACCTCGCGGTTGCGCTGGACGTGCAGGCGGCAGGCTTCCTCCTGGTTCGCATTGGCCCAGGTGAAGGCGCTGGTCGCACCGCGCAGGAAGCGGCGCACCAGGTCGGGGTTGCGCTGGATCGTCTCATCCGTTGCCATCAGCGTCGTCGCGTAGATGGCGAAGCCGGTCTCGACGAAGGGCAGGACGATGATCTCCTCGCCCGCGCGCTGCGCCGCCTTGTTCTGGTAGTAGTGATGGATCGCGAAGAACGGCGCGGCATCGAGCCGGCGCGAGATCAGCAGCGCCGCCATCGCCGATGCATCGGTGTTCACCCAGGTGATGCGGTCGGGGTTGGTGCCGGCGCGGCGCGCCACTTCCGGGAAGTACAGGCGATGGCTGTTGCCCGGCGTGATGCCGATGCGCCGGCCTTCCAGCCCCTGGAAGGTGGTGATGCCCGAGGACCGCAGCACGAACAGCGAATGCGGCGAATGCGTGTAGATCTGCATGATGGAGCGCACGGTGGTGTTCTGCCGCGCGCGCGCCGCCATCACCGCGCTGATGTCCGCCACGCCGAAGGCCGCGGTGCCGGCCGCCACCTTGTTGACCGTATCGCCCGACCCATAGCCCCGGGTCAGAGAGAGCTCGATGCCGTGTTCCCGCCAGGCGCCACGTGCCGCGCCCGAGAAATAGGCCGCGTGTTCCCCTGTAGGGATCCAATCCAACTGCAACAGCACCCTGTCCTGTGCGCGGGCGGGCTGCGCTGCGAGTGCCGCGAGCGCAAACAGCCCGGCCGCGATGCATCGACGCATCATCGTCCATCTCCCTGTTTCGTTTGCTGCCGCGCGGCGTAGTCCCGGGGACGAAGCAGACGACGAAATGAACGGACGCGCAACCCGCTACGTGTTGGCGCCCGCGAGCGCGGCAATGACGGCATCCGTCACCTGCGCCGTGGTCGCCGTGCCGCCCAGGTCGGGCGTCAGCACGTCGCCGCGCGCCGTCACCGCTTCCACCGCGCGCATCAGCCGCTGCGCGGCGGCGGGCTCGCCCAGATGCTCCAGCATCATCGACGCCGTCCAGAAGGACCCGAGTGGATTGGCAATGCCCTTGCCGGTGATGTCGAAGGCCGACCCATGGATCGGTTCGAACATCGACGGGCGGCGCCGTTGCGGGTCGATGTTACCGGTGGCGCCGATGCCCAGCGACCCCGCCAGCGCGGAAGCGAGGTCCGACAGGATGTCGGCATGCAGGTTGGTCGCGACCACGGTGTCCACGCTGCCGGGCTTCATCACCATCCGCGCGGTCATCGCATCGACCAGCATCTTGTCCACGGTCAGCGCGGGGTATTGCGCGGTGACCTCGGCGCAGACCTCGTCCCACATCACCATGCCGTGGCGCTGCGCATTGGATTTCGTCACCACGGTCAGCAGCTTGCGCGGGCGCGACATCGCCACTTCGCAGGCGTGTCGGCAGATGCGCGCGACACCCTCGCGCGTGAAGACCGCGACATCCATCGCCACTTCGATCGGCAAGCCGCGATGCGCGCGCCCGCCGACGCCGGCGTATTCGCCCTCGGAGTTCTCGCGCACGATCACCCAGTCGATCTGCTGGCCGAGATCCTCGCGCAGCGGCCCGCGCACGCCGGGCAGCAGGCGGGTGGGGCGGACATTCGCGTACTGGTCGAAACCCTGGCAGATCGCCAGGCGCAATTCCCACAGGGTGATGTGGTCGGGGATGTCGGGCGCGCCGACGGCACCGAAGAAGATGGCGTCGAAGCCTTCCAACTGCTTCAGCCCATCCGCCGGCATCATCAGGCCGGTGCGGCGGTACATCGCGCTGCCCCAGTCGAAGGTTTCGAAGGCCACCGTGAAGCCGCCCTGCGCGGCCGCGGTCGCCTCCAGCACGCGGCAGCCCGCGGCGATCACCTCGGGTCCGATCCCGTCGCCACCGATGGCGGCGATCCTGTGCTGGCGCATGCTGTCCTCCTGGTGCAGGCCCCCCGTTTGGCGCCGCGGATCGCCGCGCGCAAGCCCTCAGCGGCGCAGGCGCAGGTCCATTCCGCGCGCCCGCCAGGCAGCCTCGATCGCATCGAGGTCCGTCTGCCCGGCCGGGTTCGCGCGGGACGGCCGGGTGTGCTGCGTCGGCTCGGCCTGTACGCGCCACAGCGCCAATAGGCGCGAGAGTTCCACCAGCGGATCCGCGTGGTCGTCGACGCGCAGATTGATGTCGGGGAAGTCCTCGGTCGTGGTGACCATCAGCGCGGCGGATTGCCGTCCGCGCTTGTCCCCGCCCTCGGCCTGGCCGGCATGCAGGGCCTCCATCAGCCGTTCGGGCAGCGCGAGGTCGGTGCGCGCCGCGAACACCTCGGCGGTCGCGGCAACGACGCGGCCATTGGCCAGCATGTTTCCCGCGACTGAGAAGCCCTCGCCGGCGACGGACCCGCACCATTCGACGCAATTGTCGCCGGTATGCGCGGCGACGCGTCCGGCGGCGTCCACCACGTGGATCTGCCGCAGGCCGCGCCCCTCATCGCCAGCCAGCGCGCTGTCCAGCGCCAGGCGCGGCGCCAGGCCGCGCGCGAGCGCCTCGAGAACGGCGGGGCCGAGGTAGCGGTTGCTCATGGATTGCGTCGACACCGCCCCCACCCCCGTGCGGATGAACGGGCAGGCGGCGCCGACGGCCAGGTTGCAGGTGGTGACCGCGACGGCGAAGGCGCCGGTCGCGTCATCATGCGCGACGATGGACCAGGTCATGGGCGAGTGGCTCCGTGTTGAGCGCCCATCCTGCACCCTGGCGGCGATGTTGACAGCAGGGCGCCCGCGCGCCGATGACAGGTCAAATCCACGGGAGGACAAACGCCATGACCATCCACTTCAACCGCCGCGCCTTCGCCGCCATCGCCGCCGCGACCGCCCTGCCGGGGCTGGCGCATGCGCAGGCCGCGGCATGGCCGTCCGGCCCGGTGCGCCTGGTGGTGCCCTTCGGCGCCGGCGGCGCCGTGGATACGCTCTCGCGCGCTGTCGCCAATGCCTTCGGGCCGCATTCCAATGGCCATCCCATGGTGGTCGAGAACCGCTCCGGCGCCGGCGGGTCCATCGCGGGGCAGTTCACCGCGCAGTCGCGCCCCGACGGGCAGACGCTGATGATGGCGGATCTCGGCGCCAACGCCATCGGCAAGCTGCTGCAGCCGGGCCTTGCCTACGACCCCGCCACCGCCTTCACGCCCATCATCCACCTGGTGAACCTGCCGATCGTGGTGACGCGTGCGCACGCTCGACGACCTGGCCGCGCTGGCGCGCACGCGCGCGGATGGCATCCCTTATGCCTCGCCGGGCGTGGGCCATGTGAGCCACCTGGCGTCGGAGCTGCTGGCGCAGCGCGCGGGGGTGAAGTTCACCGCGGTGCATTACCGTTCGGGCGCCGACGTGCTCCGCAGCGTGATCGCGGGCGAGACCGAGTTCACCTTTCCCTCGATCTCCACCGCGCTGCCCTTCATTCGCGACGAGAAGGTGCGCGCCATCGCCATCGGCACCCCGCGGCCGGTCGCGGCGCTTCCCGGCGTGCCTGCCGTCTCGGCGCGCTTCCCCGGCTTCGAGGCGATGACCTGGCACGGCATCTCCGGCCCCGCCGGCATGGATGCCGCGCTGACCCAGCGCATCAATGCCGCTTTCCGCGCCATCATCACCAGCGCCGAGGTGAAGTCCTTCGTCGAGACCCGCCAGGCCGCCGAGGTGGTGGCCGGCACGCCTGCCGAATTCGCCGCGCTGGTCACCGGCGACATCGCCAAGTGGGGCCCGGTGATCCGCGACGGGAACATCCGCGCGGAATAGCCCCGTGGCCCTGCGCGCCGGTGCTGCGCAGGGCGTGAGGGCCATCCCTGCGGTTCAGCAGCCGAGCTGGTCCGCCAACGCCTCGAAGCTGCCGGCGATGGCGTCCCAGTCGGCCTCCGCGCGGGTGTCCGTGGTCTGCCCCGGGCCATGTTCCGTCGCGCGCAGGACGAAGGCGGTCCTGAGCCCGGCGCGTCGCGCCGCCGCCAGGTCGTTGTTGTGCGAAGCGACCAGCGCGACGTCGTGCGGCGCCAGCGCCAGGATCTCCGCCGTGCGGGTATAGGCTTCCGGCTGCGGCTTGTAGGCCTGGACCGGCTCCGCCCCGAGGATGGCGTCCCACGGAATGCCCGCGCGCTTGGCCATGTTCGCCAGCAGCAGGATGTTGCCGTTGGATAGCGGCGCGATGAAGTGCTTCGCACGCAGCCGCAGCAGCCCCGGGATCGCATCCGGCCAGGGGTCGAGCCGGTGCCAGGCGCGGTTCAGCCAGTCGCGATCGGCCTCGTTGGCCGTGATGCCGTGTTCGGCCAGCAGCGCGTCGAGGTTCTCCCGATGCAGCACGTCGAGCCGCGTGAACGGCCGTGCGCCGGAGCGCACCGCTTCCATCGCCGGCTGGTAGCGCCGGCGCCAGGCATCGGCGAAGGCCAGCGGGTCGACATCCTCGCGCTTGTGCCGCGCGAGGAAGACCCGCGCATCCCGCGCGATCCCGTTGCGCCAGTCGACGACGGTTCCGAAGGTGTCGAAGACCAGCGCCTTCACGCCAGGCAGCGCGCTCATTCGGCGGCTTTCGCGGGCGGCTGCGCCCAGCGTGTCTCGAAGTCCCAGACCTCGGGGAAGCCCATGAGGTCCGTCATGCGCTTGAAGCCGTAGGATTCGCCGATGGCGATGCTGTCGCCATGCTGCTTCAGGTGGCCATAGACGCGCTCCAGCGCCGCCGCCATCGCCAGGAACCCGACCGCCGGATAGATCGCGATCGCATAGCCGATCTCCTGCAACGTCTTCGCCGGCAGCAGCGGCGTGCGCCCGCCCTCGACCATGTTGGCGAGCAGCGGCTTGGCGATCGCCTTGCCGATGGCGCGCATCTCCGCCTCGCTTTCTGGGCTTTCGATGAACACCACGTCCGCGCCGGCATCGCCGAACATGCGGCCGCGGCGGATCGCTTCGTCCAGCCCCAGCGTGGTGCGCGCATCGGTGCGCGCGACGATCAGGAAGTCGGGGCTGGTGCGCGCCTCGGCGGCGACCTTGATCTTCAACACCATCTCCTCGGCCGGGATGACGCGGCGGCCGGGCGTATGGCCGCACTTCTTCGGCATCTCCTGGTCTTCGAGCTGGATGCCCGAGATGCCGGCGGCCTCGTAGCCCATCACGGTGTGGCGCACATTCAGCAGCCCGCCATAGCCGGTATCGGCATCGGCGATCATGGGCGTGCGCACGCCGCGCGCCATCTGCCCCATGCGCGTCACCATGTCGGTATAGGTCGCGATGCCCGCATCCGGCACGCCCAGATGCGAGGCCACCGTGCCGAAGCCGGTGCCGTACAGGCAGTCGAAGCCCATGCCATCGGCCACCTTGGCCGAGATCATGTCGAAGATGCCGGGAGCCACGATGAAGCGCTTGTCGGCGAACGCCTTGCGAAGGGCGGGATGGGCCATGCGGATTGGTCCTATTGCTGCGGTCGGATGTGGCCGGACTGCGCGGCGGCGGCCCAGATGCGGTCGTCGCGCTGCATCGCTTCGAGCAGCGCGGGGGCGGGGCGGAAGTCGCGCTCGACGCCGAGTGCCACCAGCCGCTGCTGGAAGGCCGCGTCGTCGAACACGCGCTGGACCGTGCCGGCGATGGTGGCCGCCAGGGCCGGGTCCATGCGCGGCGGTGCGAGCATCGCCACCCAGCCCGACAGGTCGAACTCCGTGACCCCCTGTTCGGCGGCCGTCGGCACGTCGGGGAAGAAGGCCGAGCGCTGCGCGGTCGACACCGCCAGGATGCGCACGCGCCCGGTCTGCATGTGCGGCGCGGCGCTGACCGTGCTGGTCCAGCCGGTGGGCAGGTGGCCGGCGACGATGTCGTTCATCAACTGCCCGCCCGACCGATACGCGACATCGGGCATGTCGACGCCGGCGCGGCGCGCCAGTTCCTGCCCGATGAAGGATGACAGCGCCTCGGTGCTGCCGGTGCCGACGCGGCCGGGGTTGCGCTTCGCGTGGTCGATCATGGCGCGCAGGCTGTCGAAGGGCTGGTTCGCGCCGGCTACCAGCACCATCGTGTTGCGCGTCAGCATCGCGATCGGCGTGAAGTCGCGGATCGCGTCATAGGGCATCGATGGCAGGTGGTAGCGGTTCATCACATGGGTCGAGACCACCACCAGCAGCGTGTGGCCATCGGGTTCGGCGCGGGCCACGGCCTCGGACCCCACCACGCCGGCGCCTCCCGCGCGGTTCTCCACCACGAAGGGCTGCGGCAGGGTGGGCCGCAGCGCCTCGCCCAAGGCGCGCGACAGGATGTCGGTGCCGCCCGAGGCCGCATAGGGCACGACGACGCGCACCGGTCGCGTCGGCCAGGCCGCCTGCGCGGCAAGCGGCGAGGGCAGCGCCAGGGCGGCGGGCGCGAACAGCAGCGGGCGGCGACGGACCATCATGGCGATTTCTCCCTGGGGCGGACATTCCCCCGCCCGAAGGCCCCTGTAAACGCCCCGCGTTCCGGGCCAGGATGACGCAGCACGCCAGGAGGAACCACCCCATGCCCGCCAGCGACATCGCCGCCATCGAGGCCGTTCTGCACACCTACCTCGACGGGTTGCACGAAGGCGACGCCGACAAGCTCGCGAGCGCCTTCCACCCCTGTGCGCATCTGTATTCCGACAAGGAGGGCGTGGTGCAGGACCTGCCGCGCGACACCTGGCTCGAATGGGTGCGCGGCCGGGGCAGCCCCAAGGCGATGGGCCTGGCGCGCGACGACCGGGTGCTGATGCTCGACCAGTCCGGGCCGGAGACGGCGCTGGCCAAGGTGGCGTGCCAGGTTCCGCCGCGCTACTTCACCGACTACCTGGTGTTCCTGAAGACCGAGCAGGGCTGGAAGATCGTCAGCAAGGTGTTCCGCACCGACGTGCGGGAGTGACTCACCCCGACCGCGCCGTATCGGCGCGGCCGAGGTCCCGCGCGATCGCCGCGGTGTCGTAGTATTCCCGGAACTCGGCGATCCGCCCGCCATCCAGGCGCAGCACATCGACCTTGGCGTAGCCGCATTCGCTGCCGTCCGCGTGGTAGCGCAGGCGGGCCGTCGCCAGCACCGTTGCCCAGTCGCCATCGGCCATGATGCGTTCGATGTCATAGCCGATGACCTGGAAGTTGCCGGTCAGCGCGGCGAAATAGGCGGCGACGCCGTCCCTGCCGCGCCAGGCGCCGCACCAGGGCAGCGGTGCGTCGCCAACCGAACGCCAGGCGACGTCGTCGGCCAGGCCGGCCATGACCGTCGCCATGTCGCCGGCGCGGTATGCGTCGTAGAATGCGGCCACCAGTGCCCGCGTCGCCTGTGTCTGATCGGCCATGCTTGCCTCCGTTCGGTTGGGGAACGGAGGCTCGCGCAGCGGACCGCCCGCGATCAAGCCTTCAATCGACCCGCGCGCCGGAGGCCCGCACGATCGGCACCCACTTCTCGATCTCCGCGGCGATGAAGGCGCGCGTCGCGTCGGGCGTCATGCCGTCCGGGATCGTGTTGCCGAGCGCGATCAGGCGGTCGCGGACCTCGGGGGTCTTCAGGATCTCGGCGATGTGCTCGTAGAGAAACTGCCGGATTGGCGCCGGCGTGCCGAGCGTGGCGGACCACGGCGTCCATGTGGTGGCCTGCCAGCCCGGCAGCCCGGCCTCGGCGGCGGTTGGCACGTCGGGCGCCATGGGGCTGCGCTGCGGGATGCCGATCACGATGCCGCGCACCGTGCCGTTGCGGATGTGCTCGGCCATGAAGGAGATGGTGTCGGACTGGAACATGATCCGCCCGGCCATCAGGTCCTGGAAGGACGCGGCCGACCCACGATAGGGCACGTGCGTGGCCTGCACGCCCGCCAGGTGCAGCAGCAGCGCCGAGGCGATGTGCCCCGTGGATCCATTGCCCGACGACCCGTAGGGCACTTGCCCGTTGCCCGCCGCCACCGCCGCGCGGAACTCCGCCAGCGTGCGCACATTCATCGAGGGATGCGTCGCCAGCACGATCGGCGAGTGGGACGAAATGGTGATGTGATCGACGCCGGTGAGCGGATGCACCCGCAACCGCTCGCCGTACAGCCCGACGTTCAGCGTATGCGAGCCCAGCGCGCCGACCAGCAGCGTGTAGCCGTCCGGCTGGGTCTGCGCGACCGTCTCGAAGGCAACGGTGCCGCCGCCGGATGGGCGGTTCTCGACCACGAATTGCTGGCCGAGGCGCTGCGACAGCGCCGCCGAGACGAGCCGCGCATTGATGTCGGCATTGCCGCCGGCGGCGAAGGCGACGATCACCCGCACCGGCTTGTTCGGATAGTCGGTTCCCGGCGCGCGCGGCTGCGCGAGTGCCGGCAGCGCGGCGAGCGCCATCGCGGCGCCCAGAAGCGTCCTGCGGATCATGGGTTGGTTTCCTCCCGGTTGTTCAGGCGATGCTGTGTTCAAGAACGCCGACGCGCTCGACTTCCATGCGCAGCCGGTCGCCCGGCTTCAGGTAGCGCGGCGGGTCGCGGAAATGCCCCACGCCGGCCGGCGTGCCGGTGGCGATGACATCGCCCGGCTCCAGCGTCATGTAGCGGCTCAGGAAGGCGATCAGCGTGGCGACGGGGAAGATCAGGTCGCGCGTATTGCCGTGCTGCACTTCCTCGCCATTCAGCCAGCAACGGATGTCGAGCGCCCAGGGCTCGCCCACTTCGTCCGCCGTCGCGATGCACGGGCCCATCGGGCAGAAGCCGTCCATGCCCTTGGCGAAGGACGTCATGGGCAGCGGCACGTCGAACTGGAACTCGCGCGCGCTGATGTCATCCAGCACGGTGTAGCCGGCGACATGATCGAGGGCGACGCCTTCGGCGACGTTGCGCGCGCGGCGGCCGATGACGACGCCGAGCTCGACCTCCCAATCCGCCTTCTTCACCGCGGCCGGGATATGCACCGCAGCCCCCGGCCCGACCACGGAGGAGGTCGGCTTGAGGAAGATCTTGGGCATCTCCAGCTTCGGCCCGCCGGCTTCCTTCGCGTGGTCGCCGTAGTTGCGCCCCACGCCCAGGATTTTGCCGGGCTTCAGCGGCGCCAGCAGGCGCGCTTCCGACAGCGGCGCGCGCAGCGCCGCGTTCTCCGCCCGCGCTGCGAAGGCCAGCGCGCGGCCGGCGGCGACCATGGTGGCCTCGTTTGAGATCAGCGCCACCATGTCGTCGGGGATGATGTCGGCGGGCGCTTCCCCGGCGGCGCGCTGCGCGGCGGCCAGCGCGGGGCGCAACGCCACCACGCTGTCGCCGATGATCCCGCCCAGAACCGGGCCGTCCAGCGTCACCAGCCTCATGCCGCGAGCGCCGCGTAGTCGAGGCTCGCCATCACCTGCACGCGCAGGATGAAGCGCGGCTCGTCGGGCCCGTAGTCGGCCACCGCGTTGTGCAGCGTGCCGATATTGTCCCACATCAGCACGTCGCCTTCGGTCCATTCGTGTTCGTAGAAGAACTTCTCCTGCGCCTGGTGGCGGAACAGGTAGTCGAGCAGCGCGTCGGATTCCGCGCGAGCCATGCCTTCGACGAACATCGCGTAGCCGGAATTGCAGTACAGCACGCGCCGGCCGGTGATCGGGTGCACGCGCACCATGGGTTGCGAGACCGGGGGCTTCTTGGCCCGCTGCTCGGGCGTCAGCGGGCCGCGGATGCTGCCCGGGCGGATGCGCATCATGTCCCAGAACTTGGCGAAGTCGTGGATGGCGGTGCGGCCCTCGATGCGCTGCTTCACCTCCGCCGGCAGGTCGTCATAGGCCGCATGCATGTTGCGGAACTGCGTGCAGCCGATCGCGCGCCCGTCGCGCCGCGGCACGCGCTTGGCGTGCAGCACGTTGGCCAGCGCGATCTCCCTCGAATAGGACATGTCGGTGTGCCAGCCCTGGCCGGCATCCGACAGGCCGATCGGCTTGCCTGCGGCGTCCTTCATGTTGGACAGGTGCATCACTTCCGGATGCCCCTCGGCGTGGAACAGGTTCGCGACGTTGACTTCCAGCTCTCCGAAGCGGGAACCGAAGGCGGAGAGTGCGGCGGCATCCAGGTCCTGGCCCGCGAAGCACAGCACGCCGTACTGGCCGAGCGCGCGGAGCACCGTGCGGAAATCCTCGGGCGCCAGGCTGCGCGCGAGGTCGATCCCCTCGACGCGCGCGCCGAGCCCGGCATTGTTCGGGGTGATCTTCACCGGACGCTCCTCGACGTGCTTGGGGCGGAAAATGCGACGCGGCTTGGCCGGCGTCAACGCACCGATGGCTTCCGCGCGGCGCGCGGGCAGGGCAGCATGGCGCCATGTGGAACACCCTGGACAAGCCGCGCATCGTCGTGGTGGGCGGCGGCATCGTCGGGCTCTGCGTGGGCTGGCATCTGGCCTGGCGCGGGCTCAAGCCGATCGTGATCGAAGCCCGCAAGGCGCACGCCGCCTATGCCGGCAATGCGGGCGCGATCAGCCATGGCTCGGTCGCGCCCCTGGCCATGCCGGGCGTGCTGCGCCAGGTGCCGAAGATGCTGACCGATCGGGCCGGCGCGCTGCATATTCCGGCGCGCTACTGGCTGCGGGCGATGCCCTGGCTGCTGCGCTTCGTCGCCTCCGCGCGGCCGGCGCAGGTGGAAGCGGCGGCCACGGCGCTGGCCTCGCTGCTCTATGGCGCGCCAGAGCGCCATCGGGAGATCCTGGAGGAGGAAGGCGCGCTCGACCTGCTGCGCGCCGAGGGCCAGATGTACCTGTATCGCGACGATGCGCAGATGGCGAAGGATGCCGGCTCGCTCGCCCTGCGCCGCCGCCATGGGCTGCGGATGGAGGTGCTGGACCGCGCGGGGCTGGCGGCGCTCGAACCCGAGGTCTCGCCCGCCTATACGCGCGCGGTCTTCCTGCCGGACCACGGGTCCTGCGTGAATCCCGCGCGCCTGGCCGAGGTCGTCGCCGCCGGCATCCGCCGCATGGGCGGCGAGATCCGCGAGGCCGAGGTGCGCGCCATCACCACCGAGGGCCGCCGCGTCACCGGCGTGACCACGGATGACGGGGCGGTCGCGGCGGACCGCGTGGTGCTGGCGGCCGGGGCGTGGTCGGCGCGGCTGCTGGCGCCGCTCGGCATCAAGGTGCCGCTGGAGACGCAGCGCGGCTACCACGTGATGCTGCCCGATGCCGGCGTGCGCGTGGGCCGCGTGCTGTCGCCCGCCGACCGCAAGGTGTTCATCACGCCGATGGAAGACGGGCTGCGCGTGGCCGGGTCGGTTGAATTCGCCGGTCTCGACGCGCCGCCGAACGAAGCCCGCGCGCAGCTGCTGCTGGGCGACCTGCGCGCGGTGTTTCCCCAGGTGCGCACCGAGGGTGCCAAGACCTGGATGGGCCATCGCCCCTGCCTGCCCGACAGCCTGCCGGTGATGGGCCCGGTGAAGGCGTGGGACGGGCTGTGGTGCGCCTTCGGCCATGGGCACCTGGGCCTGACCGGATCGGCGCCGACCGGTGCGCTGCTGGCCTCGGCCATGGCGGGCGAGGCCCCGAATTTCGACTTCGCACCCTTCGGCGTCGAACGGTTCGGCTGAGCCGCGCGCCGCGAGAACTGTCTACGCCGCGAGGCGCAGGATATCCTCGAGATCGGCCGCCCCACGCACCGGGCGCGGGTTGGTCGCGATCGGCGCATCGCCGGTCCAGCGCGCGGCCAGCCCGGGGATGTCGTCCGCCGCGATGCCCCGCTCCGACAGCCTTGTGGGCAGGCCGAGGCCGCGCACGAAGGCCTCGATCGCCGGCCCTGCTTCCTCGCCACCGAAGATGTGTGCCACGTCGCGCTGCCGCGCCTCATTCACCGGGGCGTTCCAGCGCATCACCGCATGCAGCATGAGGCACGACGTGATGCCATGCGGCACGCCGCGCGCGGCGCCGAGGATGTAGCCAAGGCCATGGCTTGCTCCCACGGGCACGCCCGACCAGCCCCCCATCACCGACAGCCACATGGCCTGCTGGCACAGCGCGCGCGCCGCCAGGTCCTCCGGATGCCGGTGCACGCGCGGCAGCCCCTCGGCCAGCATCAGCATCGCCCGGTGGGAGACCGCATCCGAGAAGGCCTGCGGCGCGGTCGAGCACCAGCGTTCCGCCGCATGGTCCAGCGCCCGGATGCCGGAGGACAGCAACAGTTCCGCCGGCGTCTCCAGCGTCGCCGCAGGGTCCAGGATCACCGCGCGCGGCACCATCCACGGGTCGAGCGCGCGATACTTCCGCCCCGCGGCCAGGTCGGTGTAGCCCGCATGCGGTGCGAATTCGGCGGCGGAGAGCGTGGTCGGGATCGCGACCATGCGCGGGCCGGGCGGCGCGCCATCCCAGTTGCCCGGCGACGCACCGCGCGATGCCGCGGCGGCCACCAGCTCGCCTGGATCGGAGATCGCGCGCCACACCGCAAGGCACGCCACCTTCGATCCGTCGATCACCGACCCGCCGCCGAGGGCGACCACCAGGTCGGCATCGCGTTCGCGCAGCAGAGCGGCGAGCGCCAGCACGTCCTCCACCGGGCTATGGGCGCGCATGGTGGCGAAGGTGCCGACCAGCCGGCCGCCGATGGCTTCCGTGGCGGCGGCGACCAGCGCGCCGCCGGCCAGCGAGCGCGTGGTGACCAGCACGATGCGCGCCGCGTCGGCGATCTCGCGCGGCAGCGCATCGGCCAGCCCAGTGCCGTGATGGACGCGGCCCTGGGCCGGCCATTGATGCAGATGCGCGCCCATCACCCGATCCCTTCCCGCAGCGTGGCGAGGATGATGCGCCGGGCGCGCCCGGGCAACCTACTCCGCCGCCAGTGCCGCCTGGCGCTTCGGCACCAGGTGCTTCACCCGGGGCGCGACCTCGGATTGCAGGAGGCCGAGCGAGGTCTTCCAGGCCTCAGGGCTCTCCAGGTAGTCGAAGCCGAAGACCAGCAACTGGCCGAAGCCGCCGACCTCCTCGTAGATGCGTTCGATCTTCTCGGCGACGGTCCTGGGGCTGCCGATGATCCAGTTGTGGTGCGCGCAGTATTCCACCGTCACGTCGGAATCCGGCACCGACGGATCGTGCTTGAGGTAGTCCTTGAAACCGAACTGCGCGAGCAGTTGCAGGAAGTATTCGCCCATCATGCGGCCCATGTGGGATCCGACCGAAAGCCGCCAGGCTTCCTCATCGGTCTCGGCCACGAACACCTCGCGCACCAGGCGCCAGTCGCCGCGCCAGGGCGTGCGGCCGGATTTGCGCGCGCCGGCCTCGACGCTGTGCCAGTGCGAGGCGACATAGGCCGGGTTGAGGTTGAGCGACATCGGCAGGTAGCCGCGTTCGCCCGCCAGTTTCAGCGTGTCGGAATTCTTCGACAGGCCGGCCACGCCGATCGGCGGATGCGGCGTCTGGAACGGCTTGATGTGCGGCTTGAGGAAGCCGAACATCGTGTCCGGCTTGTCGACCTTCCAGTACTTGCCCTCATGGTGCCAGGGGCCGTCCTCGGTCCACATCTTCAGGATGATGTCGAGCGCCTCGCGCGTCATGTCGCGGTTCTGGCCCGACATGCCATCCACGTTGAACATCGCCCAGTCCGACGGCAGGCCCGAGGCCGCGACGCCGAAATTCAGCCGCCCTTCGGACAGGTGGTCCAGCATCGCGACGCGGTTCGCGAGTTCCGCCGGGTGGTGATAGGGCAGCAGGAAGCCGCCGGGGCCGATACGCAGCCGCTTGGTCTGCAGAAGCGCCTGCGCGATCAGCAGGTCGGGCGAGGGGTGCGGTTCCCATGGCGCGGTGTGGTGCTCGCCGATCCAGGCTTCGCTGTAGCCCATCTCGTCGAGCCAGCGCAGCACCTGGAGGTCCCAGTCATGGCCCTGCTTCAGGCCGCGCTCGGGCGGGTGGGACGGCATGGCGAAATAGCCGAATTCCATCTTTCGCTTCCTCCATCGGGTCTTGTCATTGGGGAAAGCATCGGTCCGCCGCGCGCCGACATGCAACCATAAAGCGAGTGGCGCGCGGGGGCGTGAAGACCCGTGGTCAGCCGCGCTGTGCGTGCGGCGCCGCCTGCATGATGTGGCCGCGCCGCCCGCGGATCCCGGCCGCGGCGCCGAGGCACAGCAACCGCTCGGCCATCATGCGACCGAGGCCGGCGCCGCTGCTGGGCACGCGCGCGCCGTCGAACAGCCCGGCGCGAAAAATCGCCGCTATTCCGCCGCGGCGTGGAAGCGCGTGAAATCGGGCTTACGCTTTTCCTGGAAGGCGGCGACCGCTTCCGCCGCCTCGGGCCCGCGCAGCAGCGCGCCGAAGCGAGCGAACTCCTCGGTCATGTGGGCGGACAGCGCGTCCTCGCCGGCCTGGCGCAGCAGGCGCTTGGTGGTGGCCATGGCGGCCGGCGGCTTGGCGGCAAGGCGCCGCGCCACCCCTTCCGCCGTCGCCATCAGGTCACCGACCGGCACCACCGCGTTGACGATGCCCGCGCGCAGCGCGGTGGCAGGCGGGAAGGCATCGCCCAGCATCAGCAATTCATTCGCCAGCAATTGCCCGCCACGCTGCGGCACCAGCAGCGAGGACCCGCCTTCCGGGCACAGCCCCAGATCGACGAAGGGCATGCGGAACACGGCGTTCTCCGCCGCATAGACGAAGTCGCAATGCAGCAGCAGCGTGGTGCCGATGCCCACCGCGTAGCCCGCCACGGCCGCCACCACAGGCTTCGGGCAGGCGCGCAACGCCGCGAGGAACTCCCGCGCCGGCGATGGCACATCCGCCGCCTGGTCGCCGCGCGCCTTGAAATCGCCCACGTCATTGCCGGAGGTGAAGCACTCCGTCCCGCCGGTGATCAGCACCGCGCGCACGGTCGACGCACCTGCCGCATCGCGCAGCGCCGCGCCCATCGCCGCATACATGCCCCGCGTCAGCGCGTTCTTCTTCTCCGGCCGGGCGATGCGGATGGTCCGCAGGCCGGCATCGTCGGTGACGTGGATCTCGCTCATGGTTTCCTCCGGTGGTCTTCAGACCATGATCGGCGGAACCGCGGCGCCGATCCAGCGCGCAATCGCAGCGGCGCGTTCATCCTGGTGCGGCTGCGTGGTGATGGACAGGCCAAGCGGCAGCCCCTCCACCGCCATGCGCGGCACCGTCACCACCGGGCAGCCAAGGCCCGAGGACGCCGTGTTCATGATCGGGTTGCCCGTGGTGTGCAGGATACGGTTGGAGGACCCGCCGGTGTCGCCGGGCAGCGGCGCCGGGCCGCAGGCGGGCAAGCCGATGAAGGCATCGACCTCGCCGGCGAGTGCGGCCTGGGCACGCCGCATGTCCTCGCGCTGGAGCAGGCGCATGCGGTACTGCGCCAGCGTGACGGAGCAGCCCAGTTCGAAGCGCGCCTTCAGGCTCTCGCTCAGCGCATCGGGGTTCTTCGCCATCATGTTCGCGACCGACCATGCGCTCTCATAGGCGCAGACATCGGTGGCGAGGCCCATCGCGCCCATCACGCGCTGTTCCAGCGCCTCCAGCAGCGGATGGTCGCCGCGGCGCAGGATGGCCACGCCCTGCGCGCGCAGCGCATCCAGCGCCTGTTCGAAGGCCTGGATCGCCTTGGGCTCGGCGACCGCCCAGCCTTCCGTCTCCAGCACCGCCAGGCGCCGTGGCACCACCGGCGCCGGCGGGTCCTCGCGCGTGAAGTACATCCCCGGCGCGCCCGGATCGCCGCCCACGCGCTTCACGATCTCGACCGCGATCTGCCACATGTCCTCGGCGCAGCCGGCATGGATGCCCACGGTCGATTGGCTGAAGCCCTGGCGTTCGCCGCGATTGATGCCGCCCTGGGTCGGCTTCAGCGCCCAGTTGGCATTGAAGGATGCCGGGCGGATCACGCTGCCCAGCACCTGCGTGCCGATCGCCGCCGGCAGCATCCGCGCGCTGATCACCGCACCCGATCCGGAGGACGACCCGCCCGGCGTGCGCCGCAGGTCGAAGGGGTGGCGCGTCGGCCCGGGATGCGACATGCCGAGTTCCGTCGTGACGGTCTTGCCGACGATCACCGCGCCGGCGGCGCGCAGCGCCTGCACCAGCGCGCTGTCGCGCCCCGGCCGGTTTCCCTTGTAGAAGGCGCTGCCCATCTCGGTCGGCAGGTCGCGCGTCTCCAGCAGGTCCTTCACACCGATCGGCAGACCGTCGATCGGCGAGAGCGGCGCGCCTGCCTTGTAGCGCGCCGTGCTGGCATCCGCCGCCTCGCGCGCCCCCGCCTCGTTCAACGACGCGAAGGCCATGACCTGCGGCTCGACCTCGGCAATCGTGGCGAGGCAGCGTTCCAGATAGGCGCGCGGCGTGTCGGATCCGTCGAGAAAGCCCGGCACCGCATCGTGGAACGTCAGCGGGCGGAAGCCGTCCGGTGCATAGGATTGCGGTGCGGGCAGGGGCATGCTGCGTCTCCTCGGCTGCACCATGCTTGCCCGCGCCGGCATGCTTCGCAAGGCCGCCCGGCTGACAGCGCGGCACCTTTCCGCAAGGATGCGCGCGATGCAGCTTCAGGAGGAACGACATGGCCAGGCGCGTGATGATGATAACCGGCGGATCGCGCGGCATCGGCGCGGCGACCGCGATGCTGGCCGCCGAGCGCGGCTACGACCTGCTGCTCACCTACCGCAGCGAGACCGCGCGCGCCCAGGCCACCGCCCGCGACTGCGAATCCCGCGGCGCGCGCGTGGTGCTCCTGCAGGGCGATGCGGGGCAGCAGAGCGATATCCTCGCGGCCTTCACCCGTTGCGACGAGGCGTTCGGCCGGATCGACGTGCTGGTGAACAATGCCGGCATCACCGGCCCGAAGCGGCTGCTGGCCGACACCACGCTGGCGGACTGGGTTTCGGTGATGACGCCCAACGTGATCGGCGTCGCGCTGCATTGCCGCGAGGCGGTGCGCCGCATGTCCACCAAGCGCGGCGGGCAGGGCGGCGTGATCGTCAATGTCTCCTCGCGCGCCAGCGAGATCGGCGGCGCCGGGGAATGGGTCCACTACGCCACCAGCAAGGGCGCGGTGGACACGCTGACCGTCGGGCTGTCGCGTGAAGTCGGCGGGGAGGGCATCCGCGTCAACGCCGTCAATCCCGGCCTGATCGACACCGAGATCCACGCCGCCGCCGGCATGCCCGACCGCGTCGCGCGCCTGTCCGCCGGCGTGCCGATGGCGCGCGGCGGATCGGCGCAGGAGGTCGCGGAATGCATCCTGTTCCTCGCCTCCGATGCCGCGTCCTATGTCTCGGGCGCGCGCCTGCCGGTGGGCGGGGCGCGCTGAGCGGGCGGAAGCGGCTCAGGCCGCGGCCAGCACAGGCTTGCGCGCCGCGCAGAATTCCTCGACCGCAGCGACGAAGCGCGCGCATTCGGCGTCGGTCACCGGCAGCATCAGCGCCACCATGCCGCGTCGCGCCAGGTACATCCCGGCGGCGAGCATGTCGAAGAAGAACAGCTCGCGCATCTGCTCCTCCGCCGCGTCCGCCTTGTAGGGCGCGGTGATCGGGCCAGGGCGGAAATGCGGGGACAGCATGGAACCCAGGCCGGTGAAGTGCATCGCCACGCCGTGCTTCGCACAGGTCGCGTTCAGCGCGTCGCGCAACGCCTCGCCGCGCGCGAACAGCGCCTCGGCGGCGGCTTCGTCGAAGATCTCGCCCATCGCGACGCAGCCGGCGGCCATCGACAGCACGTTGTTGTTGAAGGTGCCGGCATGGGGCATCGCGCCGGCACGGTGGCCGTCGAACACCGCCATCACATCGGCCCGCCCCCCGAAGGCGCCGAAGGACATGCCACCCGCCATGTATTTCCCGAAGGTCGTCATGTCCGGCGTGATGCCCATGCGCGCCTGCAGCCCGCCATAGCCGTGCCGGCTGGTCATCACCTCGTCGAACACCAGGATCGCGCCGGTCTCGCGCGTGGCATCGCGCAGCGCCTGGAGGAAGTCACGCGTCGCCGGGATGCAGCCGCCCGACCCCTGCATCGGCTCCACGATCACCGCGGCCAGCGTGTCGCCCGCCTCGCGGATCGCCCGTGCCGCGCCCTCCGCGTCGTTGTAGTCCGCGAAGCGCATCGGGATCGGCAGGTTCACCGGGCTGGTCGGCACGCCCACCGGGAAGGTGAAGACGCCGCCATGGTAGCCGCCGCGAAAGGCCAGCACCTCGGTCCGTCCGGTGAAGCCGCGCGCGCCGGCCAGCGCCATGATGTTGGCCTCGGTGCCGGAATTGGTGAAGCGCAGCTGCTCGACCGAGGGAAACCGCCCGCAGATCAGCGCCGCCAGCCTGCCCTCGTTCTCGCCGACCGCCGCCAGGTTCACCCCGCGATCCATCGCCGCCTTCACCGCATCGAGGATGCGCGTCTCGGAATGCCCGAACAGCCCCGCGGTGTATTCGCCGCACAGGTCGAGGTAGTCGCGCCCGTCGGCATCCCACACGCGCGCGCCCTCGCCGCGCACCATGGCGGTGGGGAAGGGGGTGTAGAACAGCACGGTGCGGGTATTGCCGCCCGGCATGACCTCGCGCGCCTTGGCATGGATGGCGGCACTTTTCGGCCGCGCGTTCGAATAGCCCTCGCGCGCTTCCGCCAGCGCGGCCTCGAGGTCGGAATTGCGCGGGTCGCGCGGGGCGTCGAGCGGGCTCATGGGCATCTCTCCGGCTGGCTGGCGAAGGCTCGCGCCGGTGTGCCGGGGCGTCAACCGGAAACGGGGCTTGCCGCGCAGCCCCGCGTGGCTACCCTCGCCCGGATGGCAACCGTCCATGGCATGGCGCCCTCCGGCAATTGCTGGAAGGTGGCGCAGATCCTCCGCCTCACCGGCACGCCCTTCCGCTGGGTCGAGGTCGATACCAATGGCGGCGAGACGCGCACGCCGGCATTCCTCGCCCGCAACCCCTTCGGCAAGGTGCCGGTGCTGGAGCTGGACGACGGCACGGTGCTGGTGGAATCCAACGCCATCCTGCTGCATGTCGCGGAAGGCACGCCCTGGCTGCCCGCCCCGGGCCTGGCGCGCACCCGCGTCATGGAATGGCTGTTCTTCGAACAATACAGCCACGAGCCGAACATCGCGGTGGCGCGCAACATCCGCGCCTACCAGGGCACCGCGGCGCAGAACGCGGAACGGCTCGCACGCTGCGACGAAGGCGGGGCGCGCGCACTGGATGCCATGGAGCACCGCCTCGCAGCGCATGACTGGTTGACCGATGCCGGGCCGACCGTCGCCGACCTGGCGCTGTTCGCCTACACGCATGTCGCGGACGAAGGCGGCTTCGTCCTCGCGCGCTGGCCGGGCGTGGCGGCCTGGGTGGCGCGCCTGGCCGCGCTGCCGGGCATCGTGACCCTGCCGCGCCGATGACCGCCCACGACGCGATCGTCGTCGGCGGCGGGCTGGTCGGCGCGGCCATCGCACACGGGCTGCGCGGCCAGGGCCTCGACACCGTGCTGCTGGACGAGGGCGACATCGCGCATCGCGCCAGCCGCGGCAATTTCGGCCTGGTCTGGGTGCAGTCCAAGGGCCTCGGCGCGCCCTGGTACCAGCGCTGGACGCGCGGGTCGGCCGGCGAATGGCCGGGGCTCGCCGCCGATCTTGCCACGCGCACCGGGATCGACACCGCCCTGCACCAGCCCGGCGGCGTTCACCTGTGCCTGGGCGAAGCGGAATTCGACGACCGCGCCGCCCGCATGGCGCGGATGCAGGCCGAGGCCGGCAACCACGGCTACGACTACCGCATGATCCGCGCGCCCGAGCTGCGCGACATGCTGCCGGGCCTCGGTCCTTCGGTCGTCGGCGCGTCATGGACCCCCTATGACGGGCACGCCAGTCCGCTCGCGCTGTTGCAGGCGCTGCACCGCGCCTTCACCGAGGCCGGCGGCGCCTATATCCCGAACGCCAAGGTCGCCGCCGCCACGGCCGCGCCGAACGACTTTCGCGTCGAGACCGCGGCCGGCACCTTCGCGGCGCCCCGCATCGTGCTGGCCGCCGGCCTCGGCAATGCCGACCTCGCGCCGCTGTTCGGGCTGAACACGCCGGTCCGCCCGCAGCGCGGCCAGATCCTGGTGACCGAACGCGCGCAGTCCATCCTGCCCATGCCCACCACCACCATTCGCCAGACCGGGGAGGGCACCATCATGCTCGGCGACAGCATGGAGGAAGTGGGCTTCGACACGCGCCAATCCCCACCGGTCATGGCGCAGATCGCGCAGCGCGCCGCGCTGTGCTTTCCCTGGGTCGCGGCGCTGAACATCATCCGCGCCTGGTCCGCGCTGCGCGTCATGGCGCCCGACGGCCTGCCGATCTACGACCAGTCCGAGCGCTTCCCCGGTGCCTTCACCGCGAACTGCCATTCCGGCGTCACGCTGGCCGGCGCCCATGCGCGGCTGCTGGCGCCGATGATCGCGGCCGGCGCGCTCGACCCCGTCCTCGCTCCCTTCTCCGCCAGGCGCTTCGATGTTCCGCGCGCGGCCTGACGCCCGCCCCGCCACCGTCGAGGTGCTGGTCGAAGGCGTCCCCGTGATGGTACCGCAGGGAGCCTCGGCAGCCGCCGCCGTGCTGCTGGCCGGCCTGCCGGCCATTCGCGAAACCCCGGTCACCGGCAGCCCGCGCCTGCCGCTCTGCATGATGGGCGTGTGCTTCGACTGCCTGGCCGAGATCGACGGCGTGCCGAATCGCCAAGCCTGCATGGTGCCGGTCGCGCCGGGCATGCGCATCGCCCGCCAGCACGGCGCACGGGTGGCGCGGCCATGACCCACGACCTCGCCATCATCGGCGCCGGCCCGGCCGGCATGGCCGCCGCGGTGGAAGCCCGCGCGCATGGCCTCTCCGTTCTAGTGGTCGATGAGAACGCCGCCCCCGGCGGCCAGGTCTTCCGCGCCGCAGAGGCCGCTGCCGGCGACCCGGCGGTGGCGCCCGAACTCGCCCCCGGCCTGCAACTGATCGCTGCCTTCCGCGCCAGCGGGGCCGACCATCGCGCCGCCACCACGCTGTGGCACCTCGACCCCGATGACGGCCTGCTGTCGCTGTCCGATGCGAATGGCGTGGCCGAGGCACGCGCCCGCCGCATCCTGCTTGCCACCGGCGCGCTGGAGAGGCCGGTGCCGATCCCCGGCTGGACGCTGCCCGGCGTGATGACCGCGGGGGCGGCGCAGATCCTGCTGAAATCCGCCGGCGCGGTGCCGGCCGGCGCCACGGTGCTGGCCGGGCAGGGGCCGCTGGTGTGGCTGCTGGCGGTGCAACTCGCTCGCGCCGGCGCGCCCCCGCTGGTGCTCGAAACCCGCAGCACCGCGATTTCCGTAGCCCTTCCGCGCGGCGGGTTGTGGGCCGGGCGGCGCCTGCTGGCGAAGGGCCTGGCCCTGATGGCCGAGGCGCGGCGCCGCGGCGTGCGCGTGGTCCGCGGCGTGCGCGGCCTGCGGGCCGAGGGAGGCTCCCGCGTCGAACGCATCGTCTGGTATGGCGGCTCCGCCCCCTGCGACACGCTGCTGCTGCATGAGGGCGTGATCCCGCAGACCCATGTCTCGCGCGCCATCGGCCTGGACCATGCGTGGGATGCGGCGCAGGCCTGCTGGCGGCCGGTGCTGGATGGCTTCGGCGCCTCGTCGCATGACCGCATCGCCATCGCCGGCGACGGCGCGGGCATCGGGGGGTGGGAGGCGGCGGTGGCCTCCGGCAGGCTGGCCGGGCTTGATGCCGCGCGGCGCCTCGATGCGCTGGATCGGGCCGGCTTCGCCGCGCGCGCTGCCGCGCCGCTGGCTGCCCGACATGCCGCGCTGGCGCTGCGCCCCTTCCTGGATGCGCTCTACGCCCCGCCGGCGTCCGTGCTGGCGCCGCCCGACGACGTCATCGCCTGCCGCTGCGAGGAGGTGACGGCCGGCGCAATCCGCGCCGCGGCCCGCCTGGGCGCGACGGGTCCGAACCAGATGAAGGCCTACCTGCGCTGCGGCATGGGCCCGTGCCAGGGGCGGATGTGTGCGCCCACCGTCGCCGCGCTGATCGCCGAGGCGCGCGGCGTGCCGCCCGAGGCCGTCGCGCCGCTGCGCCCGCGCGCGCCCTACAAGCCCCTCACCGTCGGCCTGCTGGCCGGAAGTGCGGAATCCGGGCAACAGCCGGCGCAATAACGCTGCACAATCGCATCGGATGATTGGCGCGCGCCCGGGCCTGCGTTACATATAATACATGCGCGCTCTTCTTGCCCTGCCGATCCTGGCCCTCGCCTCGTTCGCCCTGCCGGCCCCCGGGCTGGTGCGGGTCGCCGACGCCCAGGCCTTCGCCCCCGCCGCCGCCTCCGACGCCGCCATGCAGCGCCTGGCGGAGCGGCTGTCGCGCCTCGCCGAGGACGGGCTCGACCCGCGCTGGTACGCGGTGCCGGCCGCCGAACTCGCCGCCGCCGACCCGGCGCGCTTCCGGGCCGACACGCTGCGCGCCGCGCAAGCCGCGCTGAGCGACCTGCTGCTCGGCCGCGCCGGGCCGCTGCGCGGGCGCGTCGACCTGCGGCGCGATCCGGCCTCGGTGCAGCTCGGCGCCTGGGTGGCGGAACTCGCCGCCGCGCCGGAACCCGCCACGGTCATCGACCGCGCCGCCGACCTGCCGCCGGATGCGCGGGCGCTGAAGGCGGAACTCGCCCGCCATCGCGCCATCGCCGCGGCTGGCGGGTGGGGGCGCATCACCGGCGACACCCGCCGCACGCTCGAACCGAACACGACGGATGCCGCGCGCGTGCCGCAGCTGCGCGCCCGCCTGGCGTCGCTCGATCCCGGCCTGGTCGAAGGGCCGGCGGCCGCCAACCCGCTCTATGACGACCGGCTGCTGGCTGCGGTGCGGCTCTATCAGGCCAGCGAAGGCCTGGAGCCCGATGGCCGCGTCGGCGCCATCACCTGGGAGGCGCTGAACATCCCTGTCGAGGCGCGGATCAACCAGCTGCGCGTTGCGCTGGACATGCGCCGCGCCCAGCCCACCGCCAGCCGCGAACGCCGCATCGAGGTCAACGTCCCGCATTACCGCCTGCAACTGATCGATGGCGGCCGCGTGGTGCAGGACATGGCCGTGATCGTCGGCCGGCGCGACCGCCAGACGCCGATGCTCAATGTCCGCATGACGGCGGTGCAGTTCAACCCGCCCTGGGGCGCGCCCGACCGCAACGCTCGCGAAGATTTGCTGCCGCGCTTCCGCCGCGACCCGGCCGGCATGCAGGCCCGCGGCTACCGGCTGTTCGAACGCGTGGACGGCGAGGTCGTTCCGGTCGATGCCACCACGCTCGACTTCTCGAACTACAACCGCAATCACTTTCCCTATTTCGTCCGCCAGGATGCGGGCGAACGGAACGCGCTCGGACAGATCAAGTTCGTGATGCCCAACAACGACGCCATCTTCATGCATGACACGCCCGACCGGCACCTGTTCAGCCGCGGGCAGCGGGCGTTCTCCTCGGGCTGCATCCGGCTCGAACGGCCGATGGAGTTGCTTTCCGAGGCGCTCTCGGGCACAGCGGGCTGGGACCAGGGGCGGGTGTCCCGCACCCTGGCCAGCCGCGCCACCGTGGGCACGCCGATCGCGCGCTCGGTTCCGGTGCGGCTGCACTACACGACGATCATCGTGGAGGGAGGCCGGGTTATCATGCGCTCCGACATCTATGGCCTTGATGCCGACTACGCCCGCGCCATGGAGCGCGGCACGCCGCAACGCATGGCGTCCGCCGAAGGGGGCGCGCAGCGCGGCTCCGCGGCCCGCTGAACCATGGCGCGCATGTTCCACGGGCTTGCTTGCCCGTGCTGCGACCCCGTGGTCGCGAAGCGGCGCGAGGTGATCCGCGCCGGGTTGGGCGGCCTGGTCGCGCTGGCCGCCCTGCCGGCCGCCGCGCAGGCGCAGGCGGTGGCGTCCGGGGCCCGCACCATCCGCATCCGGCGCGTGCAGACCGGCGAATCGTTTTCAGGCGTCTACTGGCGCGACGGCCGCTACGACCGCGACGCGCTGCGCCGGCTCGATGTGCTGTTCCGCGATCCCTCCATGGACGAGACCACCCCCATGGACCCGCGCCTGTTCGACGTGCTGTTCACCATCGCCCGCCATGTCGGCTCGGATGAGTATTACGAGGTGATCAGCGGCTACCGCGCGCCCGAGACGAACGCCGCGCGCGCGCGCCAATCGCGCCGCGTCTCGCGCGTGTCACTGCACATGTCGGGCATGGCGGCGGATGTGCGCCTGCCCGGCACGCAATCCATGGGCATCGCGCGGGCGGCGGCCGACATGCAGATCGGGGGCGTCGGGCTGTACCGGCGCGACGGCTTCGTCCACCTGGATTGCGGGCCGGCGCGGCGCTGGTAGGGCGCTACTGCGGCTCGATGCCCGCGAGCCGCACGTAGGACGCCCAGCGGGCGATGTCGGCACGAACCAGCGCGGCGAGGTCCGTGCCGGACAGCGGATAGGGGTCGGCCACCAGCTGCGCCAGTAGCACCGCGCCATCCGGCCCGGCCATGACGGCCTGGATCTCCGCGCCCAGCCGCGCGACGATCGGGCCCGGCACCGCTGCGGGGGCGAAGACCCCGGTCCAGGCGACGATGGCATCCTGCAGCACGCCCATCTGCACCAGGCTCGGCACGCCCGGCAGGCTCGGTGTCGGCGCGTCGCCGCTGACCGCGATCGCGCGTAGCTGGCCCCCGCGCACCTGGGCGGTGCCCGTGAAGGCGTCGGCGATGGCAAAGTCGAGGCGCCCAGCAATCAGTTCGGTGAGCGATTGCGGGTTGCCGCGAAAGGACACGCCGGTGGCGCTGACGCCGCCGCGCCGCGCGAGCATCTCGCCGACGATACGCGTCGAGGTGTTGCCGAAGCCATAGTTCAGCCCGCCGGCCTGCCGACGGGAGCGTTCGGCAAGGTCGGCCAGCGTCTGCACCGGAGTATCGGCCCGCACCAGCACCACCGTCGGCTGGCGCAGGATGCCCGCAACCGGGGCGAAGTCCGCCACGGGATCGTAGGTCAGGCTGCGGTAAAGGCTGACATTCGCGGCATGGGCCGAGCTGGTCGAGTAGAGCAGCGTATGGCCATCCGGCCGCGCGCGCGCCACCGCGGTGGCAGCGATCCCGCCATCGACCCCGGGGCGGTTCTCCACCGTCACCGGCTGGTTCAGCCGGCGCGACAGGCGGTCGGCGAGAAAGCGCGAGACCGTGTCGGAGGCCGTGCCCGGCGGAAAGCCGACCATCAGCACGATGGGCCGGCTCGGAAACTCCTGCGCGCGGGCCGCGGACAGCGGCGCGAGGGCGGCCAGCGCGGCAAGGCGCAGCACATCGATGCGCTTCACTGTCATCCTCCCGCCCTGCGCTGCCGCTTCATGCAGCATGCCTGCCAGGCGCTCGATCGGAGCGTGCTGGCCGACGGCCGGTGCGGTCAAGCGAATCGGATCGGACGAATCACGCGGCGGGCTCTCGCGCCGCCACGACGCTACTGCGCCCCCAACACCCCCGCACAGGCCGCGGGCATCCGCGGCGGCGGCCCCGGCGGCCGCGGCATCGGCCGCCGCGCTTCCGGCGTGAGCCACCAGTCGAGGCTGGCATCGCAGCCATCGCCGGCCGGTGGCGCACCGATATCGCGGCAGTCCGGCTGCCCAGCGGGGCAGGGCAGGCGGATATGCATGTGCGAATCATGCCCACGCCAGGGCCGCACCCGGCGCAGCCAGGCGTCGCCGCGATGCCGCCGGCACAATTCGCGCTTGATCGCGTGGTGCACCAGCAGCCGGTCCAGCCCGCGCTGCTCCGCCGCGAGCCGGATCAGCGCCACATGGCGGTCGGTGAAGACCCGCGGGTTCACCGCGGTTTCGTCGGGCAGCACCAGCGAGACGATCGGAATGGTCTCGCGCTGCGCCGGCGCCAGGCGGGGCTTGGGGTTCACATCCAGCCAGATGTCGGCGTCGATGCCGGTCTGGTGGCTGGCATGGCCGAAGGTCATCGGCCCGCCGCGCGGCTGCGACAGGTCGCCGATCCACAGGTCCGGGAAGCCCTGTGCGCGCGCCGCGGCGGCGAAGCCCTGCACCCAGGCGACCATCGCCGGATGCCCCCAATGCCGGTTGCGCGACACCCGCACCGCCTGCCAGCCCGGCCCATCCGCGGGCAGTTGCGCGGCGCCGGCGATGCACCCGAGCGAGGTGCCGCCGATGATGCGCGCCGGGCCGGCGGCCGGTGCCGCCACCGCCCCCCACGTCTCGGCGCGGGAGATATCCTGCGCGGCGGCCGCGCCGGCCAGCAGCGCGACCAGCATCGCCACGACCACGCCGCCAGGTGCCTTGTCCATGCCCGATTGTTAGAGCAGCGTCCGCCGCCATGGAACCACCTGAGCCCGGTGCGTTCCGACCTGCTGACGTCACGGAGTTCCCCCCGCGTGTCCCGTTACCTTGTCACCGGCGGTGCCGGCTTTGTCGGCAGCCATGCGGTGCTGGCCCTTCTCGACCGCGGGCATGAGGTCGTGGTGCTCGACAACCTGACGCAGGGCCACCGCGCCGCGGTGCCGGCGGGTGCCACGCTGGTCGAGGCCGACCTCGCCGACACCGCGCGGGTGGCCGAGGTCTTCGCCACCTGGCGCTTCGACGCCGTGCTGCATTTCGCCGCGCTGTCCATCGTGGGCGCATCGATGCGCGACCCGCTGCACTACATCGCCGAGAATGTCGGGCATTCGCTGCGACTGGCCGAAGCCGCCATCAAGGCCGGCTGCCTGCGCTTCGTGCTGTCGTCGACCGCCGCGCTGTTCGGCGACCCCGACCGCGTGCCGATCGACGAGGATTGCCGCATCGCGCCGTCCAACCCCTATGGCGACAGCAAGCGCATGGTCGAGGAAGGCCTGGAATGGGCCGCGCGCATCCATGGCCTGCGTTATGCCGCGCTGCGCTACTTCAACGCCGCCGGGTCCGACCCGCAGGGCCGCGCCGGCGAGGACCACGACCCCGAGACGCACCTGGTGCCGCTGGCGATCGACGCCGCGCTGGGCCGGCGCCCCGCGCTGACCGTGTTCGGGGAGGACTACGCGACGCCCGACGGCACCTGCATCCGCGACTACGTCCACGTGACGGATCTCGCTGAGGCGCACCTGGCGGCGCTGGCGCGCATCGAGACGCACGGCTCTTGCCGCTACAATGTCGGCAGCGGGCACGGGGCCTCGGTGCGCCAGGTGATCGATGCGGTGGGGCGGGTCGGTGGCCGCCCGGTGCCGCACGCGATGGGCCTGCGCCGCGCCGGCGATCCGCCCGTGCTGGTCGCGGCCAGCGACCGCCTGCGCGCCGAAACCGGCTGGTCGCCGCGCTATGGCGACCTCGATGAGATCGTGCGCACCGCCTGGGCCTGGCGGGAGGCGCATCCGCGCGGTTACGACGACCGCTAGATCCCGATCCGACCGGCGACACTTCCCGTAGGGTCGGTGGCGCCGCCACGCGCGGCGTCGCGACTGACGCGGGAATGACGACCAGGCGGCGCTGCCGCCCACGCTGAAAATGGCCGCGGGCGCGCGCCGGGGACTCCGGCTGCGCGGGACATTCGGCCGCGTCGGGACCGAGGTCGGCCTGCACCGCGCCCGCCAGCCCGCCCGCGCGCCGCGACCTGGCACCAGACGAGGTCGTTTCGATGCGCAGCGACGCCATGCGGAGGACAGGCAAGGTAAGCCCACGCGTGGAACCCGGATACCGACCCTTCCGGCGGCTTCATCGCCTGGCTGCTGCGGGGGCCGCGATGCCGGGCGTGGCCGAGCGCAAGGTTGGCGGCCCTGCGAAGCTGAGCCACGTCGCAGGCGTCGCGCAATGCCTCCCCTGGTGTATCCTCTGCCTGAGCGCTGCGCGCGGGGGAGGGCACATCGCATGACAAGGAACCATGTTCGCCGGCGCGCCGCGATCGGCGCCGCGGCCGCGATGCTAGCCGTGCCACGCCTCGCCCAGGCGGCCTGGCCGGAGCGCGCGCTGCGCATCGTCGTCGCCTTCCCGCCGGGCAGTTCGACCGACGTGGTGGCGCGCACGCTGGCGCAGAAGCTGACCGAGGGCATCGGCCAGCCCGTGGTGGTCGAGAACCGCGGCGGCGCGGGCGGCAACCTCGGCGCCCAGGCGGTCAAGGCGGCGACCGACGGCCACACGCTGCTGATGCATTCCACGGCCATCAGCGTGAACCCCACGCTGTACCGCAATGCCGGCTACACGCTGGACGACTTCACCGCGATCGCGGTGGTCGCCACCGCGCCCAACGGCTTCTTCGTGCACCCGTCGGTGCCGGCCACCACGCTGCCGGAACTGCTGGCGTGGATGCGCGCCAATCCCGGCACCGCCTATGCCCATTCCGGCACGGGCACCACGCCGCACCTGGGTGCGGAGTTGCTGTTCCGCACGCTCGCCGGCGTGCAGGCCACCCCCGTCGCCTTCGGCCCGGCGCAGGCTGCAACCGCGGTGGTGGGCAACCAGGCGCCGATCGGCAGCACCTCCCTGCCGCCCGCGCTGCCGCTGATCCGCGAAGGCCGCGTGCGCGGCATCGCGGTGGCCGGTGCGCGGCGCGACCCGACGCTGCCCGATGTGCCGACCGTGGCCGAACAGGGCTTCCCCGGCTTCGAGGCGAGCACCTGGTTCGGCCTGTTCGCCCCCGCCCGCACGCCGGCCGAGGGCGTTCAGCGCCTGCTGGCCGAGGTGCCGCGCGCGATGGCCTCGCCCGACCTGGTGGCGCGGTTGTCGGCGCTGTCGCTGACCGATCCGGGCCTCACGGGCGAGGCGGCGGCGGCCTTCGCGCGGCGCGAGGCGGCGCGCTGGGCCGAGGTGGTCCGCACCTCGGGCGCAACGGCGGAATAGCGCGGCCCGGCGCCCGGGTCGCACGAAGGCGACGCCCTTGTGGATCGGGCGTCAGGCGAGCCAGCGATGCCCGCGCGCCGCCCGCACGAAGGCCGCCACGGCCGGCGCCTGCGGGCGGCCCGGCATGGTCGCCAGCGCCACGGTGCGCTCGACATGCGGGTCCGACAGCGCACGCTGGATCGTGCCGGGGTGGGTGATGGAATGCTCGGGCATGAACGCGAAGCCGAGATTGGCCGCGACCATCGCCTGTACCCAGTCCTCGCGCTCGGAGCGGTAGCGCGCATAGAGCTCCACGCCCTGCGCCCCGCAGGCCGCCATCACCCGTTCGCGCATCTCGCAGGCGAGGCGGTCGACATAGGCCTGCCGCGTGAGGTCGGACAGCGACAGCGCATCGCGGTTGCGCAGCGGGTGTTCGGGCGGCAGCAGCACGACGTAGCGCTCGGTGTAGAGCGGCTCGATCCGGCAGGACTCAGCAGCGAGGTCGAGCGGGTTGAGGATGGCCGCATCAAGCGTATCGGCATCGAGCCAGGCGCCGAGCTCCGCCGGTCGGCCCTCACGAATCGCGACCTCGATGCCCGGATGCGCCTGCTCGAAGGCCGACAGGAAGCGCGCGAGCCGAACCGGCCCCAGCGTGGGCATGACGCCGACGCGCACCGGCGCCTGCTTGAGCAGGCGCAGGCTGTCCGCCGTGCTGCGCGCCGCGTCGGCGCGCTCCAGCACCTCGCGCAGCAGCGGTTCCATGCGCCGGCCGAGTTCGGTGAGGCTCAGCCGGTTGTGCTCGCGGTGGAACAGCGGGCCGCCGAGGTCCGTCTCGAGCTTCTTCAGCGCGGCGGTCAGCGCGGGCTGGGAGACGTTGGATTGCTCGGCGGCGCGGGTGAAGGACAGGCTGCGCGCCGCGGCGATGAAGTAGCGGACCTGGTGCATCTCCATGCGGGCAGCCTGCAGAGTGCGCCGGCCCGGCGTCAACGACGCAACGCGCGCCGGCCTGAAGGCGGAGCCTATGGGCCCATAGACGAAACCTTCTGTCGCGGCGGCATGCCCTAGGGCCAGGCTCCGCCGGGTCCATTCAGAAGGAGGTCGCCCCATGACGGTCTACGCAGTCGAGCGGTCATTGCCCGGCGTGACGATGCAGGTACTGGCGGGGGCGCAGGCGGCAGCGATCGGCGCCGCGGCGGAATCGACCGCCGGCGGCGTGCCGGTGCGCTACCTGCGTTCGGTTTTCCTGCCCGGCGATGCGCGCTGCGTCTGCCTGTTCGAGGCCGGCAGCGCGGATGCGGTACGCCGCGTCAACGATGCGGCGGGCATCCCGTATTCGGCGGTGTCCGAGGCGATGGACCTGCCCGCCCCGGTGGGCTGACGCTGCTTCCTGAAACGAGCCACGCGCCGCGGCGCGTCGGGCCGCGCCTCAGGGTTCCGCGCGCCTTGCGGCGCCGACGCCTCAGTTCTGGAAGCGGAAGGCCCCCGCCGGGCCGTCCGGCGCCGCCGCGGGCTCCGCCGCCGGCTGCGCGCCCTGCTGTTGCTGGATCTGCGCGCGCACCCGTTCCTCGATCTGCTTGAGCAGGTTGCCCATGCCGTTCACCAGCGTGGGCAGCTGCGTGACCGGCACGCACAGCGTGGCGCAGGGCGATGCCTTGCCGTCATTGCCGGTGACGGCCAGCGTGATGCGCGCGACGCCATGGGCGACCTGCGCCTCGATCACGCCATCGGCGAAGACGGTGGGGCGGTTCTCGGCCATGCTCTGGATCTCCCTGGTCTATTGCTCGCGGAAGGCGCGGGTGAAGCTGTCGCGCACCGGCTGGGTGATGTAGCGCAGGAAGCTGCGTTCGCCGATGATGATCATCGCCTCGACCGGCATGCCGGGCACGAGGTTGACGCCATCGAGCCGCGCCAGCTGGTCCTGGTCGATCAGCACATGCGCGCGGTAGTAGGTCATGCGCGTGCGGTCGTCGACCGTGACGTCCTGCGCGACGAAGGTGACGTGCCCGTGCAGGTAGGGCACCAGGCGCTGCTTGAAGCCGGGCAGCCGGACCTCCGCCTGCAAGCCGACATGCACGATGTCGATGTCGTTGGGCTGGATGTTCACTTCCGCCACCAGCCGGTCCTGCGTGGGCAGCAGGTCCATCACCGGGTCGCCGGGGCGCACCACGGCGCCGATGTTGAACAGCCGCAGGTTCAGGATGGTGCCCTCCTCGGGCGCCAGGATGTCGCGGCGCACCGCCACGTCGCGCGCGGCGCGCAGGCGTTCCTCGACCTCCGCCAGGCGGGTGCGCGCCTCGCGCTGCTCGCCCGCGACCTCCTGCCGGCGCTGGCCGACGATGCTGGCGATGGTGCCGCGCGCCTCCGCGATGACCTGGGTCGCGCGGTCGAGCTGGCCCTGGAGATCGTCGCCCTGGCCCTCCAGCGCGGCCGCGCTGCGCTGCAGCGCCAGCAGCGTGGGCAGGCGCTGGAGGCCCTGCTGGACCAGGGTGCGGGTGATCTCCTCCTCCCGCCTGATGAGCTCCAGCTGTTGGCGCTGGGCGCGCAACTGGCCGGTGGCGCCGCTGGTGATCGCCTCCTGCTGGCCGATCCGGGCCTCCTGCACCGAGACCTGCGCCAACAGGCTGGCGCGCCGAGCCTCGAACACCGCCCGCTGGCCCATGATGGCGTCCTGCGCACGCGGTTCGCTCGCCTCCAGCAGTTCGGGCGGGAAGGTGATGGTGTCGGTGCCGGCGAGCTCGGCGGTCAGGCGCGCATCCTGCGCCATGAAGGACCAGCGCTGGCTGCGCAGCGTCTCGAGGTCGGCGCCGGCGCGGATGTCATCGAGCCGTACCAGCACTTGGCCGGCCTGCACCCGCTCGCCGTCGCGCACCAGGATCTCGCGCACGATGCCGCCTTCCAGGTGCTGGATGGTGCGGCGCGTGCCCTCGACCTTGATCATGCCGGGCGCGATCGCCGCCTCGGACAGCGGGGCCAGCGAGGACCAGGCGGCGAAGGCGCCGAAGAAAAGGCCGATGGCCACGAAGCCGAACAGTACGGTGCCGCGCGTGCGCGGACGGGCTGCCGGTGGCGGTACCTCGGGCAGGGTGAGCGTCACTGGCGGCAGGCGGCGGGGAATCACCTCCTGCGCCGGGGGCTGCGGGACCGGGACGGGGTCGCTCATGCCTGCGCCTCCCGGCCTTCGATGCGCCCGGGCGGTGCCGCGATCGGCGTGGCGGGCTTCATGATCTTCTTGAGCACCTCGGCGCGCGGACCGAACATTTCGACGGCGCCCTCGCGCATCAGCAGCACCTTCTCGACCCCCTGCACCAGCACCGGCCGGTGGGAGACCAGCACCACCGTGGTGCCCTGCCTCTTGAGGTCGTGCAGAGCGCGCAGCAGCGCCGATTCGGCATCGCCATCCAGGTTGGAATTGGGTTCGTCAAGCACAATCAGCTTGGGGTTGCCGAACATGGCGCGGGCCAGGCCGATCTGCTGGCGCTGCCCACCCGAAAGGTGCTGCCCGCCTTCGCCGATCTCGGTCTCGTAGCCCTTGGGCAGGCGCAGGATCATCTCGTGGCAGCCGGCGAGCCTGGCGGCGTCGAACACCGCCTCGGAGGGCGCCTGCGCCATGCGGGAGATGTTGTCGAGCACGGTGCCGTCGAACAATTCCACATCCTGCGGCAGGTAGCCGACATGGCGGCCAAAATCCTCCCGCTGCCAGGTGTGGACGTCGCCGCCATCGAGCCGTACCGCGCCGGACGCCGGCGCCAGCGTGCCGGTCAGCAGCCGGATCAACGTGGTCTTGCCGGCCGCGGAGGGGCCGATGATGGCCAGGCTCTCACCCGCGTCCAGCGCGAAGGCGACACCCTTCACCACCGCCACATTGGTGCCCGGGAAGCCGTAGGTCACCCGTTCGACCGTGAGGCGCCCGGTCGGTTCGGGCAGCGCGATGCCCGGCGGGCGCAGCCGCGGCAGCACCAGGAAGGCCTGCAGCCGCTTCCACGATTGCCGCGCCTGCACCAGCTGCTTCCAGCCGCCGATCATCTGTTCGACCGGCGCGAGTGCCCGGCCCATGATGATGGACGCGGCGATCGACGCACCGGCCGTGAGCTGCTGTTCCAGCACCAGGAAGGCGCCGATCCCCAGGATCGCGACCTGGACCGCGAGGCGGACGAACTTGGTGATGGCGAGCAGCGGCGCCGCGCGGTCCATCGCCTGGTTCATCGGGCCCGACATCTCGACCACGCCACGCTGCCAGCGCGCCATGACGGCCGGCAGCATGCCCATGCTGTCGATCACCTCGGCATTGCGCACGATCGATTCGGCGCGGCGCTGGCTGCCCATGGCGGCGGTGTTCGCCTCCCGCAGCAGTTTCGAAGTCGCCAGCTCATTGAAGATGGTCAGGGCCAGCAGCAGCGCGGCGCCGACCAGCGACACCCAGCCGAGCACCGGATGCAGCAGGAAGATCACGAACAGGTAGGCCGGCACCCAGGGCACATCATACAGCGCCAGCGCGCCAGGCGATCCCAGGAAGCCACGCACCACGCCCAGGTCGCGCAGCACCTCCATCCGGTAGGCACGGCCGCGCAGCTGGCTTTCGACCGCACGGGCGAAGCCTTCCGGGGCGACCTTCTCCTCCATCCAGTTGCCGATGCGCTGCATGATGCGCGACCGCGCACCTTCCAGCAGCGCCATCAGCGCCAGCGCGACCATGGCAATGAGGGTCAGGTACAGCAGGGTGTTCAAATTGCGCGTGGACAGCACGCGGTCGAACACCTGCATCATGTAGAGCGACACGGTCAGCTGCAGCACGTTGACCACGCCGCTGAACACGCCGACCGCGAGGAACTGCGCGCGGCAGGCCGCCACGGTGCGCGCCAGCGGCGTCAATGCCGCCGGGGTCTCCCCCAGCAGGACGCGTGAGTCAGTCGCCATGCCTGTCCGCCGTTGCTCGCTTCATGCCGATACCACCTGCCATTCCGCAGCCCGTGCCCGCCCGACGCCATTGCCGCCCGGCCTGCCTGCCCTCATCCCGCCTGCTTTCGAGGCGAGAACCGCTGTCGGCCCGAGGTTCGACACCATATCACAGCTCGGATCAACATGACGTTGTCGCGATTACGCGGCCGCACAGCCCGCCAAACTGGAGCGCCGGAGGCAAATGGACACGGCTGAACCGCGTCGCGCCGGAATGGCCGAGGGGGAGGGTCCCCTCGAACTCACCATTCTCATGCCTTGCCTCAATGAGGCGGAGACGCTCGGCACCTGCGTGCGCAAGGCCATGGGCTACCTGGCCCGCGCGGGCGTGGCGGGCGAGGTGGTGGTGGCCGACAATGGCAGCACCGACGGCAGCCAGGATATCGCCCGCGCCATGGGCGCGCGGGTGGTCCCGGTGGCCGAGCGCGGCTACGGCGCCGCCCTGATCGCCGGCATCGCCGCCGCGCGGGGTCGTTTCGTCATCATGGGCGACAGCGACGATTCCTACGATTTCACCGCGCTGGACCCCTTCGTGGCCAAGCTGCGGGAAGGCTACCAGCTGGTCATGGGCAACCGCTTCCGCGGCGGCATCAAGCCCGGCGCGATGCCGCCGCTGCACCGCTACCTGGGCAACCCGGTGCTCTCGACCATTGGGCGGGTCTTCTTCGCGAGCCCGGTGAAGGACTTCCATTGCGGCCTGCGGGGGTTCGACCGCGACGCGATGCTGGCGCTGGACCTGCGCGCGCCGGGCATGGAATTCGCCTCCGAAATGGTGGTGAAGGCGACCGTCAACCGACTGCGCATCACCGAGGTGCCGACCACCCTGTCGCCCGATGGCCGGTCGCGCCCGCCGCATTTGCGGTCCTGGCGGGATGGCTGGCGGCATCTGCGCTTCCTGCTGGTGTTCTGCCCGCGCTGGCTGTTCCTGTATCCGGGCGCGGCGCTTTTCCTGGCGGGGCTGGCGGCGATGGCGGCGCTGCTGCCCGGGCCGGTGCGGATGACGGGCGTCACCTTCGACGTGCACACGCTGCTCTATGCCGCCGGGGCCACCGTGATGGGCTTCCAGGCCGTGCAGTTCTGGGTCTTCGCCCGGATCTACGGAGCCCAGCAGGGGGTGGTGCCGGAGGCGAAGCAACTGACCGCCGCGCTGTCGCGCTTCGGGCTGGAACCCGCGCTGATCGTGGCCGGGCTGCTGGTGCTGCTCGGCCTGGGGCTTGGCGTGGCGACGGTGGCGATCTGGGGCGGGGAGCGCTTCGGCGCCTTGCAGGGCACCGGGGCGATGCGGCTGTCGATCGCCTCGGTCACGTCCATGCTGCTGGGGCTGCAACTGGCCTTCGGGGCCTTCTTCGTGGCGCTGCTGGGGATGATGCGGGCGCGCTAGCCGCCGGACTCGGATGGGCTCCTGCGAAAGCCTCGGGTTGCCGGGCTTTCCGCGGGTCGCATCCGCGGCCTCGGCAGCGCTCAGGCACCACTGCCCTCCGGCCGCGCGCGGAACACCAGCTGCCGCGAAAGGAAGAAATTACTGAACATCCCCGCCACCGAACCCGCAGCCACCCCCAGCACCGGGTTCGCCGCCACCAGCGGCACGAACGCCACCAGCAGCGCATAGGTCCCGTAGTTCAGCACGAAGCCGCCAAGGTTCACGACCAGGAACAGCGCCCATTGGCGGTGCACCGGCTGGCCGCCGCTGCGGTGGCGGAAGGTCCAGATCCGGTTCAGCAGCCAGGTCACCGTCGCCGCCGTCACATAGGAGGCGGCGCGCCCGCCATAGAGCCCCGCCCCGAGCGCCAGCGCCCCGTACAGCACGCCGGTATCGACCATGAAGCCGACCGTGCCGACCACGCCGAAGCGCAGGAATTCCTGCGCCAGGCGCGCCCGGGCCGGGCCCAGCAGGCGCGTCAGCAGCGGGCCGATCACGGGGATATCGTTCATCATCGCCCTTTACGGCGCCCGCGCTGGCTTGCCCACCCGCGCCGGTGGCGGCGGGCAACAGATCGCAGCTGGATCGGAGGGGGCGGCGTCGCTAGGCTCCGTCCGGCTTCACAAGACGGAGATTTCCCGCATGTTCCGACGCGACCTGCTGGCCGGCGCCGCTGCCGCCTTGGCCCTGCCTCGCTTCGCCATCGCCCAGCCGGCCGCCGCGCGTACCCTGCGCTACGTGCCGCACGCCAACATCCCGAACATCGACCCCTTCACCAACACCGCCTTCATCGCGCGTGACCACGCCTTCCTGGTCTATGACCAACTCTATGGCATGGACGAGCAGTTCCGCCCGCAGCCGCAGATGGTCCAGGGCCACGTCACCGAGGATAACGGCCTGCTGTGGCGCTTCACCCTGCGCGAGGGGCTGAAGTTCCACGACGGCACGCCGGTGCGCGGGCGCGACTGCGTCGCCTCCATCAAGCGCTGGGGCCGGCGCGACGCCTTCGGGCAGGAACTCATGGCGCGCGTCGCCGACATGACCGAGGACAGCGATCGCGTCTTCAGCATCAAGCTGTCGCGGCCCTTCCCCAAGATGATCGAGGCCTTCTCCAAGGTCACGACATCCTGCCTGTTCATCATGCCCGAGCGCCTGGCGAACGTGGATCCCTTCACGAACATCACGGAGGCCATCGGCAGCGGCCCGTTCCGCTTCGTGCAGAACGAATGGGTTCCGGGGTCGTCGCTCGCCTACGCGCGCAACCCCGACTACGTGCCGCTGCCCAGCGGCACGCCGTCGATGACGGCGGGGCCGAAGGTCGCGCATTTCGACCGCGTCGAGTGGCGCATCATCCCCGACGCCTCGACCGCCGCCGCCGCGCTGCAGGCCGGCGAGATCGACTGGTGGGAACAGCCCACGGCCGACCTGTTCCCGCTGGTCGCGCGCAACCGCAACATCGCGGTGGACGTGATCAACGCCACCGGGCTGATCGGCATCTTCCGGCCCAACCACCTGACCGCGCCCTTCAACAACCCCGCGGTACGCCGCACGGTGCTGACGGCGATCAACCAGATCGACTTCATGACGGCGGTGATCGGCGACGCCACGGTGCAGGGCTACCCGACGCTCAAGCGCGAGGGCATCGGCTACTTCGCCCCGGAATCGCCCTCGGCCTCGACCGTCGGGCTGGATCGGCTGAAAAAGAGCATCGACGCCGCACGCGCCGAACTGCAGGCCGCCGGGGCCATGGGTGCGCGGCTGGTGCTGCTGAACGCGACCGACCTGTCGTCGATCAACGCGGCATCCCTGGTGGGGGCGGACCTGTTCCGCCGCATGGGCTTCAACGTGGACTTGGTGAGCACCGACTGGGGCACGCTGGTGGCGCGGCGGGCCAGCAAGAACCCGATCGACCAGGGCGGCTGGTCGGGCTTCTTCACCTTCTGGTCCGGCGTGGACCACTGGAACCCGGCCAGCCATGCCTCGATCCGCGGCCATGGCGACAATGCCTGGGCCGGCTGGCCGACCATCCCGGCGCTGGAAGCCCAGCGCAACATCTGGTTCGACGCGCCCGACGAAGCCGCCGCCAAGGCCGCCACCACCGAGATGCAGCGCGTGGCCTTCGAGGAAGTGCCCTATGTGCCGACCGGCATGTACTACCAGCCGACGGCGTACCGGCGGAACCTCACGGGGATGCTGAAGGGGCAGCCGCCGTTGTTCTGGAACATCCGGCGCGCCTGAGCGGCCTTCCACCGGAATGCGCCGCTAGGCGCATTCCGAACACCGGCACCAGCCCGCCCCCCCCCGGCCGCCTGCCTGTTGGGTGGCCGGGTGGGGGAGCGGGCCGGTGCCGGTCCCCAACAAGGCGCCGCCCCTTGCGCGACGCCGGGCGATCTGGTGGAGACTGCGGCCGCGATGCGGAACCCCACCATGCAGCGACGCCACCTCCTTGCCGCCGCTTCCCTGACATTGGCGCGCCCGGCGCTGGGGCAGGGGACCACCGGGGCGGCGCGCGTGCTGAAATTCGTCCCGCAATCCGACCTGGCGGTGCTGGACCCGATCGTCACCACCGCCAACGCCACCCGCCACCACGGATTCGCAGTGTGGGACACGCTGTATGGCTTCAACCAGGACTACCAGCCCGAACCCCAGATGGCCGAGGGCCACGAGGTCGCGCATGACGGCCGGCGCATCACCATCAAGCTGCGCGAAGGGCTGAAGTTCCACGACGGCACGCCGGTGCGCGGCGCCGATTGCGTGGCGTCGATCCGCCGCTGGGCGGCGCGCGATCCGCTCGGCCAGGTGCTGCTGGCGCGCACCGAGGAAATCGCGGCACCCGATGACGGCAGCATCCTGATCCGCCTGTCGCGGCCTTTTCCGCAGCTGTTCGCCGCGCTGGCGAAGCCCTCCGCGCCCGTCTGCTTCATCATGCCCGAGCGGATTGCCGCCACCGACCCGGCGCGACCGGTCGCCGAGATCATCGGATCCGGCCCCTTCCGCTTCCGCGAACGCATCCCCGGCACGCGCGTGGTCTATGACCGCTTCGGCGACTACGTGCCGCGCGCCGAGGGCATCCCGACCTGGACCGCCGGGCCCAAGCGCGTGCATTTCGACCGCGTCGAGTGGCACGTGATGCCCGACGCCGCCAGTGCGGCGAGCGCATTGGGCAGCGGCGAGGTCGATTGGTGGGAGAACCCGCTCGGCGACGTGCAGGCCACGCTGCGCCGGAACCGCGCCATCGTCATGGAGGTGCCCGACCCGATCGGCTTCATCGGCATGGCGCGTTTCAACGCGCTGCACCCGCCCTTCAACCGCCCCGCCATCCGCCGCATCCTGCTGGGCGCGATCGACCAGGGCGCCTTCATGTCGACGGTCGTCGGCGCCGATCGCTCCCTGTGGCGCGGCGACATCGGCATCTTTCCGCCCGGCACGCCGCTGGCGAACGATGCCGGGCTGGAGGCGTTGACCTCGGCGCGGGATCCCGAACGTGTGAAGCGCGAATTGTCTGAAGCCGGCTATGCCGGGGAGAAGGTGGTGCTGCTCGCCGCCAACGACTTCCCGACGCTGGCCGCGCTCGCCACGGTCGGCGCCGAGACGCTGAAGCGCGTCGGCATGGAGGTCGAGGTGGTCTCCGGCGAATGGTCCGCGCTGGTGCAGCGCCGCGCCCGGCGCGAGCCGCCCGACCGCGGCGGCTGGAGCCTGTTCTTCACCTTCTGGACGGGTCTCGACATGCTCAGCCCCGGCGTGAACCAGGCGCTGCGCGGCACCGGCGACCGCGCCTGGTTCGGCTGGCCGACCATGCCGCGGATGGAGGAACTGCGCGGCCAGTGGTTCGACGCGCCGAACCTGGAGGCCGAGCAGCGCCTGGCGCGCGAGATCCAGGCCGAGGCGCTGCGCGAGGCGCCCTATCTGCCGCTCGGCCAGTATTTCCAGGCGACCGCCTATCGCCGGGGGTTGTCGGGGATGCTGAAGGGGTTGCCGGTGTTCTGGAACATCCAGCGCGCTTGATTCGTGCCCTTGGGCGCCGGCATTCGCCGGCCTGGCTTGCGCGTCTTGCACTGGCGCGCCGGGGACGGCTGATGGTCTGGGCGCGGTCGCGCGTTGCGCTCCCGGATCGTGCCGCCGCACGATCCGCTATTTTCCGGGCGTCGGAAGGCGGGCAGGAGGGGCGGCTTGCCGTTCACCGCCCCGGCTGGTCAGATGCCCCCCTCTGAAGGCTGGGAGACCAACATGAATCGTCGTGATCTGCTGCGGGGTTCCGCGGCTGCGGGAGCCGTGGCCGCATTGCCGCGCGTGGCCACCGCGCAGGCGCCGGCCAACCGCGTGCTCAAGATGGTGCCGCAGGCGAACCTCACGAGCCTCGACCCGATCTGGACCACGGCGAACATCACCCGCAACCACGGGCACATGATCTACGACAGCCTGTATGGGCTGGATGCGTCCTTCGCGCCCCAGCCGCAGATGGCCGAGGGCCATGTGCTGGACGATGGCGGCAAGGTCGTCACCATCACGCTGCGCCCGGGGCTGAAGTTCCACGACGGCGAGCCGGTGCGCGCGCAGGACGTGGTGCCCTCCATCACGCGCTGGATGAAGCGCAACCCCTTCGGCCAGAAGCTCGAGACCGTGATCGACGCGCTCGAGGTGGTGGACGACCGGCGCATCCGCTTCAAGCTGAAGCGCCCGTTCCCGCTGCTGTTCAAGGCGCTGGGCCAGGTCTCCAACAGCCCGGCCTTCATCATGCCGGAACGGCTCGCGCGGACCGACCCGTTCCAGCAGGTGCGCGAGGCGGTCGGCTCCGGCCCCTTCAAGTTCAAGGCGGACGAGTACAATTCCGGCTCGCTCGTGGTGTATGAGCGCTTCGCGGACTACGTCCCGGTCTCCTCCGGCACGCCGAGCCTGACGGCGGGCCCGAAGGTCGCGCATTTCGACCGCGTCGAATGGAACATCATCGTCGACGCCGCGACCGCCGCGGCCGCGCTGCAGACCGGCGAGATCGACTGGTACGAGCAGCCGCCGCCCGAGATCCAGCAGCTGCTGCGCCGCAACCGCGGCCTGGTCATCGAGGCGATCGATCCGCTGCCGCTCACCGGAATCCTGCGCTTCAACCACCTGCACGCGCCCTTCAACGACAAGAAGATGCGCCAGGCGATCCTGCCCGCGATCGCGCAGGAGGACTTCATGCAGGCGGTGGTCGGCACCGATCCGGCGATCTACCGCACCGGCGTGGGCATGTTCACGCCGGGCACGCCGCTCGCGAATGATGCCGGCCTCGGCGCGCTGGCCGGCGCGCGCAGCGTGGACCGCGCGAAGGCCCTGATGCGCGAGGCCGGCTACACCAACCAGCTCATGCGGCTGATCGGCCCGACCGACATCCTGGCGCCGTCCGCCATGACGCAGGTGGGTGCCGACCTGGTGCGGCGCCTCGGCTTCAACGCCGACATCGTGCTGACCGACTGGGGCACCACCCTCGCGCGAGCCGGTGGAGCGCGGCGGCTGGTCGATGCTGTTCACCGCCTTCTCCTCGGTCGATTTCGCCGATCCGGCGGCGCATTTCCCGCTGCGCGGCAATGGCGCCAGTGCCTGGTTCGGCTGGCCGACCGCACCGCGGCTCGAGGAACTGCGCGACGCCTGGTTCGAGGCGCCCGACCTCGCGACCGAGCAGCGCCTGGCACGCGAGATGCAGACTGTCGCGATGGATGAACTGCCCTACGTGCCGGTCGGCGCCTACCTGTCCATGACGGCGATCAAGCGCAACCTGACCGGGCGCGTGCCGGGGCTGGCGCTGTTCTGGAACCTGCGGCGGACATGAAGGAGACCATGAGCATGGAACGCAGGACCTTCCTTGGCGGCGCGGCGGGTGTCGCGGCCGCCGGTGCCTCGGCACCCGCGCTGTCGCAGGGCGCGGCGGCGCGCACGCTGCGCGTCATCCCGCAGGCGAACCTGACCAGCCTCGATCCGGTTTGGACGACGGCGGTGGTCACCCGCAACAACGCGTTCATGATCTACGACCAGATCTGCGCCACCGACGCCGCCGGCAACGTGAAGCCCCAGATGGCGGCAGGCTGGGAGGTCAGCCAGGACCAGCTCACCTGGACCTTCACGCTGCGTCCCGGCCTGATGTTCCACGACGGCGAGCGCGTGGCGGCGAAGGACTGCGTCGCGTCCATCGAGCGCTGGCGCCGGCGCGACCCGTTCATGCAGGTGCTCGGCGAGAATGTCGCTGCGGTCGAGGCGGTGGACGACACCCGCTTCCGCTTCCGCCTGCATCGCCCCACGCCGCTGCTCATCATGGCGCTGGGACAGACGCAGTTCCCCTGCTTCGTGATGCCCGAGCGCATCGCGCGCACCGATGCCTTCACGCAGATCCGCGATACCATCGGCAGCGGTCCGTTCCGATTCCTCGCCGATGAATGGAATCCCGGCCAGCGCGCGTCCTGGGCGAAGAACGACCGCTACGTGCCGCGCGACGAGGCGCCGGACGGCCTCGCCGGCGGGCGCGTGCCGCGCATCGACAAGGTCGAGTGGACCATCATCACCGACCCCGCCACCAGCGCCAACGCGCTGGCGCAGGGCGAGCAGGATTACTGGGAATACCCCCTGCACGATCTGCTGCCGATGCTGCGGCGCAACCGCAACGTGGTGGTCGAACAGCGCCTGACCGATGGCACCTACGGCGTCGCGCGCTTCAATACGCTGCAGCCGCCGTTCAACAACCCCGCCATCCGCCGCGCGGTGGCGATGGCGGTGGACCAGCGCGACTACCTGCGCGCCGTCGCCGGCGACGATCCCGCCGGCTGGGGCGCGTGCGAGGGCGTGTTCACCTGCGACACCCCGCTGGCCAACGAGGAAGGGTCGGATGCGCTGAAGGTGCGCAACATCGAGCGGGCGAAGGCGGCGCTGACCGCCGCAGGCTACAATGGCGAGAAGGTCGTGATCATAGCGCCGGGCGACTATCCGCAGATCAACGCGCTGTCGCTGATGACCGCGGACATCATCCGCCGCCTGGGGATGAACCTGGAACTGATCTCGGCGGACTGGGGCACGCTGGTGCAGCGACGCACCAGCAAGGAACCGGTCGAGCGCGGCGGCTGGTCGATCATCCACACCACCTCCTCCGGGCAGTCGCTGGCGCTGCCGGTGTTCCACCTGTTCCTGCGCGCCAACGGCAACAACGCCTGGTTCGGCTGGCCGGACGTGCCGGAGGTGGAGGCGCTGCGCGCGGAATGGGTCGCGAAGGGCGGCGATCCGGCCGAGAGCCGGCGCATCGGCCAGGCGCTGAACCGCGTGGCCATGCGCGAGATGTATTACGTCCCGCTCGGCTACTACTGGCAGCCCTCGGCCTGGCGGCGCAACGTGACCGGCGCCTTCCGCGCGCCCGCGACGGTGTTCTGGAACATCGGCAAGTCGTAGCGCCCCGCGGCGTGGCACGGCGTGTGCTGCACGGTGTGCGCGACCCGGGTGCGGGCACGCCCTGCCTGCGGAAGCGCCGGCGGGGGTGCTGGTGACGCGCCCAAGTTTGATGCAATGTGATCGTGAACCGGGCAGGCAAGGCTCCGCCCGATCGATGTCAGGGAGACGGTGATATGGACCGCAGGACGTTCCTCAAGGCGGGTGCCGGCGTGGCCGCGATCGGCGCCAGCGGCGGGGCCTCGGCCCCGGCGCTGTCGCAGGGTGCCGCGGCGCGCACGCTGCGCTTCGTGCCGCAGGCGAACCTTGCAAATTTCGACCCGATCTGGGGCACGCAGTATGTGGTGCGCAACGCCGCGGTGCTGGTGTGGGACACGCTGTACGGCTTCGACGAACGCCTGCAGCCGCAGCGCCAGATGGTCGAGGGCGAGGAGACCTCCAGCGACGGCAAGACCTGGACCTTCAAGCTGCGCGAGGGCCTGCGCTTCCACGACAACGAGCCGGTGCGCGCGCGCGACGTGGTGGCCTCCATCAACCGCTGGATGCCGCGCGACCCGATGGGCCAGCTGCTGCGCGCCATCAACGTGGAACTGAGCGCCGTCGACGACCGCACCTTCCGCTGGGTGCTGAGCGCGCCCTTCCCCAAGATGACGATGGCGCTGGGCAAGAACGCCACGCCGATGTGCTTCATCATGCCCGAGCGCATCGCGTCGCGCTTCGACAGCTTCACCCAGATCAACGAATACGTGGGTTCCGGCCCGATGCGCTTCGTGCGCAATGAATGGGTGCCCGGTGCCAGGTCGGTGTTCCAGAAGTTCGACCAGTATGTGCCGCGCAATGAGCCCGCGTCCTGGCTCGCCGGCGGCAAGCGCATGATGGTGGACCGGATCGAGTGGGTGATCATGCCCGACCCGGCCACCGCATCCGCCGCGCTGCAGAACGGCGAGATCGACTGGTGGGAGAACCCCATCACCGACCTGGTCCCGGTGCTGCGGCGCAACCGCAACATCCTGGTCGACATCGCCGACCCGCTGGGCAACATCGGCTCCTTCCGCATGAACCACCTGCATGCGCCCTTCAACAACCTGAAGGTGCGCCAGGCGGTGATGACCGCGCTCAGCCAGGACGACTACATGGGTGCGGTGGTCGGCAACGATCCCGCGCTGCGCAAGACGCTGGGCGGCTTCTTCACCCCCGATACGCCGCTGTATACCGAGGAAGGCGGCGAGATGCTGAAGATGGCCAACCTCGAGCGCGGCCGCCAGCTGCTGCGTGAATCCGGCTACAATAACGAACCGGTGATCTGCGTCGTGGCGCAGGACCAGCCGATCACGAAGGCGCAGGGCGACGTCACCGCCGACCTGTTGAAGCGCCTGGGCATGAACGTGGATTTCGTCGCGACCGACTGGGGCACCGTCGGCCAGCGCCGCGCCATGAAGAACCCGCCCAACCAGGGCGGCTGGAGCATGTTCCACACCTGGCACGCCGGTGCCGACGCCATCAACCCGGTGGTCTACAACGCGGTGCGCGCGAATGGCGACGGCGCCTGGTTCGGCTGGCCGAACATCCCGGCGGTCGAGGCCGAGGTGCCGAACTGGCTCGCCGCGAACAACCTTGCCGAGGAACGCGCCGCGATCGGGCGGCTCAACCGCGCGGCGGTCGAGAACGTGGTGTATTGCCCGACCGGCTTCTTCCTCAGCTACCAGGCCTGGCGGCGCAATGTCACGGGCATTACGAAGGGGCCGATCCCCTTCGCCTGGGGCGTTTCCAAGTCCTGATGCACTGACAGGTAATCCGCGATCATGTTCGCTTATGTCGTCCGACGCGTGCTCGCCACCATTCCCGTCATGGCGGTGGTGGCGCTGTTCGTGTTCAGCCTTCTGTACATCGCGCCGGGCGACCCGGCGGCGGTGATCGCGGGTGACCAGGCCACCCCCGACGATGTCGAGCGCATCCGCGCCAGCCTCGGCCTCGACCGCCCCTATCTGGTGCGGTTCGGGGCCTGGGTCTTCGACATCCTGCGCGGTGACCTCGGGGTTTCGATCTTCACCAACCTGCCGGTGTCGCTGATGATCAAGCAGCGGCTGGAACCGACGCTGTCGCTGATGGTGGTGACGCTCATCCTCGCGGTCTCGATCGCGGTGCCGATGGGCGTGATCGCGGCGGCGCGCGTGGGCACCTTCATCGACAAGTTGGTGATGGGCTTCGCGGTGCTCGGCTTCTCGGTGCCGGTCTTCGTGGTGGGCTACCTGCTGGCTTATATCTTCGCGCTGGAGCTCGAATGGCTGCCGGTGCAGGGCTACACGCCCTTCTCCAACGGCTTCTTTCCCTGGATGGAGAACCTGATCCTGCCTGCCATCGCGCTGGGGTCGGTCTATATCGCGCTGATCGCGCGCATCACGCGGGCATCCATGCTGGAAGTGCTGCAGCAGGACTACATCCGCACCGCGCGCGCCAAGGGGGCGGGGCTGCGGTCCATCCTGTTCCTGCATGCGCTGAAGAACGCGGCGGTGCCGATCGTCACGGTCATCGGCATCGGCATCGCGCTGCTGATCGGCGGTGCCGTGGTGACCGAGAGCGTCTTCGCCATCCCGGGCCTCGGGCGCCTGACGGTCGATGCCATCCTGCGGCGCGACTATCCGGTCATCCAGGGCGTCGTGCTGCTGTTCTCCTTCACCTACGTCCTGGTGAACCTGATCATCGACATTCTCTACACCCTGTTCGACCCGAGGATCCGCTACTGATGGCCTCCGCATCCGTCCTCAGCCCGGGCGACGTCTCGGCGGCGAATGTCGCCGTCGCGGCGCCGATGGGCGACATCATGCCGCCGGTGAAGGCACGCCACGGCTTCTGGGGCTTCCTGTACCGCAACCCGTCGATCGCGATCGGCGGCGCCATTGTGCTCACCATGGTGCTGATGGCGATCTTCGCGCCGCTGCTGACCTATGCCGACCCCACGTCGCTGGCGCCGGCGCGGCGCACGCGCGAACCTTCCGCACAATACTGGTTCGGCACCGACATGCTGGGCCGCGACGTCTATTCGCGCGTGATCTACGGGGCGCGGGTGTCGCTGATCGTGGGCTTCTCGGTGGCTGTGCTGGCCTCGATCGCGGGGCTCACCATCGGGCTCGTGTCGGGCTTCGTGCGCTGGGCCGACAGCATCATCATGCGCGTGATGGACGGCATGATGTCCATCCCGCCGATCCTTCTGGCCATCGCGCTGATGGCGCTGACGCGCGGGTCGGTGCAGAACGTCATCATCGCCATCACCATCGCGGAGGTGCCGCGTGTGTCGCGCCTGGTGCGCGGCGTGGTGCTGTCGCTGCGCGAACAGCCCTATGTCGATGCCGCGGTGGCGGCGGGCACGCGCACGCCGGTCATCATCTGGCGCCACATCCTGCCCAACACCATCGCGCCCATGACCGTGCAGGCGACCTTCATCTGCGCGAGCGCGATGATCGTGGAATCCATCCTGTCCTTCATCGGCGCCGGCACGCCGCCGATCATCCCGTCCTGGGGCAACATCATGGCCGAGGGCCGGGCGTTGTGGCAGGTGAAGCCCTACATCGTCTTCTTCCCGGCGGTGTTCCTGTCGATCACGGTGCTGGCGGTGAACATGCTCGGCGATGGCCTGCGCGACACGCTCGACCCGCGCATGGCGAAAAGGATCTGACGCGGTGGCTCTGCTCGAAGTCGACAACCTCCAGACCCACTTCCGCTCGCCCGACGGGATCAACCGCGCCGTCGATGGCGTGTCCTTCCATGTCGAGGCGCGCGAGACCGTCGCCATCGTGGGTGAATCCGGCTGCGGCAAGTCGGTCACCGCCATGTCCATCCTGCGGCTCATCCCCGAGCCGCCGGGCAAGATCGCCGGCGCGATCCGCTTCGAGGGTCGCGACCTGCTGACGCTCTCCGACCGCGAGATGCGCGCCATCCGCGGCAACGAGATCAGCATGATCTTCCAGGAACCGATGACCAGCCTGAACCCGGTGCTGACCGTGGGACGGCAGATCGGCGAGACGTTGCGCCTGCACCAGGGCCTTTCCGCCCAGGCGGCCGAGGACCGCGCCGTCGAGATGCTGGAACTCGTCGGCATCCCGGAAGCCAAGCGACGCGTGCGCGAATACCCACACCAGCTCTCGGGCGGCATGCGCCAGCGCGTGATGATCGCCATCGCGCTCGCCTGCAATCCGAAGCTGCTGATCGCCGATGAACCGACCACCGCGCTCGACGTCACCATCCAGGCGCAGATCCTGGATCTGATGCGCGACCTCAAGCGCACGGTCGGCGCGGCCATCGTCATCATCACCCACGATCTGGGTGTGGTGGCGGAAGTGGCCGAGCGCGTGATCGTCATGTATGCCGGGCGCAAGGTCGAAGAAGCCGAGGTCGGCCGCCTGTTCCGCAACCCGCGCCATCCCTACACGCAGGGGCTGCTGGGCTCGATGCCCAAGCTCGGTTCGTCGCTGACCGGGACCGAGACGCGGCTTCAGGAAATCCCGGGCCTGGTGCCGAGCCTCAAGCGCAAGCTCGAAGGCTGCGTCTTCGCGTCGCGCTGCGCCTATGCGACCGAGCTCTGCACCAAGGTCGCGCCCGCGCTCGAGGAAAAGGCGCCGGGCCACATCGCGGCCTGCCACTACGCCATCAAGGACGCCGTTGCCGCATGAGCACCCCGATCCTCGAGGTCAACGACCTCAAGAAGCACTTCCCGATCCATGGCGGCTTCTTCGGCGGCTTCGCGGTGGACGGCGTGTCCTTCTCGATCAGCAAGGGGGAGACCCTCTCGCTGGTCGGGGAATCCGGCTGCGGCAAGTCCACCGTCGGCAAGGCCATCCTGCGCCTGTTCCCGATCACCGGCGGCCAGGTCATCCTGGACGGCAAGCGGATCGACGACATGGCCGCCGGCACGCTGCGCCCGATGCGCCGGCGCATGCAGGTCGTGTTCCAGGACCCGTTCAGCAGCCTGAACCCGCGCATGCGCGTGCGCGACATCCTGGCCGAGCCCATCCGCAATTTCGGCCTGGCCAAGGACGCCGCCGACATCGAGCGCAAGGTGGGCGAACTGATGGACCGCGTGCGCCTGCCGCGCGATGCGGTCGGGCGCTGGCCGCATGAATTCTCCGGCGGGCAGCGCCAGCGCATTTGCATCGCGCGCGCGCTGGCGGCCGACCCGGACCTGATCATCTGCGACGAGGCGGTCAGCGCGCTGGATGTCTCGGTCAAGGCACAGATCGTGAATCTCCTGCAGGACCTGCAGAAGGAACTCGGCCTGGCGATGCTGTTCATCAGCCACGACCTGGCGATCGTCGAGCACATGACGCACCGCGTGGCGGTGATGTACCTCGGCAAGATCGTCGAGGTCGCGCCGAAGCGTGAACTTTTTTCGGCGCCCAAGCACCCCTATACCGAGGCGCTCCTCTCTGCCGTCCCGGTGCCCGAACCCGGCGCGCAGCGCGAACGCATCATCCTGACCGGCGACGTGCCCAGCCCGATCAACCCGCCCAAGGGCTGCCGCTTCCACACCCGCTGCCCCTACGCCTTCGACCGCTGCCGCCAGGACGAACCCGCCCTGCGCCAGACCGAGGAGGGCCATTGGGCGGCCTGCCACCTGCACGACCGTCCGGCCTCCGAGAACCCGCTGGCCGGGGCCAAGGGCGCGGCGATCATCGCGGCGCGCCACTAACCGCGCCACGCTCCGCGCTTGACGGAACCCCGGGCGCAGGGCGAGGCTTGCGCCCTGAAGGGCGGGCGCCACATGCCCGTCAACCAAAGTCACCTTGGGAGAAGCACCATGCCGCAGGTCACGCTGACCGTGAACGGCCAGACCCACACGCAGGAGGTCGAGGGCCGGACGCTGCTCGTTGAGCTCCTGCGGGAGAAGCTGCGCCTGACCGGCACGCATGTCGGCTGCGACACCAGCCAGTGCGGCGCCTGCGTGGTGGACATCAACGGCGAGAGCGTGAAGTCCTGCACCACGCTGGCCGTCATGGCCAATGGCGCGAACGTCACGACCATCGAGGGCCTGGCCGCCGCCGACGGCACGCTGCACGCCATGCAGGAAGCCTTCCGCGAATACCACGCGCTGCAATGCGGCTTCTGCACGCCGGGCATGGTGATGTCGGCGATCGACCTGGTGAACAAGCACCCGAACGGCATCACGGAACAGCAGATCCGCGAGGGCCTCGAGGGCAACCTGTGCCGCTGCACGGGGTACCACAACATCGTGCGCGCCATCGCCGCGGCCGCGGATGTGATGCACGGCAAGCGGACCGAGATCGCGCGCGCGGCGGAGTAGCGCGTCGCGCCGTGAGGCGCGCCAAGGCAGGCCGCCGGGCGCCGCAGCGCGCCCCAACAAGCGGCCCGGCAAAGCCCGGGCGATAGAACAATTGGGAGCGAGACGACCATGAACGTGGTGGCACCCTTCGAGGGCATCGGCGCCAGCCTGCGCCGCAAGGAAGACTTCCGTTTCCTGCGCGGCCGCGGCGCCTATACCGACGACTTCAACCGGCAGGGCCAGCTGCACGCCTGGATCCTGCGCAGCCCGCATGCCCATGCGCGGCTGACGTCGGTCGATACGGCCGCGGCGGCGAAGATGCCCGGCGTGGTCGCGGTGTTCACCGGCGCCGACATGGCAAAGGACAACATCGGCGGCCTGCCCTGCGGCTGGCAGATCCACAACAAGGACGGCTCCCCGATGGCCGAGCCGGCGCATCCGGTTCTGGCGGCGGACAAGGTTCGCCATGTCGGCGACCCGATCGCGGTCGCCATCGCCGCGACGCGCGAACAGGCGCGCGATGCGGCCGAGGCCATCGCGGTGTCCTACGACGTGCTGCCCGCGGTCGCGAACACGCTGGATGCGGTGAAGCCCGGCGCGCCCGCCGTGCATGACGGGGTGGGGGGCAACCTCTGCTACGACTGGCACATCGGCGACAAGGCGGTGCTGGATGCGGCGTTTGCCCAGGCCGCGAAGATCGTCTCGCTCGACATGGTCAACAACCGCCTGATCCCGAACGCGATGGAACCGCGCGCGGCGCTGGGCGAATTCGACCCGACGACCGGCGACTACACGCTGCACACCACCAGCCAGAACCCGCACGTGATCCGCCTGCTGATGGGCGCTAACGTGCTGCATATCCCGGAATCCAAGCTGCGCGTGGTGGCACCCGATGTCGGCGGCGGCTTCGGCTCGAAAATCTACCACTATGCCGAGGAAGCCATCGTCACCTGGTCCGCCGGCAAGCTCGGCCGCCCGGTGAAGTGGACCGCCGACCGCTCGGAATCCTTCATGTCCGACGCGCATGGGCGCGACCATGTGTCGAACGCGCAGTTGGCGCTCGATGCGAACGGCAAGATTCTCGGGCTCAAGGTCCACACCTACGCGAACATGGGCGCCTATCTCTCGACCTTCGCGCCCTGCGTGCCGACCTACCTGTATGCCACGCTGCTGGCGGGCACCTACACCACGCCGGTCATCTACTGCGAGGTGAAGGCGGTGTTCACCAACACCGTGCCGGTCGATGCGTATCGCGGCGCCGGCCGTCCGGAAGCGACCTTCCTCCTGGAACGCCTCATGGACGTCGCGGCACAGGAGACCGGCATCGACCGCGTGGAACTGCGCCGGCGCAACTTCATCCAGCCCGACCAGTTCCCCTACCAGACGCCGGTCGCGCTGCAATACGACAGCGGCAACTACCAGGCGACGCTCGACCAGGCACTCGTCACCGCCGACTGGGCGGGCTTTGAATCCCGCCGGGCGGAAGCGGCCAAGCGCGGCAAGCTGCGCGGCATCGGCATCTCCACCTACCTGGAGGCCTGCGGCATCGCGCCTTCGGCCGTGGTCGGCAGCCTCGGCGCGCGCGCCGGTCTGTATGAGGTCGGCACCATCCGCGTGCATCCCACCGGCTCCGTCACGGTGCTCACCGGCGCGCACAGCCACGGCCAGGGGCACGAGACCACCTTCGCGCAGCTGGTCGCCGACAAGCTCGGCGTGCCGACGGCGCAGGTGGACATCGTGCACGGCGATACCGCCAAGGTGCCCTTCGGCATGGGCACCTATGGCTCGCGCTCGCTCGCGGTCGGCGGGTCCGCGATGATGAAGGCGATGGACAAGATCATCGCCAAGGGCAAGCGCATCGCCGCCCACCTGATGGAAGCCTCGGTCGACGACATCGAATTCGACCGCGGCACCTTCCGCGTGGCCGGCACCGACAAGACCAAGGCGCTGGTCGACATCTCGGTCGCCGCCTACGTCCCGCACAACTACCCGATCGACGAGATCGAGCCGGGCCTGGAGGAGACCGCCTTCTACGACCCCAAGAACTTCACCTATCCCGGCGGCTGCCACATCGCCGAGGTCGAGATCTGCCCGGAGACCGGCAAGGTCAGCATGGTGAACTTCACCGCGGTCGACGATGTCGGCCGCGTCATCAACCCGATGATCGTCGAGGGCCAGGTCCAAGGCGGCATCGCCCAGGGCATTGGCCAGGCGCTGCTGGAAACCTGCGTCTACGACGCCGACGGCCAGCTGCTGTCCGGCTCCATGATGGACTACACCATGCCGCGTGCGGACGACCTGGCACCGGTGAGCGTGGCGACGCACACCACGCTGTGCACGCACAACCCGCTGGGTGTGAAGGGCTGCGGGGAGGTGGGCGCGATCGGCTCGCCCCCGGCGGTCATCAACGCCGTGGTGGATGCGCTGCGCGACTACGGCGTGCGAAGCCTGGACATGCCCGCCACACCGGCCAAGATGTGGCAGATCATCAACGGCGGCCGCCGGATGGCGGCGGAATAGCGGACCCCGCCGTCCGATCGTCGGAGGGTCGTGACACCCCCGCGAAGCACGCTTCGCGAGGACCCCGTCAGGACCCGGAGGCGTGAATCGGCCGGCTTGCGACGTAAGGAGCAAACGAAATGTATGATTTCGCCTACCACAAGCCGGGCTCCGTCGCCGATGCGGTGAAGCTGCTGGCCGATCCCGACGCCAAGGCCATCTCGGGCGGCCACACGCTGCTGCCCGCGCTCAAGCACCGGCTGAACAAGCCCTCCGCCCTGGTCGACCTGTCCGGCATCGCGGAGCTGCGTGGCATCAAGCGCGTCGGCAACGCCATCGTCATCGGCGCGCTGACCCGCCATGTCGAAGTCGCCAACAGCGCCGAGGTGGCCGCCGCGATCCCGGCACTGGCGTACATGGCGTCGCTGATCGGCGACGTGCAGGTCCGCAACCGCGGTACCCTCGGCGGGTCGGTGGCCAACAACGACCCGGCGGCGGACTACCCCGCCGCGGTGCTGGGCCTTGGCGCCACCGTGCACACGTCCAGTCGCAAGATCGCCGCCGATGACTTCTTCCAGGGCATGTTCACGACGGCAATGGAAGCCGGCGAGATCCTGACCGCGGTCGAATTCCCCATCGTCGACAAGGCCGGCTACGCCAAGATGCGCAACCCGGCCAGCCGCTACGTCATGGCCGGTGTCTTCGTCTCGAAGTCCGGCGGTGCGGTGCGCGTCGCGGTCAACGGCGCGGGCCCCTGCGTGTTCCGCCAGGCCGCGATGGAAGCCGCGCTGGCCGCCAACTGGTCGCCCGACGCGGTGGCCGGCATCAAGCAGTCGGCCGCCGACCTCAACAGCGACATCCATGGCAGCGCGGAATACCGCGCGCACCTGGTCGGCGTGATGGCCAAGCGCGCGGTCGCCGCCGCGGGCTGAACCGCGCCGTTTGCAGGCGAAGGGCCGGGCGCGCCACGCCCGGCCCTTTTGCGTTCCGGGCCGCCGCGCGGCATGCTCGTGTAAACACCGGGAGTCGCGCGCCGTGGACATCGACAACCCCGAAGTGATCGCCGAAGCCCGCGCGGTCTTCGACCGCTACGAGGCCGCGATCGCCGGCAACGAGACCGACATCCTCGACGCGTCCTTCTGGCCCGACCCGCGCACCGTCCGCTTCGGCGTGACGGAAATCCTGTACGGCATCGACGCCATCCGCGCCTTCCGTGCCACGGTGAAGACCTATGCCGCGCGCGTGCAGAAGCGCATCCACATCACGTCCTTCGGCCGCGACTTCGCCTGCACGCACCTGGAATACGAACGCGTCGGCACCGGCCTGATCGGGCGCGAGACCAAGATCATGGTGCGCCTTCCCGAGCACGGCTGGCGCGTCGTCTCGGCGCATGTCTCGCTGCTTGCGGGGCATGATCCCGGCCGCACGCAGAAGGGATGACCGCCATGGGCCAGACCGTCGAATGCTTCTACACGCTGTCCAGCCCCTGGATGTATTTCGCCGGGCCGCAGCTGACCGACATCGTGAAGCGCCATGGCGCGACGCTGATGCTCAAGCCCTATGATTTCCGCCTGGTCATCAAGCACACCGGCGGCATTCCGCTGCGCACGCGGCCCGAACCGCGGCAGGACTACCATTCGCTCGAACTCGACCGCTGGTCGCGCCACCTGAACCTGCCGGTCAAGCTGAAGCCGAAGCACTACCCGCCGACCGACCAGCGCCCCGCCGGGCGGATGGTCATGGCGGCCCAGGCGCGCGGCATGGACGCGCAGGCGCTCTCGCACGCCATCCTGCGCGCGCTGTGGGTCGAGGACCGCGACATCGCCGACCCGCGCGTACGGGTCGCCATTGCCGAGGAGGAGGGCCTGCCCGGCGATGCCCTGCATCGCGAGGAGGAAAGCCAGTCCGTCATGGCCGAATGGGACCGCAACAACCAGGAAGCCGTGGCCCGCGGCGTGTTCGGCGCGCCCACCTTCTTCTGTGGCGACCTGTGGCTCTGGGGCCAGGACCGGCTGTTCTTCCTCGACCAGCATCTCGGCGGAGGCCAGGTGCAGTCCGGCCCATCCAAGGTGATCGGCAAGACCCGCGCCGCATGAGCCGCCACGTCGCCATCATCGGCGCCGGCATCGTCGGCGCCTGCACGGCGGTCGAGGCGCTGCGCCGCGGCCTGCGCGTCACGCTGATCGACCCGGCCGATCCGGGCGGCGAGCAGGCGGCCTCCTACGGCAATGGCTGCTGGCTGAGCCCGATGTCCGTCATCCCGCCGGCGGTGCCCGGGCTGTGGAAGAAGATCCCGAAATTCCTGGCCGATCCGCTCGGCCCGCTGGCGATCCGCTGGTCCTACCTGCCGCGCGTGGCGCCCTGGCTGGTGCAGTACCTGCGCGCCGGCTGGACCTGGGAGCGCGTGGAGGAAGCCGCCCGCGCCCTGCGCCCCCTGGTGGTCGATGCCCCGGCGCTGCACGCGGCGCTGGCGGATGAAGCCGGCGTCGGCCACCTGATCGAACGCCGCGGGCTGATCTACATCTACCCATCCCGCGCCGATTTCGAGGCCGAGGCCAACGCCTGGGAGATCCGCCACACGGTCGGCGTGCGCTGGATCGAACTGGACGCCAACGACCTCCGCCAGCGCGAACCCGAGCTCGACCGCCGCTACACCTTCGGCGTGATGGTCGAGGAAGGCGGGCACTGTACCGACCCCGGCGCCTATGTGGCGGCGCTGGTGGCTCATGCGGTGGGGCAGGGGGCGGCGCTGGTCCGTGCGCGCGCCACCGGATTCAAGCTCGAGGAAGGCCGGCTGCTGGCCGTGCTGACCGACCAGGGCTGGGTCGAGGCCGATGCCGCCGTGATCGCCGCCGGCGCCCACGCGAAGCCGCTCGCGGCCATGCTGGGCGACACCGTCCCGCTGGAGACCGAGCGCGGCTACCACGCCGAACTGACGGACCCGGAGGTCGCGCCGCGCCACGGGCTGATGCCCTCGGACGGCAAGATGTCGATCATGCGCACCGCGAACGGGTTGCGCTGCGCCGGCCAGGTCGAGATCGCCGGGCTGGACGCCGCGCCCAACTGGAAGCGGGCCGAGATCCTGCGCGACCACCTGGTATCCTGCTTCCCCGGCCTGCCGCGCGACCTGCCGGCCAGCCGCGTGAAGGTCTGGATGGGGCACCGACCGTCCATGCCGGACGGCAAGCCCTGCCTGGGCCCGGCGAGCGCCACGCCGGACGTCATCCATGCCTTCGGGCATGGCCACACCGGCCTGGTCGCCGGCGCGCGGACGGGGCAGGTGGTGGTGGATCTCCTGCTCGGCAGGCCGCCGCTGATCCCGATCGCGCCCTTCGATCCACGCCGATTCGCGTAAGGCGCGAGGCCCGGTTTTTCACTCGCTTTCCGTGATCCGGGGTGCCATCCTGACATGTAGCGGCCCTGCATCCCGCAGGCTCGCGCTATCTTTGTGGACCTGCAGGAACGTGTCTGAATTCGATAATCAGGGTGGCGCCGGGCCGATCGAGGCCGAGGTGAAATGGTACAATGGTCGTAAGGGCTTCGGCTTCGTGCTCGGACCCGACGGCACCGACGTCTTCTTCCACGCCTCGGCACTGACCGAGGCCGGGATCGAGCCGCCGGACACCGGCGACAAGCTGGTGTGTGAGATCGGCACGGACCGTCAGGGCCGTCGCCTCGTGACCCGCATCGTCGAGCTGAAGCGTGGCGAAGGTGGTGGCGCCGGGGCCGGCGCCGGCGCGCGCCCGCCGCGGCGCGACTTCGGGGATCGTCCGCCGCGCCGGGACTTCGGCGGTCCGGGCGGCGGTGGCGGCTTCGGTGATCGTCCGCCGCGGCGCGACTTCGGCGGCCCCCCCGGTGGCGGTGGCTTCGGCGATCGTCCGCCGCGGCGCGACTTCGGTGGCCCCCCCGGCGGCGGTGGCTTCGGCGACCGTCCCCCGCGGCGTGACTTCGGTGGTGGCGGTGGCTTCGGTGGTGGCGGTGGCGGCGGCTTCGGGGATCGTGCCCCGCGCGCCTTCGGCGACCGTCCGCCGCCGCGTCGTGATTTCGGCGGCGGCCGGGACGAAGGCGGCCCGACCTATGACGTGGCCGGCACGGTCAAGTGGTTCGACCAGGTGCGCGGCTTCGGCTTCGTGACGCCCGAGGATGGCGGCCAGGACGTTTTCCTGCATTCGTCGGTCCTGCAGCGCGCCGGCAAGCAGGATGTGCAGCAGGGCGAGAAGGTCTCGCTCGAGGTGCGCGACGGCCAGCGCGGCCGCCAGGCCGTGAACATGAAGGACTGATCCGACAGGACAGCCCGGAACAGCCCCGCGGTCGCCAAGGCCGCGGGGTTTTTCTTTGCCAGGCGCCCGGGGCGCCCGCGCGCCACGCTTCTTGCGGATCGTCCCCTGCCCGATCGGGGAGCGCACAGCGCGACCGCGCCCAGACCGCCGGTCGCCGCCCGCGCACCCGTGCCTGGCGCGAAGGCAAGGCCGGCGGATGCCGGCCGCCCGCCGTTTGAGGGCATCAAAAAAGACTCCCCGCGCTTAACCCGACATTCATCACCCGGCGCCACAGTGGCAGCGCGGCGGGAATATCCCGTCATCGGTAAGGGAAGATCCCGATGAGCCTCAATTCGGTGAACACGAATCTCGGCGCGATGGTTGCGCTGCAGTCGCTCAACCGCACCAATGAGGCGCTGAACACCACGCAGAAGCGCGTCTCGACCGGGTATCGCGTCTCGGACGCGAAGGATGACGGCGCGGCGTTCGCCGTTGCGCAGTCGGTGCGCGCGGATGTCGCCGGCCTGACCGCCGCGAATGAACAGCTCGGCGGCGTGAAGGGTGTGCTGGACACCGCGCTGGCGGGGCTGCGCAAGGTCTCCGACACCATGATCAAGGTGCGCGAGACGCTGGTCCGCCTGGCCGACGATACGCTCAACGCCGACCAGCGCGCGCAGTACAATTCGCAGTACGAGGCGCTGCGCACCCAGGTCACCAACTTCATCCAGGACGCGACCTACAACGGCCGCACGCTGCTCGACACCAATGCCGGCAATGGCGGCGGCGACATCACCACCACCCGCAACGAGGCCGGCACCACCTACACGCTGACAGCGGTGGATGGCGCGGGCACCATGATCGTCGCCGCGGCGCCGACCGATGCCGCGGGCGCGCAGGCCGCGCTGGCGGCGGGCGGGGATTGGGGCACGATCAACACCGTCATCGCCAATGCGCTGAACCAGTACGGCTCCGATGCGCGCTATGTCGATGCGCAGATCGCCTACAACCGCGACAAGCTCGATGCGCTCGATGGCGGGTTGGGCGCGCTGATCGACGCCGACCTCGCGAAGGAATCGGCGCGGTTGCAGGCGCTGCAGATCCGCCAGCAGTTGGGCACGCAGTCGCTGTCCATCGCGAACCAGGCGCCGCAGTCCCTGCTCAGCCTGTTCCAGGGCTGATCAGGCGAACCGCCGCGGGCGCAGGCCCGCGTGGAAATACGCGATCATCGAATAGATGTCGTAGACCGGCAGCCCTACCGCCTCCGCCAGCGCCGCCGCATAGGGCGGCATGTTGGTGCATTCCAGCACGATCGCGCCGACCTCCGGATGCGCTGCCACCAGCGCGCGCCCGGCCTCCAGGATGTCCTGTTCGGCCAGCCCGACATCCAGGTCGGACTTCGCCGCGCTGATCAGCACGCGGAAGAATTCGCGGCCGCCCTCGGTGCCGACCACGGGCGTGTCCAGCGGCACGCCGGCCGCTTCCAGATGCGCCGGCGTCAGCGACCCCTTGCTGACCGTCACCACGCCCACGCGCTTGCCCGGCGGCAACATGGCCTGCACCCAGGGCACCTGCATCAGGGATGATGTCGCGACCGGCACCCCCACCGCCTCCGCCATTTCGCGCTGGAACAACGACAGGAAGCCGCAATTCGTGGTGATGGCCTCCGCGCCGAGATCCACCAGGTCGCGCGCCGCGGCGATGAAATCCGGCAGCAGCCCGCGCGCGCCTTGCAGCACCACGCGTTCCGGCGTGGCGCCGCGCACCACCCGGAACAGCACCGGGAAGGGCCAGGTCTCGCCATTGCCCATGTCGCCCGGAATGCGCGGGAAACGCGCCTCCAGCATCAGGATGCCGAGCGGCGCGCCATAGATGGACTTCCCGCCGCGCGCGATCCGCGCGAGGCTCGGGTCAGGTGAGGGGGCGTTCATGGCCGGAAAGGCTAGGACGGGTGGCCGGCCGACGGAAGCCGCCGCCTGTCGACGCCACCGGCCAGGCCGCGCCCACAGGATATGGAGACCGGGACCATGATGCGACGCACCCTTTTCGCCGCGGCCATCGCCGCCACCGCCGCCCTGCCGGCGCTCGCGCAGGAGGCCCCCTGGCCGAACCGCCCCATCACCCTGATGGGCGGCTTCCCCAACGGCGCGGGCACCGACATCTATGCCCGCCGCCTGGCCGAACCGCTGTCGCGTGCGCTGGGCCAGCCGGTGGTGGTGGACAACCGCACCGGCGCCGGCGGCAACATCGGCTCCGACCTGGTCGCGAAGGCGCGCCCGGATGGCTACACCTTCTACATGGGCACCGCCGGCACGCACGCGATCAACGCCGCGCTGTATCGCTCCCTGCCCTTCGACGTGCTGCGCGACTTCACGCCGGTGGTGCTGCTGGGCGACGTGCCCAACGTGCTGATCGTGAACCCCGAGCGCCGCGCAAACCTGACCAACTGCCAGGCGGTGCTGGCGGCGGCGCGCGTGCGGCCGCAGGCGGTCTCGTTCGGGTCCACCGGCAATGGCGCCTCGACCCACCTGGCCGGCGCGCAATTCGCCACCGCTGCCAGCCTCGACCTGCTGCACGTGCCCTTCCGCGGGCAGCCCGGTGCCATGGGCGCGCTGCTGTCGGGCGATACCGACCTGTTCTTCAACCAGACCGGCGCGGCGATGGGCCCGATCCGCCAGGGGCAGGTGCGCGCGCTGTTCGTCCTCACGCGCGAACGCCTCGCCGCCCTGCCGGACGTGCCCACGGTGGGCGAGGCCTGCGGCGTGCCGCCGATGGACACCTCCACCTGGTACGGCATCTTCGGACCGGCCAACCTGCCGGCGCCGATCGTCACCCGCTTCAACGCCGAGGTGAACCGCATCATCTCCACGCCGGAATTCCGCGAATGGCTGGTGCAGAACCAGGCCATCACGCCGCCGGCGGCGCCCAACACGCCGGAGCAGTTCCGCGACACGCAGCGCGCCGACGTCGCGCGCTGGGCGGAGGTGGTGCGACGGTCGGGCGCTACGGTGGATTGACGCGGGAAAGGTCGGGGGAGGCGAACCTCCCCCGAACCCCCACCCTTTTTCTGGCTTTTGGCGACGGGCGGCCGCGGCGCGCTCAGCCCGCCACCAGCCGCTGGCCTTCCACGCGCAGTGCGCGGTCGTGGAACTTCGCCACGGCCGGGCGGTGGGCGATCGAGATCACCGCCGTCGCCGGCAGCATCGCCTTCACGCGCGCATACAGCCGTTCCTCCGCCGCGGGATCGAGGCTTGCCGTCGCCTCGTCGAGGAACAGCCAGTCCGGCTTGAGCAGCAGCGCGCGGGCGAGGGCGAGCCGCTGCTGCTCCCCGCCCGACAGCCGCTTGTCCCAGGATTCCGCCTCGTGCAGGCGCGGCGCCAAATGCGCCAGCTCCGCCGCCTCCAGCGCTGCCACCACGGCGTCATCGCTGAACCCCGCCTCGTCCTCCGGGTAGCAGATCGCGCGCTTGAGCGTGCCCAGTGGGATATAGGGCCGCTGCGGCAGGAACAGCGCACGCCCCGTCGCCGGCAGGTCGATGCGCCCAGACCCGAAGGGCCAGATCCCCGCAATGGCTCGGAACAGCGTGGACTTGCCCGACCCGGAGGCGCCCGTGATCACCACGGATTCACCCGGCGCCACGGCAGCCTCGCCACCCTGCACCAGCACGCGCCCATCTGGCAGGCCAAGGGTGACGTCGTGCAGCGCGAGGCCCGGCGCATCGCCCGGCGCCGCAACCGGCCCCCCCGTGCCGGCGCGCGCCACCGCCACCGCGCGGGTGAACCCGGTCAGGCGCTCCACCGTGGCGCGCCATTCGGTCAGCCGCGCGTAGTTCTCGACGAACCAGGACAGTGAATCCTGCACCTGGTTGAAGGCGCTGGACGTCTGGATCAGCCCGCCCAGCGGGATCCGCCCGGCGAAATAGGCGGGTGCCGCCACCACGATGGGGAAGATCGACGCGACCTGCTGGTAGCCCACCGTGAACAGCGTCAGCCGCTTGGTCGCGGTCATGATGCCCCACCAGTTCTCCATCAGGGCCCGGAAGCGTTGCGTCAGGCCGCGCTTCTCGTCGGCCTCGCCGCCATGCAGCGCGATGCCCTCGGCATTCTCGCGGAAGCGCACCAGGGCGTAGCGGAAATCCGCCTCGACCTTCTGCTGGTTGAAGTTCAGCCGGATCAGCGGCCGCCCGATCAGATGCGCGAGCCAGGTGCCGAGGCCCGCATAGATCAGCGCCACCCACACCATGTATCCCGGGATGGTCACGCCCAGCACGGTGATCGGCCCCGACAGCGACCACAGCACCAGGATGAAGGACACCAGCGTCACGACCGCCCGCAGCAGCCCCAGCCCGAGCGCGAGCGAGTCCTCCACGAACAGCCGCGCATCCTCGGCGATGCGCTGGTCCGGGTTGTCGGTCACCGGGTCGGTCAGCGCCATGCGGTAATAGGCGCGGCCACCCAGCCACTGCGTCAGGTACACCTCGGTCAGCCAGCGGCGCCAGCGGATCTCCAGCGCCTGGCGCAGGTACAGCGCATAGACCGCGATCAGGATGTAGGCGAAGGCGACGATGGTGAAGGATGGCAGGAACCCCTCGTCCGGCGTCGTGTGCCAGGTGAACAGCAGCGCCGTGAAGGCCGCCGCATCCTTCGCTTCCAGCGCGTTGTAGAAGGCCCGCTGCCAGAAGGTCAGCACGACCGTCATGCCGACCAGCGACAGGTTCAGCACGACCACCGCCAGCAGCAGCCCGCGCGCGCGCCAGCGATCCTCGCTGGACCAATAGGGGCGGGCGAGCGCCCACGCGTCGCGCAGGAAGGGACCGATCGCGCGCATCGCCTATCGCCTCAGCCGGTTCTCGAAATCCATGAGCCAGGCCATCACCCGCGCCCGGTTGGCGCCGAGGTCCGACCACCCCAGCAGGCTACGCGAATACAGCCACAGCCCCGTCCCGCCGCCGGTGGGTGCGACCTCGGCTACCACGATGTCGGCGAAGTTGATCAGCCGCGTGCGCGCGACCCAGTGCGCCTGGCGGCGGTCGGCGTACTCGGCCAGCGCAAACACCCGCGGCTGCGCGGCGGCGACAGCGCGGATGGCGTCGAAGGCGGCCTGCGGGGTCACGGGGAAGGGGTCGCGCTGGAGGTGCCCCGCCCCCGGCGCGCTGGTCGGCGTCAGCAGGCAGGTGTTGGGCGATGCCGGCAGCGCCAGCGTGGCGAAATCCGCTGGCGCGGGGGCGGGCACGCCGGCTGCGCCGCGCGAGAACAGTATCGAGATCATGGCCGGACCCTCAACCTGATGACGCCGCGGATCTCCGCTTCCGGGTCCACGGGCTTGCCCTTGCGCAACACGTCGATGCGCCCCTCGCGCGCCAGCAGCGCGGCCTCGCGCCGGATCCGCGGCATCAGTTTCTGCCAGTCCTCGGGTTCCAGCGCGCGCGCCACCTCGGACGGGCAGATCGACTTCCCCGCCCCGCGCGCGGCGGTCTGCGCCAGGATGGCGTCGCGGATGGCGGGCTCGCTCATGGCGCGACCCAGCCGGCCGACAGCGCGCCCGCTTCATCCCAGGCGAAGCGGGCGCGGCAATGGCCCGCAGCCGCCAGCAGCAGCCAGTCCAGCGCGTCGATCCGCAGCAGGATGGCGGCGAAATTGGCGCGGCCGGCGATCGGATCGTCCGGCGCGGCGGGCGGTGCCGCGACCGGCGTGCCGGGCGCATCGGTGGTGGCGTAGGTCACGCGGCTCATCTCCCGGCTGGCGGCCCAGGCGTCCTCGGCGATGGCATCGTCCAGGTGCAGGCTGGCCATCCCCGCAAGCCGCATCTGCACCTGCGCGCCGGCATCATAGGCATGGATCGCGGCGCGCGGATCGGCGGCGATCTCCGCCGCCTTGGGGCTGCGCCGGTCGGTGTGGATGCGCAGCACGCGGCAGGCAGGGTCGAAGCTGCGCAGCACGACCGTGCGCAGGCTGGGCGCGCCATCGAGCCCGCGCGTCGCCAGCGTGGGCGTATGGAAGGCGGAACGGCGGTCGGCCACGCCGCGCGAGAGCAGGCGGAAGGCCTCGGCCAGCGCATCCTGCGGCGTGTCGGGCGGTGTCGGGCGGGTCATGCGATGGCGGCGGCCAGCGCGGCGCCGCTGTCCCAGGCGGCCTCGGCGCGCCCGGCCAGGCACCAGTCGCCGGCCAGGCCGATACGCTGCGTCGCATCCCACAGGCAGGCCTGGCCAAGGGATGCTTCCAGCAGCGAATAGCGCCAGCGATGCGCGGCGGCCCAGCGCGGCGCCGGCAGCGGCGCGGCGGATAGCGATGCGAGTTCCGCCAGCAGCGGCGCCACGATCTCCTCGGCGCGCCGTTCCAGATGCGCGCGCGTCCAGCCGGGCGCGGCCTGCACCACCCAGCATTCGGTGGCGGCATCGCGCCCGGGCTTGGACGAATCGCGTGCCGCCCAGCCGACCGCGTGGCCCTCCGGGCGCAGCGTGTCGGGCAGCGGGAGGCGGGCGTCGAAGGCGGCCATCACGGTCCAGCAGGGGGCATAGCGCACGCCGGCCAGCGGGGCGGCGAAGCCGGGCAGCAGGTCGGCCGCCTGCGGTGCCGGGATGGTCACCAGCACGGCGGAGAAGGGGCCGTCCTCCGTGGGCGGCGTGGCGGGCAGGGGTGCGCCGGGCCTGGCGTCCTTCGCGTCCCAGTGCTGCACCATCCAGGCGCCCGGCTGCCCCGTGATCCGCCCGACATGGCGCGAGGCCACCAGCGGCAGCGCGCCGGCCAGCGCGCGCGGCAGCGCCGACATACCCGGCACGCCGACGCGCCGGGCCGCATCCGGCCAGGCCTGCGCGCCGGCGGCATCGAGTGCGGCGGCAAAACCGGCCCCCGCCGCGCGCAGGTATTGCGCGCCGTGGTCGAACTGCAGGCGGGCGCCGTCGTGTTCGGCCCGGCGCGTGGCCAGCCGCCCGCCCGGCGCGCGCCCCTTGTCGAACAGCCGCACGGGAATGCCGCGTGCGTCCAGCGCGCGCGCCGCGGAAAGGCCGGCCAGGCCGGCACCAATGATGGCGATCATCCCGCCGGTATGGCGCCATTGCCGCCGCGCGCAAGTGCATACCGATGTGCCCCGGATCCAAGGGGCGGTTGCCTCTTGGCGGGGGGGGGGCGAGGGGGGTGGCGCCCGCCGCGTCTCCTACGCGACCTCGCGTTCGACCAGCGGCCCCGGCGCTGTCGCGATCTCCCGGATGATCTTGCGCCGCACCGCGCCGGCGAAGGCGTCATACCCTTCGGCCACCATCAGGAAGGCGCCTGGCCCGCCGACCACCTGGTCGCGATAGTATTCATCGACCGGCGGGATCCCCGCCAGCAGCGCCGAGGGCTGCGGTGTCTTGTCCAGCACCGCCAGCCCGTTCAGCACGATGCCCTGGTCCAGCGCCGCGGCGCGTGCGCCCGCCAGCGGTGGCCCGGAATTGTTCACCCCGTCGCCCGAGATATCGACCACCTGGCGCAGGCCGCTGTAGCGCGTGCCGAATTGCCTCGATGCGTAGTCGATGGCGCCGGAGATCGAGGTGTAGAGGTAGGTCTCGCGCGACGCGCCATCCAGCGCCGCGGCGAAGCGGGCGCAGGTGGCGCGGCCATCCAGGCGCATCCAGGGCACCAGCGTGTGCTGGATGTTCCAGTCCGACCAGACGAACAGCGTGACCGCGATGGCGCCGATCGGCCCGCCGGCGATGCCCTCGGCGAGGCGCGGGTCGCGGAAGGCGCTCGCATAGCCGGCCATCTGCATCTCCATCTCCTCCGCATCGACCGAGCGGGAGACGTCGACGGCGAGCACCAGTTCGACATCCACCTCCTCGGTGGCGTGGGCTGTGCGGGCGGCGATCAGGGCGGGGGCGGCGAGCCCGGCGGCGAGGACCAGGCGGCGGGACAGGACGGGGCGCGACATCGGGGAACCCTCCGTTGGGGCCGTGTGTCCGCCTGCTCTCCTTCCCGGCGCCTTCGATTCGAAGGTCGCGCGGGAACGATGCCAAAGGGCATTGTGCAGCGCAACAAGAGAGTGAGTGATCCTGACCAAATTAAGCCCGTGCAGGGCATGCGGAACGCCCGGGGCGTGCCGGCGGGTCCAGGAACTAGAGGGGTGCACACACGGCGGGTGGTGACAATATTCCTATACAATCGACCATCATCGATGGGCAAGGAAAATTATCCGAAGGTGCGACCGTCTCCCGCATGGCGGTCGCGACCCGCGCCGACAGAAGGCCACCGGCCGATCGGCGGCGCGGGGCATGGCGGCATCCGGCCCGGCGTAGCGCCCCGCGCGAGGGCCGGCAGCCCTCAGAACCCGCCGCCCGCCGCCAGCCAGGCCTGTTCCGCGGCCGTGCTCTCCCGCCCCAGCGCCGCGTTGCGGTGGGGAAACCGCCCGAAGCGCGCGATCACGGCGCGGTGCCGCCAGGCGTAGTCGATCGTCCCGTCCGCCTTGGCCATGCGCGCATCGTCGCGCAGCCCCTCGAACAGCGCGACCGACACATCCTGGTCGGCCATCGCTTCCGAATGTTCGAAGGGCAGGTAGGCGAAGACCCGCTCGCTCGGCGTCAGCGCCAGGTCGAAGCGATGCGCCAGCACGACGTCGCGCGCGATGGCGCGGGCCCGTGCGTCCGAGGCGAAGGCCTCGGCGCTGCCGCGATGCAGGTTGCGCGGGAACTGGTCCAGCACGATCAGCAGCGCCAGCGCGCTGTCCGGCTGGGCGGCCCAGTCGTCGATCGCGCCATCGCGCGCCGCCTGCGTCGCCACGCCGAAGCGGTCGCGGATGGCGGCATCGAAACCGTCGTCGCGCTTGAACCAGGCCTCGCGGAAGGTGTCGGGACCATCGGCGAACCAGAAGGCGAGGATGTCGGCCGGGGTGGTCATGACAGGGCCCTTTCCAGCAGGCGGACGGAATGCAGCGCCTCGCGCCCCGCCAGATCGGCGATCTGGTGGCGGCAGGACGTGCCGTCGGCGACGATGAAGGCGGTGGGCGCGGCCGCCCGCACCGCCGGCAGCAGCGACAGTTCCGCCATCGCCTTCGAGGCCCCCAGCGTCTCCGCCTGGTACCCGAAGGCCCCCGCCATGCCGCAGCAGGACGACGCGATGGGCGTCACCGTCAGCCCCGGGATGCGCCGCAGCAATGCGACGGCGGGCGGGAAGGCGCCGAAGGCCTTCTGGTGGCAATGGCCGTGGATATGGGCCTCGCCCGGCAGGGGCTTCAGCGGCAGCACGGCCTTCTCGCGGTCGAGGAATTCGCTCAGCAGGAAGGCGCGTGCGGCCAGCGCGCGCGCCGGTTCTCCCGGCAGCAGGGCCAGGAATTCATCGCGCAGCGTGGTCAGCGAGGACGGCTCGATGCCGATGACCGGGCTGCTCCAGGCCGACAGCACGTCCAGCGTGCGCCGTGCTTCCGCGCGCGCCTGGTCCACCAGCCCGGCGGCGAGCAGCGTGCGCCCCTCATCGAGCGGCCGCATCCCGCGCGGCGGCCGCGCCACGGCCGGGTCGTAGCCGGCGGCGCGCAGCACGCGGATCGCGGCGCGCAGGTTGTCCGGTTCGAAGTACCGGTTGAAGGCATCGGGCAGCAGGATGACCTCGCGCGCCCGCCCGTCCGGTGCGCGCAGCTCCGCATCGTGGAAGGCGTTCCAGACGAAGCGGGGCAGGGCGCGTTCGGCGGCGATCCCGATCAGGCTTTCCGACAGCCGCGCCACGCCGGGTATGCTGTCGCGCGCATTGGCCAGCGGCGGCAGCAGCGACGCCCAGCGCGCCCAGCGCGGCAGCGTCGCGACGATGCGGTCCCGCCAGCCGATGCCGTGCGTGCGCGCGCGCGCCGCCAGCACCTCGATCTTCATGCGCGCCATGTCGACGCCGGTCGGGCATTCGCGCTTGCAGCCCTTGCAGGAGACGCACAGCTTCACCGCCTCCGCGACCTCATCGGAGGCCAGCGCGCCCGGCAGTTGACCCGTCAGCGCGAGGCGCAGCGTATTCGCCCGTCCGCGCGTCAGGTGCTGCTCATCGCGCGTCGCGCGATAGGACGGGCACATGACGTTCGCGTCGAATTTCCGGCAGGTGCCGTTGTTGTTGCACATCTCGACCGCGCTTAGCAGGCCGCCGAGCGGCCCGGGATACTCCGACCAGTCGAGCACCGGCGTGATCGCCGCATCCGCCGCATAGCCCGGCGCGTAGCGGAACAGCGTGCGGTCATCCATCCTCGGCGCGCGCACGACGCGCCCCGGGTTCAGCAGCGCGGCCGGGTCGAAGGCATCCTTCACCTCCTCGAAGGCGCGGGCGATGCGGGGGCCGAACATCGTCTCGTTGAATTCGGACCGGACGATGCCGTCGCCATGCTCGCCGGAGTGCGAACCCTTGTATTCGCGCACCAGGGCGAAGCATTCCTCGGCGATCGCGCGCATCTTCCGCACGTCCTCGCCGTCCTTCATGTTCAGCACGGGCCGCACATGCAGGCAGCCGACCGAGGCATGCGCATACCAGGTGCCCTTGGTGCCGTGCCTGGCGAACACGTCGTTCAGCCGTTCCGTGTAGTCGGCCAGGTCCGGCAGCGCGACCGCGCAATCCTCGATGAAGGACACCGGCTTCCCGTCGCCCTTCATCGACATCATGATGTTGAGCCCGGCCTCGCGCACTTCCGCGATGGCGGCCTGGAAGCCCGCATCGGTGGCGCGCACCACGGCATCGGGGTAGCCGAGGTCGGCCATCATCTCCTCGAGCCGGTCCAGCGCGCGCAGCAGCGGCGCGTCGTCATGGCCGTGGAACTCGACAATCAGCAGCGAATCAGGTTCGCCGCGCACCATCCGGTCGATGGTCGCGCGATAGATCGGGATCGACCGGCCCAGGTCGATCATGGTGCGATCCACCAACTCCACCGCCTCGGGGTCCAGCGTGACCAAATGCTGCGACGCCGCCATCGCCGCGCGGAAACTCGGGAACTGGCAGATGCCCAGCGTCTTGCGCGGCTTGATCGGCCACAGCTTCAGATCGAGCGCAGCCGAGAACGCCAGCGTCCCCTCCGACCCCACCAGCACGCGCGCGAGGTTGCCGCGCCCCTCCGCCCGCGCCGCCGGCGTCAGCGATTCGATGTTGTACCCACCCACGCGCCGCAGCTGGTTGGGGAAGCGCGCGGCGATCTCCTCCGCCTCGCGCGCACCCAGCGCGCGCAGCCGCTGGATCAGCTCCGCCGCCGGGGCAGGGATGTCGCCGCCGAGATTGTCCGGCATCTCGCCAAACGTGAACCGCGACCCATCCGCCAGCAGCGCGTCGATGGCCGTCACGTTGTCGGCCATGAGCCCGTAGCGGATCGACTTGCTCCCGCAGGAATTGTTCCCCGCCATGCCGCCGATGGTGCAGCGCTGCCAGGTCGACGGATCGACCGGGAAGAACATCCCCGTCGGGCGCAGCGCATCGTTCAGCGCGCCCAGCGTGATGCCCGGCTGCACGCGTGCCAGGCGCGCGCCCGCATCCACCTCGGCCACGCCGCGCAGATACTTCGTGCAGTCCAGCACCAGCGCGCGGTTCACCGTCTGCCCGCATTGCGACGTGCCGCCGCCACGCGCCAGGACCGGGATGCCTTCCTCCCGGCACAGCGCCATGGCCGCCTGCACGTCCTCGATGCTCCGCGGCACCAGCACGCCATAGGGTTCGACCTGGTAGATCGACGCGTCGGTGGCGTAGCGGCCGCGATCGGCCGGGGCGAACAGCACTTCGCCCTGCGTCTCGCGCCGCAGCCGGGCGGCGAGGCGGCTGTCGCCGAGGCTGGGGCTGGTCACGACATTCATGCGGCGGCGTCCCGGAACTTTGGCGGTCGCGCGGACCCTATCTCCCGCGCGCGCCCCTCACGAATGGATACTCCTGATGGATCGCACAAGCCGAACTCATTGGCAGGGGCGCCGATCCTGCGCCATGTAGCCGCCACACGAGAGGGAACCGCCATGGCCTATTTCCAGACGAAGCCCACTGCCGGGCGCCATTTCCTGCAGATCCCCGGGCCCACCAACGTGCCCGACCGCGTCCTTCGCGCCATGGACAACCCCACCATGGACCATCGCGGTCCGGATTTCGGCAAGCTCGGCGCGCAGCTGCTGGAGAAGGTTCGCCACGTCTTCAAGACCGAAAGCCATGTCATCATCTACCCGGCGTCGGGCACCGGCGCCTGGGAAGCCGCGCTCGCCAACACGCTCTCGCCCGGCGACCGCGTGCTGATGTGCGAGACCGGGTGGTTCGCGCATCTGTGGCAGGAGATGGCCGGGCGCCTCGGCATCGTCACCGACCTGGTCAAGACCGACTGGCGCCGCGGCGCCGACGTCGCGCAGATTGAACAGCGGCTGCGCGACGACAAGGACCGCGCCATCAAGGCCGTCTGCGTCGTGCACAACGAGACCAGCACCGGCTGCACCTCTCGCGTGGACGAGGTGCGCCGCGCCATGGACGCCGCCGGGCATCCGGCGCTGCTGCTGGTGGACACCATCTCCTCGCTGGGCAGCATCGACTACCGCCACGACGAATGGGGCGTGGATGTCACGGTGGCGGGGTCGCAGAAGGGCCTGATGCTGCCGCCCGGCCTGTCCTTCAACGCCATCTCCGCCAAGGCGCTCAAGGCCAGTGAGACGGCGAAGCTGCCGCGGTCCTTCTGGGACTGGAAGCCGATGCTGGCCGCCAACGCCACCGGCTATTTCCCCTACACCCCGGCGACCAACCTGCTCTATGGCCTGGATGCCGCCGTCGACATGCTGATGGAGGAAGGGCTGGACAACGTCTTTGCCCGCCACGACCGCCATGCGGAAGCGACGCGTCGCGCCGTGCGCGCCTGGGGCTTCGAGATCCAGTGCGCCGAGCCGCGGCACTATTCCTCGGCCCTCACCGCCGTGCGGCTGCCCGAGGGGCATTCCGCCAATGCGCTGCGCGCCACCATCCTCGACCGCCACAACATGTCGCTGGGCAATGGTCTCGGGCAGTTGAACGACCGCGTGTTCCGCATCGGCCACCTGGGCGATTTCGGCGACCTGCAACTGGTCGGCACGCTGGGCGGGGTCGAGATGGGGCTGCGCGCCGCCGGCGTGCCGCACCAGGCGGGCGGGGTCCTGGCGGCGATGGACTACCTGTCCGGCAACGCCTGACCGCGCCCGCGCCCGCGGTCAGGTCCGAGCGCGGGCGCCGGCCGCTCAGAACAGCGCCGCCACCTTCGGGTCGTGGAAGCGCTGCACCTCGATCGCGTAGCCGGCCGGGTCCTCGAAGAAGAAGTGCTCGCAATAGGTGCCGCGCTGGATCGGGGTCAGCGCGGCCACCCCGGCCGCCTGCATGCGCGCGTGCCAGCCGGCGACCTCCTCCGCCACGATGGTCAGCAGCACGGCATTGCGCGGCTGGTGGCGCAGATGCCCGCGCGTGCCGTCCACGATGCCGAAATAACCCCGCCCGGCGATGCGGTAGATGCGCGCCATGCCCTGGTCGAGCACCAGTTCGAAGCCCAGCGCGCCTTCGTAGAACGGCACGACCGCCGCGATGTCGGGGTAGTAGAAGAAGGTAATCGTGTAGTCGGCCTGCATGGGATAGACACCGCTGATGTTGGGTGCGCACTATGCCGCGCTTCACGAACCCGTGTCCAAGCCGAAACAGGGCGCGCTTTCCGCGTTGCCATCACGCGACCACGCGACGGAGCAAAGAAAAAGCCATGCAGGCCGGCGCGGATTCTGCCACGACAGCGACATCGACCGGCATCGGCGGCCTCGACGACGTTCTCGCGGGGGGGCTGGCCCCCGGCCATGTCTACCTGCTCGAGGGCAACCCTGGCACCGGCAAGACCACCATCGGCCTGAGCTTCCTGATGGCCGGCGCCGCCGCCGGCGAGCGCGGCCTGTACATCACCCTGTCGGAGACCGAGGCCGAGTTGCGCGCCTCCGCCGCATCGCATGGCTGGGTCATCGATGGCGGCATCGACATCTTCGAACTGACGCCGCCCGAAACCCTGCTCGACCCCGACCAGCAGCAGAGCCTGCTCTATTCCTCGGACCTCGAGCTCGGCGAGACCACGCGGCTGATGTTCCAGGCGATGGAACGCATCCAGCCGCGGCGCATCGTGCTCGACAGCCTGTCGGAGATCCGGCTTCTGGCGCAGGGCTCGCTGCGCTACCGCCGGCAGATCCTCGCGATGAAGCACTACTTCGCCCGCCGCGACGTCACCGTGCTGATGCTCGACGACCTGACCTCGGAACCCGGCGACAAGACCCTGCACAGCGTCGTGCACGGCGTGGTCAAGCTGGAGGACGTCGCCACCGATTACGGCGCGGACCGCCGCCGCCTGCGCGTGGTGAAGTACCGCGGCCGCGCCTTCCGCGGCGGCTACCATGACTACACCATCCGCACCGGCGGCGTCGCCGTCTTCCCCCGCCTGGTCGCGAGCGAGCATCGCGCGGAGGTGGGGCACGCGCTGGTGACAAGCGACGTCACGGCGCTCGACAGCCTGCTGGGCGGCGGCATCGCCCAGGGGTCGAGCACGCTGGTCCTCGGCCCCGCGGGCACCGGCAAGTCCACCTTCGCCATCCAGTTCGTCGCCGCCGCCATCCGCCGCGGCGAGAAGGCCGCGATGTTCATCTTCGACGAGGAGGCCGGCTCCCTGCTGCGGCGCACCCGCACGCTGGGCTTCGACCTCGCTGCCATGCGCGACGCCGGGATGCTGCATATCGAGCAGGTCGACGCCGCCGAACTCTCACCCGGCGAATTCGCCCACCGGGTGCGCGACACGGTGATGCGCGACCAGGTCAAGACCGTGGTGATCGACAGCCTGAACGGCTACCAATCCGCCATGCCGCAGGAGAACGAGCTGGTCCTGCACATCCACGAATTGCTGCAATACCTCAACCGCCAGGGTGCCTCGACCTTCCTGACCGTGGCGCAGCACGGGCTGTTCGGGGATATGCGCGCGCCGGTCGACATCACCTACCTCGCCGACACGGTGGTCCTGCTGCGCTACTTCGAAGCGGTGGGCGCGGTGCGGCGGGCGGTCTCCGTCATCAAGAAGCGTTCCGGCGGGCACGAGGATACCATTCGCGAATTCCGCATCGGCCCGGACGGCCTGCAACTGGGCGAACCCCTCACGCAGTTCCAGGGCGTGCTGCATGGCGTCCCGGTGCTGATCGGCGACAGGAGTCCCATGCTGGCGACCGGGGGGGGATGAGTCATTCCGCCGTCACCCCATGCGCAGGTCGCGGTGCTGGCGCCGGTCGGCCGCGACGTCGCGATCATCGGTGGCCTGCTGCGGGAAGCCGCGCTGGCCGACGGCGTGCTCGCGCTGCCCGACGTCGCGGCGCTCGCGCGGATCCTCGAGGACGACATCGCCTTTGTGGTGGCCACCGAGGATACGCTCGCGCGCGGTGACCTGCGGGCGGTCTCGGCCCGGCTGCGGGAGCAGCCGGCCTGGTCCGACCTGCCCTTCATCATCCTCACGCCGCGCGGGGGCGGCGGGCCGGAGCGCAACCCGGCCGCGGCACGGCTGAGCGAGATCCTGGGCAATGTCATCTTCGTCGAACTGCCGTTCCACCCCACCACCTTCGTCTCGGTGGCGCGCACGGCGCTGCGCAGCCGCAGCCGCCAGTTCGACGCGAAGGCCCGCATCGAGGCGCTGCACCGCAGCGAGACGTCGCTCACCCAGCTGAACGCGACGCTGGAGGAGCGCGTGCTGGAGCGCACCGCCGCGCTGAACGCCGCGCATGAATCGCGCCTGCAGGAAATGACGCAGCGCCTGCGCGCCGAGGAACAGCTGCGCCAGGCGCAGAAGATGGAGGTGATGGGCCAGATCACCGGCGGCGTCGCGCATGACTTCAACAACCTGCTGCAGGCGGTGTTCGCCTACCTCGACCTGCTGCGCCACAAGGTGAAGGCCGTTCCCGACGCCCAGCCGCTGATCGACGGCGCGATGCAGGCCGCGCAGCGCGGCGCGTCGCTGACCCAGCGGCTGCTGGCCTTCGCGCGCCGGCAGAACCTGCGCGCCGAGCCCGCCGACCTCGCCGAGCTGATCGGTGGCATGATGGGGCTGATCGAACGCACGCTCGGCCCGGCGCTGGAACTGCGGCTGACGCTGCGGCCAGGGCTGCCACCGGCGCTGGTCGATGCCAACCAGGTGGAACTCGCGCTGCTGAACCTGATGGTGAATGCCGGCGACGCCATGCCCGATGGCGGGTCGGTGGCGATCGACCTGTCGTTGTGCTCGGCGACCGCCGATGGCGAATTCGCCGCCGGCGACTACATCTGCCTGACCGTCAGCGACACCGGCCACGGCATGGACGAACGGACGCTCCAGCGTGCGGTCGAGCCGTTCTTCTCGACCAAGGAGGTCGGCAAGGGCACCGGCCTGGGCCTGTCGATGGTCGACGGGCTGATGCGGCAGCTGAAGGGCCGCCTGCTGCTGACCAGCCGCCCGGGCGAGGGCACGCGTGCGGAGCTTTGGCTGCCGGTCGCCGTGCCGGCCGAGGCGCCCGCCGCCGCGGTGGCCGAACCCGCCGCGGCGCCGACGCCCGTGCCGCCGAGCGCATCGCTGGCGGTGCTGCTGGTCGAGGATGACCCGCTGATCGCGATGGCCACGTCCGCCATGCTCAGGAAGCTCGGCCACCACCCGCAGGAGGCGCGCAACGGCGCCCAGGCGCTGGCGCTGATCGAGGCGGGCACGCCCTTCGACCTGATGATCACCGACTACGCCATGCCGAAGATGACCGGGATGAAACTGGCCGAGGCGGTGCGCCTGCTGCGGCCGGACCTGCCGATCCTGCTGGCCACGGGCTACGCCGACCTGCCGGCTGCGCCGGCGCTGGACCTGCCGCGGCTCGACAAGCCCTACATGATGGGCGACCTGGCGCGCGCGATCGCGTCCGTCATGCCGGCGTGACCGGCGCGTAGCGGTCGCAGAAGGCCACGACATCGTCGGACTGGAACGCGGCCAGGCGCTCCATCACGACCTCGAAGGGCCAGTCCCACCAGGCGATGGCCGCGAGCCGCGCCGCGATGTCCGGTGCAAAGCGCGGGCGGATCAGGCGCGCGGGCACGCCGCCCACGATGGCATAGGGCGCAACATCCCGGGCCACCACCGCGCCGGCCGCCAGCACCGCGCCGTCGCCGACCGTCACGCCCGCCAGCACCGTGACGCCATGGCCGATCCAGACATCGTTGCCGATGGTCACGCGCGCGGCGCGGCGGTCCGCGAAGAAGCCCGCGTCGCGCGCCTTGGTCGCGTCGTAGTATTCCGGGCAATAGGTGAAGCGGTGCAGGGACGGGCGGTCCATCGGGTGGTTCGGCGGGCCGATCCGCACATGCGCCGCGATGGCGCAGAACTTCCCGATGGTGGCGTCCGCCACCTGGCAGTCATGCCCGAGGTAGGAGAAGTCGCCGAGGCTCGCATACTCCAGCGCCGAGCGTTCCAGCACCTCGCAGCAGCGGCCGATGCGGGTCTCGCGCAGCCTCACGCTCGGGTGGATCACGGTCTCGGCGATCTTGGGGCGGGCGGGCGGGTGGTCCATGGCGGCAATCCTGGCGGGGCAGGCCGAGGACAGGCGCGCCGGCGCGCGGCGTCAATGCGGATGGCCGGGCACGCCATCCGCAGGCACGCCGCCGCGCCGCGGCCGGGCGCGGGGCGCGGCCGCCGGCTGTCGCGCGATCGTCACGCGGCTTGCGCCTGCCGCACCCCCTCGTCATCGTCGGCCCCACCATGGAGACGCCGATGCCCGACACCCCGCCCATCGAGGTCTGGACCTGGCCCACGCCCAATGGCCACAAGGTGCATATCCTGCTGGAGGAACTGGTCGAGGCCGGGCAGGGGCTGCCCTGGCGCATCATCCCCGTGGCGATCGGCAAGGGCGAGCAGTTCCGCCCGGAATTCCTGGCGATCACGCCCAACCACCGCATCCCGGCCATCGTCGATCCCGACGGCCCGGGCGGGAAGCCGCTGACGCTGTTCGAGAGCGGCGCCATCCTGATCTACCTGGCCGAGAAGGCCGCATCGGCGCTGCTGCCGCGCGACCCCGCGACGCGCTACACCTGCCTGCAATGGCTGATGTTCCAGATGGGCGGCGTCGGCCCGATGTTCGGCCAGTTCGGCCACTTCGCCAATTACGCGGCGGAGAAACTGCCCTACGCCATCGAACGCTATACGAACGAAGTGGCGCGCCTGCACCGCGTGCTCGACAAGCGGCTGTCGGACAGCGCCTATCTCGCCGGGCCGGACTACAGCATCGCCGACATCGCGACCTTCCCCTGGATCCGCAACCCGGAACGCCGCGGCGTTGATCTCGGTCAATATCCGCATGTCGCGCGCTGGCACGATGCCATCGCCGCCCGCCCCGCGGTACAGCGCGGCGTCGCGGTGCTGGCCGAGAACCAGCGCCGCGGCACCATGACCGATGCCGAGCGCGAGATCATGTTCGGCAAGACCCAGTTCGCGGCGCGCTAGGCGCCGCCAACCAACAGGAACGCCAGGACCCATGGCCGAGATCGACCACATCATCATCGGCGCCCGCACGCTCGAGGAAGGGGCGCGCTACGTCGAGGACCTGCTCGGCGTGAAGCCGTCCAAGGGCGGCGCGCATCCGGGTGTCGGCACGCACAACATGCTGCTCGGCATGGGGGCGGGCTGCTACCTGGAAGTCATCGCCCCCGACCCGGCGCAGCCCGACCCGCCGCACCCGCGGCCCTTCGACCTCGACGAGCCGTCGCTGCGCACCATGCTGGAAGCCGAGCCGCGGCTGATCGCCTATGTCGCCTCGACCCCCGCGCTGGATGCGGTGATCGCGCGGCTGGGCCCGTCCCATGCCGGGGAGATCAAGGCCATGACGCGCGGCAACTTCGCCTGGCGCATGGCCTTCCCGCCGCAGCGCCAGGACATGGACAACCTGATCCCGCCGTTGATCCAGTGGGATGGCGAGCGCGCCGGCAAGCACATCCGCGATTCCGGCTGGCGCCTGGTGTCGCTGGAAGCCGAACACCCCGACGCGGCGGCCCTGCGCAGCGCGCTGACCGACCGGGGCCTCGCCGATGCCGTGAAGGTGCGCCAGAGCCCGCATCCGCGCATGGTCGTCCAGCTGCACCACCGCGACGGCCGCGAAGTCACTCTAACGAGCGCGTGATCGACCGCGGCGAAGCTCGCGCTCACCTTCCGTCGATGCATGACCTGTAGCATGGTCGTGCGGCGCGCCGTGACGCGCCGCATGAGGATCGGAATGCGCGACTTACCCGGCGGGTCGGTACCGCCACACGCTCGCCGGCGGCAGGTTGAACGGTGTCCAGGCCTCGCGCCGCGCCGTCAGCCCCAGCGCGCGCCAGGGCAGCGGCGAGGTGATGCAGTAGGTGTACAGCAGGAAGCCGCGCCCCGGCGCGACCGCCTCCACCGCCGCCACGAATCGCCGCTGCTGCTCGATGGGCAGCAGCACCAGCGGGATGCCGCAGATCGCCGTGCCGATGCGGCCCTTCAGCGCGGCGGGCAGCGCATCCGGCAGCGCGAAGGCATCGCCCTGCACCACGGTCACGCCGGGGAAGGCGCGTGCCAGGTGCTGCGCCATGTCGGGCACGATCTCGACCACCACCAGGCGTTCGGCCGGCACGCCGCCGGCCAGCAGGGCGCGGGTGATCGCACCCGTGCCCGCACCCAGTTCCACCACCACCTCGTCGCCGCTGCGTTCGACCAGGGCCGCGATGCGCCTGCCCAGCGCCGGAGAGGACGGCACCACCGAGCCCATCTGCAGCGGGTTTGCCATCCAGCGGCGCAGGAAAAGCCCGACACCGCCGCTCGCCTGCCGCTGTGCGCCGCGATCCCCGATGCTGAGTTCCGACATCGATTTCTCCGTGACAAAGTGATGACGATTCAACGCGTTATCATCGCCCCGTCGCTGATAGGGCGCGGCCGCCGACCCGGCCAGTTACCGTTCCATGGCGCCCGCGCGGGGAAGCGCGCATGACCGCGCGCGTCCTGGTGGTGGATGACGTGCCGGCCAATCTCCGCCTGCTCGAAGCCAAGCTGCGCGCGGAGTATTTCGAGGTCGCCCTCGCCGCCTCGGGGCCCGAGGCGCTGGCGCTCAGCACCGCCTGGGCGCCCGACGTCATCCTGCTCGATATCATGATGCCCGGCATGGATGGCTACGAGGTCTGCCGGCGACTGAAGGCGCAGCCCGCCACCGCGCATATCCCTGTGGTCATGGTCACCGCGCTGACCGAACAGGCCGAGCGCGTGCGCGGCCTGCAGGCGGGCGCGGACGACTTCATCTCGAAGCCGGTCGACACCGCCCTGTTGTTCGCCCGGCTGCGCGCCCTGCTGCGCGTCAAGCAGGTGCTGGATGCCTGGCGCATCCGTGGGGAGACCGCCCGCGACATGGGCTTCGAAGCCACCGACATGCCCGAGGACGGCTTCATCGGCGCGCGGCTGCTGCTGGCCGGCGGCCTGACCGCCGAGGCCGAGGCGGTCGGCGCGGCACTTGCCGCCGACGGCATCCTGCTGGACCACGCGCCCGACGAATCGGCGGCCTGGGAACGCCTGCAGGACGAGATGCACGACCTCGCGCTGCTCAGCCTGCCGCTGGCCGGCGGCGATGCGCTGCGCCTGGCCTCGCGCATGCGCGCGCGCAGCGAAAGCCGCGACATGCCCCTGGTGCTGCTGGCTGCCGAGGACCAGCGCCAGGCGGTGCTGCGCGCCTTCGACCTCGGCGCGTCGGACCACGTGATGCGCCCGGTCGACCCGCCCGAACTGCGTGCGCGGGTGCGCAACCAGCTGCGTCGGCGCCGCTACCAGGATTTGCTGCGCGAAAGCCTCGACCGGTCGCTCGAACTGGCGGTGACCGATGCGCTGACGGGGTTGCGCAACCGGCGCTATGTGCGCCGGCACCTCGATGGGCTGTTGCGCAGCGGGGCCTCGGTCGCGGTGCTGCTGCTGGACGTGGACCGCTTCAAGCCGCTGAACGACCGCCATGGCCATGCCGCCGGCGACGTGGCGCTGAAGGCGGTGGCGGACACGCTGCGCGAGCACCTGCGCGCGGTCGACGTGGTCGCCCGCTACGGCGGGGAGGAGTTCATGGTGGTGATGGCGAGCGCGGGCGAGGAGGAGGCCGGCGCGGTCGCCGAACGGCTGCGCGCGGCCATCGCCGACCGCCCGATCGCGGTGCCCGGGCTGATGCTGAACGTGACGGTGAGCATCGGCACCGCCATCACCCGCGGACCGGTCGGCGCCGACCGCCTGGTCGCGGCCTCGGACGCTGCGCTGTACCGCGCCAAGGAGCGCGGCCGAAACCGCGTGGAAGCGGCGACGGCGGAGGATTGGAGCGCACTGGCGGAATAAGGGAGGGGCGCTTCGGTCGAGCGGCGCGGGTCGGCGAACGGGCTGTGCGCCGCAGATCACCGGATTTGGCCGGGTTCAGCGCGCTATCGCGCTGCCTCGCCATGCCGGCGGCGCGCGGGGTCGTGCCCCGCGGCGGGTGCTACTTGATCTTCGCTTCGCGGAAGACGACGTGCTTGCGCGCCACCGGATCGTACTTCTTCTTCTCCATCTTGGAGGTCATCGTCCGGGTGTTCTTCTTCGTCACGTAGTGCTCACGAGACGAATGAGGATGGTGTTCGACTTGGCCATAGCACTGCTCCGTGGCCCGCGGGCGAAGCCGCCCCGGGCGCGAGGGGCCGGAACCTAGCGTCCCGTGCGGCGCAGTCAAGGGATTGGTTGCCCGGCGCGCGGCGGATGCCGCGTGTCCGGGCCAAATCCCGGGCGCAAGGTCCCTTTCGGATGGCGCCGGGCGGGATCCGGGAACGCACAAGGCGACAACTCCAGACCGTCGAACCCCTGGCACCCCAATGCGAAAGGACTCGGATCGTGCGCGCACGAGAGCGCACGCCGCGACCGCGCCCAGACCATCAGTCCCGCCGGGCGCATCAGGTCATGGCGCGAAAGGCAAGCCGGCGGATGCCGGCGCCCGCCGCCTGAGAGCAAGCAAGGACTCGGATCGTGCGCGCACGATCCGCGAGCGCACGGCGCGACCGCGCCCAGACCATCAGTCCCGCCGGGCGCATCAGGTCATGGCGCGAAAGGCAAGCCGGCGGATGCCGGCGCCCGCCGCCTGAGGGCATGCAAGGACTCGGATCGTGCGCGCACGATCCGGAAGCGCACGGCGCGACCGCGCCCAGACAATCAGTCCCGCCGGGCGAACCAGGTCATTGCGCGAAAGGCAAGCCGGCTGATGCCGGCACCCGCGCCTGACGGCAAGCAAGGACTCGGATCGTGCGCGCACGATCCGCGAGCGCACGGCGCGACCGCGCCCAACCTGCCTGCCGCGCCGGGCACACCAGTGCGAGGCGCGAAGGCAAGCGGCCCGGACGGGCCGCGCCCGCCGCCTGAGGGCAAACAAAGACTCGGACGGGCCGTGCCCGCCGTCTGAGGGCGCAACAAACCCTACCGCGCCAGCGCCGCCGCCAGCGCCAGCCCGTCCATCGCCAGCGCGCGCGCCAGCGCCACATCCCCCTCCCGCGCATCCCCCGCCGGGCACAGGGCGCGGATCGCCTCGACCTCGCTCAGCGGCACCGGATGGCGCAGCGACCTCTGGCGGGTCTGCGCCGGGCCCATCGGGCGCGCCCCCGCCCGCAGCGCCGCCAGCGCCCGCGCCGCATCTTCCGGCCCGCCGGCCGTGCACAGCCCCGGCAGCACGCCCAGCCCCTGCAACGGCCAGCCGGCCGGCATCACCAGCCGCGACCAGGACATCAGCAATTCCCCGCCATCGGGCAGCGGCACCACCAGCTGCACCAGCCCCTTGCCGGTGGTGCCGGTGCCCAGCACGGCGGCGCGGCCGCGGTCGCCCAGGCTGGCGGCCAGGATCTCGGCCGAGGATGCGGTGCGCCCATCGACCAGCACCACCAGCGGCAGGCCCTCGGCGAGGTCGGGCCGTCCGGTGGCGTAGATCCGGCTGGCATCCGGGTGGCGGCCGATGGTGCGGAAGGCCTCGCCATCGCCCAGGAAGACATCCGCCACCGCGGCTGCCTGCGAGAGCAGCCCGCCGCGATTGCCGCGCAGGTCCAGCAGGATGGCGCGCGGCGGGCGGTCGGCCAGCGCCGTCAGCACCGCCGCCGAGACCTGGCGCTCGGTCTGCGCGGTGAAGGACGGGATGCGCAGCACCAGCACGTCGTCGATGCGCTCCGCGGCCACCGGGCTGCCGATCGGCAGGCTGCGGATGATGGTCACCTCGCGGCGGCGGCGCTCGGCCTCGACCAGCAGGCTGACCGCGCTGCCCGCCGGGCCTTCGAGCAAGCCGGCGGCCACGCCCGCGTCGCGCCGGCGCAGCGCCACGCCGTCGATCGCCAGCACGCGGTCGCCCAGGCGCAGCCCGGCCGCCGCGGCGGGACCATCGGGGTTCAGCGCGACGATGACCGCGCCGTTGCCGCTGCGGGGCGGCGCCAGGCGCAGGCCCAGCCCCGCCTCGCCGATTCGGCGTTCGCGCGCGGCCTGCGCTTCCTCGGGCGTCACGTAGCGGCTGAAGGGGTCGAGGTGGACGAACACCGCCTCGAACGTCGCGGCGATCAGGCGCGGCGCGCCGGCGCTGCGCAGCGCCGGGGATGCGCTCCAGGCGGCCTGCTGGAACAGCGTGAGCGTATCCGCCGCCGCGCCGCCGGCCGCCGACGGGCCTTCGGTGGCCGCCGAGGCCGGCACGGGGCGCGCCAGCACGCGGCGGTCGCCGGCGAACAGCGTCACGTCGCGGGCCGTGCGCGCCACCCGCAGCGTCGGGTCCAGCTGGACCAGGCCGGCCAGGCCCCAGACCAGCAGGTCGGCCGGCGTGGCGGCTTCCAGATGCCGCTCCAGGATGGTGGCGAAGCCCGCGCCCAGCACCAGGCGCATCTCGTCGCGCGGATAGGGGGCGTTGCGCACCGCCTCCTGCGCCGTGGCCAGGCCGGGCAGCAGCAGCAGGACGAGGATCAGCGCCGTTCGCGCGACCGCCCCTTGCGCCCGGGCTGTGATGCCGCGTGCTTGCGCCCGCCCGCGGGCATCCCCTGCAGGATGTGGAACACCATGCCCCCGGTGCGCGGCGTCGCCTCGGCGAGCCGGGCGTCCACCGATTGTCCCAGCGAGAAGGTCAGTCGCGTCCTGCGACCGGCCAGCGTTTGCGTGGCCTCGTCCAAATCCCATCGATCGTCCGGCAGAGACTGGAGCGGGACGAGTCCGCTCGCCCCGTTCTGCTCCACCGTGACAAACAGGCCGAAGCGAGTCACTCCCGAAATGCGCGCCTCGAAACTCTCGCCGATGCGGCTCGCCATGAAGGCCGCGAGATAACGGTCCACCGCATCGCGTTCGGCCGCGGCCGCGCGACGTTCGGTGCTGGTGATGTGCTCGGCCGTGTCGGGGAAGCGCGCGGCCTCGCTCTCCTGCAGGCCGTCGGGGCCCAGTTTCAGGCCGCGGATCAGCGCGCGATGCACCAGCAGGTCGGCATAGCGGCGGATCGGGCTGGTGAAATGCGCGTAGCGCGGCAGCGCGAGGCCGAAATGACCGAGGTTGTCCGGCGCGTAGGCGGCCTGGGACTGGCCACGCAGCACGGCCTCGTTGACCAGGCGCGATTGCGGGTGGTCGCGCACCTTGTCCAGCACGCGGGCGAAGTCGCGCGGGTGCAGGCGGTCCGATGGCGGCAGGGTGATGTCGAAGGTCGACAGGAACTGGCGCAGCCCTTCCAGCTTCTGGTCGGAAGGGCGGTCGTGGACGCGGTACATGCAGGGCTGGGAAAGGCGTTCGAGTTCCTCCGCCGCGCACACATTGGCGGCGACCATGAATTCCTCGATCAGGCGGTGCGAGTCGAGGCGTGCGCGCGGCGCGACCTCGGCCACGCGGCCATGGCTGTCCAGCACCACCTTGCGCTCGGGCACATCCAGGTCGAGCGTGCCGCGTGCGATGCGCGCGCCGAGCAGCGCGCGGAAGGCGCCGTACAGCCGTGCGATGTGGCCCTCCGGCAGGGTGTCGGCGGGAGACGGCGCGCCCGCGGTGGCAGGCGTGCCGGGCGAAGCTGCGCCGGTGCCGGCCGGTGCCGCATCCGCCGCCGTTTGCACCTGTTCGTAGGTGAGCCGCGCGACCGACCGCATGATGCCGCGGCCGAAGGCATGCGATTGCTTGCGGCCCTGCGCGTCGAACCGCATGTCGACGAACAGGCAGCCGCGGTCCTCATGGGGGCGCAGGCTGCACCAGCCATTCGACAGCGCCTCGGGCAGCATGGGCACGACGCGGTCGGGAAAATAGACGGAGTTGCCGCGCGCCCAGGCCTCGCGGTCCAGCGCGGAATTGGGCGTCACGTAATGCGCGACATCCGCGATCGCCACCAGGATGCGCCAGCCATCGCCGTCGGGTTCGGCGAAGACGGCGTCGTCGAAGTCGCGCGCATCCTCGCCGTCGATGGTCACCAGCGGGGTGTCGCGCAGGTCGGTACGGCCGCGGGCCGCCACGCCGACGGCGCGTTCGGCCTGCTGCACCGCCTCGGCCGGGAAGACGTCCGGGATGCCATGCGCGTGGATGCACACCAGCGAGACGGAGCGCGGTTCGCCCATCACCCCCAGCCGTTCCACGATGCGCGCCGGCTTGGCGCCGAAATGCCGCGTCGAGGGCAGGGGTTCGGCAAGCACGATCTCACCGGGCTTCGCACCGCCTTCCTCGCCGGGCGGGACCTCCCAGGTGCCCTTCTGGCGGCGGTCGGTGGGGATTATGCGGCCTTCCTCGAACACCCCCAGGATGCGCGCGGGCGGCGCGCCGGCGATGCGCTTGAAGGTGCGCCCTTCATACTTGCCGGGCCCGATCGGCTTGAGCCGCGCCAGCACCTTTTCGCCGGCCGTCAGCGCGCGCTGCCCGCGCGGTTCGGGGTGCATGTAGATGATCGGCGGGCGGCCCTCGCCCTGCCATTGCAGGGGGCGGGCGATCGGGTCGCCGTCCGGGTCGGTGCCGGTGATCTCGACCGGCGCGATCTCGGGCAGGCGGGACGGCGCGATGACGGCGCGCTTGCCGGCGGGGTTCGCACCGCCCTCGGCGGCGATCTCGCGGATCAGGGCGCGCAGCGCAGGGCGCTGGTCCGACGACAGGCCGAAATGCCGCGCGATGTCGGATTTCGTGACGCGGCCGGTGGACTGGTCGAGGAAGGCGCGCAGTTCCGTCTTGCCGGGCAGCGGCGGGGGTTCGTCCGGGCGCGCGGCGGCGCGGCGGCGGGACGATGCGCGCGGGGCGGCGGCCTGGCGCTGTGCCGCCTTGTCATGGCGCGCGGGCGAGGCCGCGGTGTCGCGCGGATCGGGGCGCCTGGCTGATGGGCGATCGCCGGTTTCGGGTTCGGCGGTTGGCGCGGCCTCGGTCACGTGCCGACGCGCATCGCGGCGCCGGGTGCGGGCCGTGCCGGTGTCGTCCGGGCCGGGGGAAGCGGGGTCGTGCGGTGGTGCACCCTCCGCGCGCCGTCGCCCGGCCGCGGCCGGTGGCGCCGAGGCCGCGGCGATGCGCGCGGCGCGCCCGCCAGCCACCGCCACACCCTTCCGCGCGCGCGCCTTGTGTCCCTTGGGCGGCGGCCCGCGGCGGACCATCAGCGCGTGGTCTTGCCGGCGCGCGGGGCGGGCTTCTTCGCGGCGGGCTTGGTCGCGGCCTTGCCGGCAGGCTTCGTTGCCGCGGCGCGGGCCGGCGCCTTGGCAGGCGCCGCCTTGCGGGTGGCCGGCGTGGCTGGCGCGGCGGCGGCCTTGCGCGGGGCCGCCTTGGCCGGCGCCGCCTTGCGCCCGGCCGGGCCGCGCGGCTTCAGCGCCTTGCCCTTCTCGGCCAGCAGCGCCACGGCGTCGTCGAGGGTGATGTCCTCCATCGCGACATCGCGCGGCAGGTTCGCCACCGTCTTGCCGTGCTGGGCATAGGGGCCGAAGCGCCCCTTGCGCACCGTCACGGGGTCCTTGTCCTTCGGGTGGGGGCCGAGTTCGCGCACCCGCGCCCGCGCATCGGCCAGCAGCGCCAGGGCCCGGTTCATGCCGACGTTCAGCACGTCGTCATCCTTGTCGAGCGACTTGAACACCGTGCCCGCCCGGACATAGGGCCCGAAGCGACCGAGGCCGGCGCTGATCTCCTCCCCGCTTTCGGGGTCGCGGCCGATGATGCGCGGCAGGGACAGCAGGCCGATGGCCTGATCCAGCGTCACAGTATCGGGCGCCAGGCCATTGGGAAGGCTGGTTCTTTTCGGCTTGGTCGCCTTGCCCTTGGCATCCGTGCCCGGCTCGCCGAGTTGGATATAGAAGCCGTAGGGGCCGCGCTTGAGCGTCACCTTCTGCCCCGTCGCGGGGTCCTCGCCGAGTTCCTGTTCCGCCGGCGCCGCGCCCTCGCCGGTGCCGGAATCGACGCCGAAGGGCCGGGTGTAGCGGCATTCTGGGTAGTTCGAGCAGCCCACGAACGCACCCGTGCGCCCCAGCCGCAGCCCGAGCCGGCCATTGCCGCAGGTGGGGCACACGCGCGGGTCGGTGCCATCCGCCCGCGCGGGGAACATGTGCGGACCCAAATCCTCGTCCAGCGCGTCGATCACGTCGCGGATCTTGAGATCGCGCGTGGCGTCCACCGCGGCCGAGAATTCGGACCAGAAGGCGTGCATCACCGCGCGCCAGTCGGCCTCGCCGGCCGAAATGGAATCCAGCTTCTCCTCCATCGCGGAGGTGAAGCCGGTATCCACGTACTTGTCGAAGAAGCGCACCAGGAAGGTGGTCACCATCCGCCCGAGGTCCTGGGCGATGAAGCGGCGCTTCTCCAGCGTCACGTATTTCAGGTCCTGCAGTCGCTGCAGGATGGACGCATAGGTGGAGGGCCGCCCGATGCCGAGTTCTTCCAGCCGCTTGACCAGGCTCGCTTCCGAATAGCGCGGTGGCGGCTGGGTGAAGTGCTGGCTGGCGGTGATGGCGCCGCGCTTGAGCGGATCGCGCTCGGCCATGGGCGGCAGGATGCGGCTGTCGTCATCCTCGGTCGGGGCGCCGGTCGCGATGCCGGCGCGCGCATCCGCCGCGCGGTCGTCCTCATCCTCGCGATACAGCTTCAGGAAGCCATCGAAGGCCACCACGGAACCTGTTGCGCGGAAACGCAAAATTCTGTCGGCGCTGTCGATATCGACGGCGGTCTGGTCGAGCTCGGCCGAGGACATCTGCGACGCCACGGCGCGCTTCCACACGAGCTCGTACAGCCGCGCCTGGGCGCCATCGAGCTCGCGCGCCATGGCCTCCGGCGTGCGGGTCACGTCGGTCGGTCGGATCGCCTCGTGCGCTTCCTGGGCGTTCTTCTGCTTCGACTGGTATTCGCGCGGCGCGGCCGGCATGTAGTTGGGGCCGAAGGCATCCTTCACATGGTCGCGGATGGCGGCGATCGCCTCGCGCGCCATGCTCACGCCATCGGTGCGCATGTAGGTGATGTGCCCGGCCTCATAGAGCGCCTGGGCCGTGCGCATCGCCTGCTGCGCACCCATGCCCAGCTTGCGCGACGCCTCCATCTGGAGTGTCGAGGTCATGAAGGGCGGCGGCGGGTTGCGCCTGGTGCGCTTCTTCTCGACCGACGCGACCGCATAGGTGCCGGCCTCGGCCATCGCCTTGGCGCGGTTGGCCGTGCCGGCATCATGCAGGTCGAACTGGTCGAGCCGCTTGCCCTCCAGATGCGTCAGCCGCGCGGTGAAGGGCGCGCCGGCGGGCGTCTGGAACTTCGCCTCCAGCGTCCAGTATTCGCGCGGCTTGAAGGCCTCGATCTCGGCCTCGCGCTCGCACAGCAGGCGCAGTGCGACCGACTGCACCCGCCCGGCCGACCGCGACCCGGGCAGCTTGCGCCACAGCAGCGGGGAGAGCGTGTAGCCCACCAGGTAGTCCAGCGCGCGCCGCGCCAGGTAGGCATCGATCAGCGGCACATCGAGGTCGCGCGGGTGCTCCACCGCATACTGCACGGCGCGCTTGGTGATCTCGTTGAAGGTGATGCGCTGGACATCCTTGCCCTTCAGCGCGCCACGCTGCCCCAGCATGTCCTTCACATGCCAGGAGATCGCCTCGCCCTCGCGATCGGGGTCGGTGGCCAGCCACAGCCGCTTGGCCCCCTTCAGCGCGGTCGCGATCTTGGCGACCTGCGCCTCGCCACGCCCATCCTTGCCCCAGACCATCGCGAAGTCCTGGTCGGGCAGGACGGCGCCGTCCTTTTCCTCGAGGTCCCGGACATGGCCGAAGGAGGCAAGCACGGTGAAGTCACGCCCGAGATACTTCTCGATCGTCTTGGCCTTGGCCGGCGATTCCACCACGACGACGTCGGTCATATTGGTCCCGGATCACCCGTTCGTGCTGCGCATGACGCGGTGGCCGGGCAGGAGTTGCACCCGGCCTTCGAGTTCCAGATCGGTCAGCACGACCTGGAGTTCGGGGGCAGTCAGGTGGCAGCGTCGCAGCACCTCGTCAACCGATACCGGTGACATTCCAATTAGTTCAAGGACTTCACCGGCCCCTTCCGGGGGCGGGTCGAAGGAGTCCGGTGGTTCATCGGCCGCTTCGGCCATTCGCGCCGGGTCGAACAGGGGCCCGGCGCGGGGTTGTTCGGGCAGGTGGTCGAGCACGTCCTCCGCCGTTTCGGTCAGGTGCGCGCCCTGGCGGATGAGGTCGTTCGAACCGCGGCAGCGCGGGTCGAGCGGGGAGCCGGGGACGGCGAAGATCTCGCGCCCCTGTTCCAGCGCGAGGCGCGCGGTGATGAGCGTGCCGGAACGATGCGCGGCCTCCACCACCACCACGCCCAGCGACAGCCCGGCGACGATGCGGTTGCGCTTGGGGAAATGCCGGTTGGTGGGCGTGGTGCCGAGCGGCGCTTCCGCCACCACCGCCCCGCGCGCCGCGATGCGGGCGATCAGCGCGGCGTTCTCGGGCGGGTAGGCGATGTCGACGCCGCCGGGCAACACGGCGATGGTGCCGCCGTTGCGCAGCGCGCCCTCATGCGCTGCGGTGTCGATGCCGCGGGCCAGGCCGGAGATGACCGTCAGCCCCTTGGCCGCGAGGGCGTCTGCGAGTTCGGCGGCGACGCGCAGCCCGGCGGCGGAGGCGTTGCGGGCGCCGACGATCGCCACCGCCGGCGCGGCCAGCAGCGAGGCATCGCCGAGCACGGCCAGCACCGGCGGCGCATCCGGCAACAGCGCCAGCAGCGGCGGGTAGAGCGGGTCGTCGAGGTAGACGAAGCGGCCGCCGAGTTTGGCGAGCGCCGCGGCCTCGCGCTTCGCCTCGGCGAGCGGGGGCGGGGTGTAGGGCGCGCTGCGGCCGACCGAGAGCGCGGGAAGGGCGGCGAGGGCGGCATCGCCGTCGCGGTGGCGGGCCAGCAGCTTGCGGAAGGTGAGGGGGCCGATGCCGTCGGTGCGGGCGAGGCGGAGGAGGGCAAGCGTCACGACGGACCGTGGGGGCGCCGCCCCCCCACCCTGGCCGGGGTAACAGTGTTACCCCGGACCCCGCCATATTTTGGCGCCAGCCAGGGGGGGGGCATGGATGCGGCTATGATCACGCGAAAATTGTAGAACGCAATTCAATCAATTGGCGATACACCGTCGGGCCCATATGGCCTTTCGCCTTAGCGGAGGCGTCCTTCCGCCCGGCGTCAGGCCTTCAAACCCTTCACGGCATTGGCGGTAGCCGAGACAGTGATGCCGCCGGCCGCATCGGTCGGAAGCCGGGCCAGGACGCGTCGCCGCAGCGCCTCCGCCGCATCGGGCGACATGGCGGCCATCGCCGCGTTCATCGACGCACTCGCGATGCTTGTCGCCCAGTACGTCGCGAAATCGGGGAAGTGACGCGTAACGGTGATCCGGCGTAGTTCGATCTCGCGCATCCCGGCGTCCGCCCACAAGGACCGCATGGCCTCCAGCCGCGACGCCTCCGCCGATGGCGGCAACTGGACCGCGATGCCGGCCGCACGCATCTCGTCGTGGATCATCGCGATCGGGAAGCCACCGCCCGCCAGGTCCCAGGCATAGGCGGCGACGATGCCGCCCTGCGCGACCACCCGCACCATTTCCGCCACGCCCTTCGCGGGTTCGGGCACGAAGAACAACACCAGCGCCATCATCGCCGCATCGAAACTGTCGTCGGCAAAGGGCAGCGCCATCGCGCTGCCCTGTTCGAAGCGGGCTCGCCGCCCGGCCAGCCGGCCCCGCGCATAGGCGAGCTGCCCGGGCGAGGGGTCGATGCCCTCGACCGAGGCCGGCGCGCAGCGGTCGAGCAGCATCGCGGTCGAAGCGCCGTTGCCGCAGCCGACATCGGCCCAGCGCAGGCCCGGCGCCGGAGCAACCCAGTCGAGGAAGACATCCCCCGCCAGGCGGCTCCAGACGCCCATGAAGCGCTCATAGGCCGCGCCGTCGTTGAAGACGATCGGGGTATCAGCCATGGCCTTGCTCCTGTCGGGTCGCGGCACGTCGGCCGCGTGGCCGATTGCTATGCTGCGCCCGTCGCGCGCTAACCTCCATACAAAGCCGCGCGCTAAGGAGGACCCATGCTGACGGACCGCTACGACCTGCCCGTCTCCACCGCCTCCGTTGCCGCGCGCGACGCCTATGGGCGGGGGCTCGACCTGCTGCTGATGCTGCATGCCGGCGTGCTCGATGCCTTCGACGCGGCGGTTGCCGCCGACCCGGGCTTCGCCCTGGCCCATGCTGCCCGCGCCCAGGTGCTGATGATGTTCGCGGACGCGCCCGGCGCGCGCGCCGCGCTCGACCAGGCCGAGGCCCTGCTGCCGGGCGCCACCGCGCGCGAGGCGAGCCAGGTCCGCTTCTTCCGCACCATGATGACCGAACCCGTCGCCACCACCATCGCTGTTCTGGAGGCCCACCTGGCGCAATGGCCGCGCGACGCGATCGTGCTCAACACCACGGCCAATCCGAACGGGCTGCACGGCTCCTCCGGCGAGCGCGGCCAGAAGGCGCGCCTCGCGGCGCTGATGACCGCCCTGGCACCGCAGTACGGCGAGGACTGGTGGTTCGACTCCAGCTACGCCATGGCGCTGAACGAGGACGGCCAGCGCGATGCCGCGCGGCCCATCATCGCCCGGTCCTTCGCACGGCAGCCGGCCAGCGGCTGGATCGCCCATTCCCAGGCGCATCTGTTCTACGAGGATGGCGAGCCCGGCGCCGCGCGCGCCTTCCTGGCGGACTGGCTCAAGACCTACCCCCGCGGCGGCATCCTGCATGGGCACCTGCACTGGCACCAGGCGCTGAGCGCGCTGGCCGAGGGGGATTTGACGGAGGCCACGCGTCTGTATCGCGCGGCGTTCTCGCTGGCCGGCCACAGCGGGTTGCCGCGGCAGAAGCTGCAGGATGCGGTGTCCTTCCTGTGGCGGATGGAGCTCGCCGGCGCGCCGCGCGACGAGGCCGCCTGGCGCGAGATGCATGGCTTCGCGGTCAGCCACTTCCCCCGCGCCGGCGCGGCCTTCCCGGATTTGCATGTGGTGCTTGCGCAAAGCGTGGCCGGCGACGGCGAAGGGCTGGAAGTGCGCATCCGGCAGATGGAGGAGCTGGCGCGGGCCGGGCGCTATCCGTCGGGGTCGGTGATCCCGGCCGCGTCACGCGGGTTCGTGGCATTCGCGCGCGGGGATTTCGATGCGGCGATCGAGGCGCTGGAACCGCTGCTGGCGGAGAGCGAACGCATCGGGGGCAGCCGGGCGCAGACGGATCTGGTGGAGTTCACGCTGCTGAAGGCGTGCGTGGCGGCGGGCAGGGTGGATGATCTGCGGCGGCTGGTGGGGGTGCGGCGGCCGGGGCCGGGGGAGGTGCCGGTGGCGGGGGTGCATTGAGCGGGGCGGTCCGTCGCGCAGGCCGCCTACCGCTTCTCCCCGATCCGCGGCTCCGTCCCGGCCAGCAGCCGCCGGATATTCCCCTCATGCCGCCAGAACACCAGCACCCCCACCAGCAGCGCCATCAGCGCATGCTCGGTATCGGAGAACACCAGCGCCAGCAGCGGCGCCGCCGCCATCGGCACCAGCGTCGCCACGGATGAAATCCGCACCACCTTCGCCGTCACCAGCCACAGCGCCGCGCAGGCCAGCGCCACCGGCCACATCGCCGCCAGGCACACCCCCAGCGCCGTCGCCCCGCCCTTGCCGCCCTTGAAGCCGAGCCACACCGGCAGCGTATGCCCCAGCACCGCCGCCGTGCCCGCCACCAGATCCTGCTCCGGCGCCACCCAGCGCATCAGCAGCACCGCCGCCACTCCCTTCAGCGCATCCAGCAGCAGTGTCGCCGCCGCCAGCCCCTTGCGCCCGGTCCGCAGCACATTCGTCGCCCCGATATTCCCCGACCCGATCGCCCGGATATCCCCCAGCCCCGCCCAGCGCGTCAGCAGCAGCCCGAACGGGATCGACCCGATCAGATAGGCGCCGAGCAGCGCCACCAGGAACCCCACCGAAGGATCGGTGATCACGCCGAAAACACCCGCCGACCGGCCTTCCAGGTGCCGAGCACGCGCCCCTCCAGCGCCCGCCCGTCGAAGGGCGAGTTCTGCGCCTTCCCCGGCAGCTTCCCGGCCTCGACCTTCCAGCCCCGGTCGGGGTGGAACAGCACCAGGTCCGCCGGCGCACCGCGTGCCAGCCGCCCCACCGGCAGCCCCAGCAGCGCCGCCGGCCTGCACGTCAGCAACCCCAGCGCCGCCAGCATGGATACATCCCCGCCATGGACCCGCGCCAAGGTCACGCCGAGCAGCGTCGCCAGCCCCGCGCCGCCGGCCTCGGCCTGCGCAAAAGGCAGGCGCTTGTCATCCGCATCGCGCGGCTGGTGGTCCGACGCGATCGCATCGATCGTGCCATCCGCAAGTGCGGCCACCACCGCCTGCCGGTCCGCCTCCGCCCGCAACGGTGGCGACAGCTTGGCGTAGGTCCGATAGTCGCCGATCGCCGTCTCGTTCAGGTCGAAATACGGCGGCGCCGTGTCGCAGGTCACGCGCAGCCCCTCCGCCTTCGCCGCACGCACGAGGTCCAGCGCCGCGCCGGTCGACAGGTGCGCGAAATGCACATGCCCCCCCGTCAGCCGCGCCAGCGCGATATCCCGCGCCACCATCATCGCCTCCGCCGCCGGCGGGATGCCCGGCAGGCCGAGCCGCGTGGCCAGCTCGCCTTCCGTTGCCGCGCCGCCGATGGCCAGCGACGGCTCCTCCGGATGCTGCACCACGAAGGCGCCGAACGCCCGCGCATAGGACAGCGCGATCCGCATCATCCGCGCCGACCCGATCGCCTTCGCGCCATCCGTGAAGGCGATCGCCCCCGCCTCCCGCAGCAGCCCGAATTCCGCCAACTCCTTGCCCGCGCAGCCCGCCGTCGCCGCGCCATAGGGCAGCAGCGCCACCGACCCCGTCGCCTCGCCGCGGCGGATCATGAAGGACAGCAGCGCGGGATCATCCAACGCCGGATCGGTATCCGGCAGCACGCACAGCGTGGTGATGCCCCCCGCCGCAGCGGCCTGTGCGGCGCTCGCGATGCTCTCCCGATGCTCCGCCCCTGGTTCGCCGAGGTTCGCGCGCAGGTCCACCAGACCGGGTGCCAGGCACGCCCCGTTGGCATCCAGCGTCTCGGCCCCCTCCGGTGCGCTCAGCCCCGGGCCGAGGTCGGCAATCGCCCCCTCCCGCACCAGCAGCGATCCCGGCCCGTCGAGGCCGGAGGCGGGATCGAGGAGACGTGCATTCGTGATCAGGAGGTCGCGCATCACCGATGGTTATAGACGCCTGCGCGAGTCCTGCCAGCCGCCCGCGCCCGGGCATTGGCCCTGCCGGATCTGGCCGCGCTGGGCTTCACTGCGCCGCCTTTGGCCAGACGAACGCGCCGGTGCCGAAGCCGAGCGAGAGCGCGGCCAGCGCACCCGGTCGGAGCTGCCGTCCGACAACGATCGCCGGAATGGCGCTGAGCGCGAGCAGCGCGACGAGATTCTCCAGCGCGCTGCTCAGCAGTGTCATGCCCGCTTCTCGAAATACACCCGCCGGTGCCCCGCCTCGCTGCCGCGATGCGTCTCGGTGAAGCCGAGGTGCCCGTACATCGCGACGTTCTCGACCATGAGCTCGTTGGTGTAGAGGCGCAGCACGGCGTAGCCGCGCCGGCGCGCCTCGGCCTCGGTGAAAGCGATCAGGCGGCGGCCCACGCCCTGGCCCTGCGCCGCTGGCGACACCGCGATGTTGTAGAGCATCAGCCCATCGGGCTCGTTCTCGAGGATCAGCGCGCCGACCAGCGCGCCGTCCTGTTCCAGCACGTAGGCCTGGCCGGCGGCGATGCGCGCGGCGTAGTCGTCGAGCATCGGCGCGGGTTCGCGCCCCAGGCGCGGGACGTAGATGGCGTAGGCCGCTCGCACCAGGGCGCGCAGCGCCGGCGCTTCCTCCGGGCGGGCAAGCCGCGGCTCGCTCACCGGTTCCGCGGCAGCCGCCGCGCCAGGATATCCAGCACCGCCATCCGGCACGCCACGCCCATCTCCACCTGCTCCCCGATCACGCTGCGCGTCGGGTGGTCGGCGATGGCGCTGTCGATCTCCACGCCGCGGTTCATCGGGCCGGGGTGCATAACGATCGAATCCGGTTTCGCGACCGCCAGCTTCTCGGCGTCCAGGCCATAGAAGCGGAAGAACTCGCGCGCCGAGGGCACAAGCCCGCCGGCCGCCATGCGTTCGCGCTGCAGGCGCAGCATCATGACCACGTCGGCGCCCGCCAGGCCCGCGCGCATATCGGTGAAGACCTCGACCCCCAGCCGCGCCGCATTCGCCGGGATCAGCGTGGGCGGCCCCACGATGCGCACGCGCGAGCCCATCGTGGTCAGCAGATGGATATTCGACCGCGCGACCCGCGAATGCGCGATGTCCCCGCAGATCGCTACCACCAGCCCTTCCAGCCGCCCCTTGTGCCGGCGGATGGTCAGCGCATCGAGCAGCGCCTGCGTCGGGTGCTCATGCGTGCCGTCGCCGGCGTTGATCACCGCGGCATCGACCTTCTGCGACAACAGCGCCGGCGCGCCCGACTGCGCGTGGCGGATCACCAGCAGGTCGCACTGCATCGCGTTCAGCGTGGACGCGGTGTCCAGCAGCGTCTCGCCCTTGTTCACCGACGACGTGCTCACCGACATGTTGATCACATCCGCGCCCAGCCGCTTGCCGGCCAGTTCGAACGACGTGCGGGTGCGGGTGCTGTCCTCGAAGAACAGGTTGATCAACGTGCGGCCCTTCAGCAGGTCGCGCTGGGTTTTCCCGCTGCGGTTCAGCAGCGCGTAGGATTCCGCGAGGTCGAGCAGGTCCGCGATGTGCGGCGGCTCGAGGCCCTCGATGGCGAGCAGGTGCTTGGACGGATGCGACACGGCCGGACCCCGGAGACGCTGCGGGTCCCGGGCGCGGCGCCGGTGCGGTGCCGATAGGATGGCGGACCGGATTCGGCCAGCGTCAGGCCAGGCCGAGGGCCGCCCGCAGCCGCGCGGCGAGCGCCTCCTGCTCGGCCGGCGCGCGCCCCTCGCGCAGCATGCGTTCGCGCCCGTCGCGCGCGACCATGAAGGTGCGCCAATAAGGGTCGCCCTCGTCATCCTTGCCGGCGCGGACCTCGATGGCGGCGATGCTGCCGGGGGCATGGGTCTCGATGTCGCGCGTTGTGAAGGGCGTGCGGCGGGCCAGCCGAACCGCCCCGTCCGGCAGCACCACCAGGCGCGTGCAGGGCAGGCCGAACATGTAGCCCGCGACCGGGACGCCCATCAGCCAGAACAGCCCGATTGCGCCCCGCTGGACCCAGGCGGGCTGGGACGGGTGCGGCCCGTCACGCGCCAGCAGCCAGGTGAACAGCACCAGCATCCCGAGCCAGATCGCCATGAAGACCCAGGCCGCGATGGCCGTGCGGTTGCGGATGTCGATCAGCGGGGCGGCGGCCTGCATGCCGGCGCATCCTGCCGCGTCCCCCCGCGGCCTCCGCCGGCGCAGGGCGGGTTGGGTCAGGACCCGTGGTCGGGCCGGCTGGCATCCAGCGCGGCCTGCAGCATGTAGGCCGCCGCGGCGCGATCCACGGCCAAGGCCCGCTTGGCCCGCGTGAGGTCGGCCTCGCTCACCAGCATGCGGTTCACCGCCGCCGAGGACAGCCTTTCGTCGAACAGCGCGCAGGGCAGGCCGGTGGCCTCGCTGAGCGAGCGCGTCCAGTCCTTCGCCGCCTGCGCCGCCGGGCCCATGGAGCCGTCCATCGACAGCGGCAGGCCGACGACGATGCCGCCGGCGCCTTCGCGGCGGGCGATCGCCACGATCTCGGCAGCATTGGCGGCCAGTTTCCCGCGCTTCAGCGCGCCATAGGGGCTTGCCAGCATCAGCGTCACGTCCGACAGCGCGACGCCGATGGTCTTCGCCCCGGGGTCGAGGCCGATCAGCCGCGCATGCCGGGGCAGGGCGGCACGAAGGTCCTTCAGGTTGATGATGGCCATGCGCGGCCTTATGGTCCGCGGCCCGTTTCCCTGGAAGACCTGCGTATGTCCCTCGATACCGCAACCGTGCGGCGCGTCGCCGCCCTTGCCCGCATCCGCCTGCCCGAGGATGAGGTCGCCCGCGTGCAGGGCGAGCTCAACGGCATCCTCGGCTGGAACACGGACGGTGTGGAGCCGATGGCCGGCGGCACGCCCGAGGGCATCGCCGCCATGCCGCTGCGCGAGGACGTGGTCACCGATGGCGGCCAGGCGGCCAAGGTGCTGGCCAATGCGCCCGACCGCGAGGGCGAATATTTCGGCGTGCCGAAGGTGGTCGAGTGATGCATCCGACGGATTTCACCCTCGCGGGCGCGGTCGCCGCGCTGGAGGAAGGCGCGATCTCGGCCGAGGAGCTGACGCGCGCGCATGTGGATGCGATGGAGGCGCTGAACCCGCGCCTCAATGCCTTCATCACCATTACGCCGGAACGCGCGCTCAGCGCCGCGCGGGCATCGGATGCGAAGCGCGCGCGTGGCGAGGCCGGGCCGCTGGAAGGCATCCCGCTCGCCATCAAGGACCTGTTCTGCACCGAGGGCGTGCAGACCACGGCGGGGTCGAAGATCCTGGAGGGCTTCATTCCGCCCTATGAGAGCACGGTCACCTCGCAGCTGAAGCGCGACGGGGCGGTGTTCCTGGGCAAGGCGAACCTCGATGAATTCGCCATGGGCTCGTCGAACCTGACCTCCGCCTATGGCGGGGTGACCAACCCGTGGTCCCGGCGCAACGACCCGGATGTGCGGCTGGTGCCGGGCGGGTCGTCGGGTGGGTCGGCGGCGGCGGTGGCGGCGCGCATGGCGCTGGGCGCGACCGGCACCGATACCGGCGGGTCGATCCGCCAGCCGGCGGCCTTCTGCGGCATCGCGGGCATCAAGCCGACCTATGGGCGGTGCTCGCGCTTCGGGATCGTGGCGTTCGCATCTTCCCTGGACCAGGCGGGGCCGTTCGCGCGCACGGTCGAGGATTGCGCGATCCTGCTGCGGTCGATGGCGGGGTTCGATCCGAAGGATTCGACCAGCGCGGACCGGCCGGTGCCCGATTTCGCGCGCGCCTGCACGCGGTCGGTGAAGGGGCTGCGGATCGGCGTGCCGAAGGAATACCGGCTCGATGGCACGCCGCCGGAGATCGAGCGGCTGTGGCGCCAGGGCCTGGACTGGCTGCGCGAGGCGGGCGCGGAGATCGTCGACATCACGCTGCCCCACACGAAGTATGCGCTGCCCACGTATTACATCGTGGCGCCGGCCGAGGCGTCGTCGAACCTGGCGCGGTATGACGGCGTGCGCTTCGGGCTGCGCGTGGCGGAGAAGGATTCCGACCTGCGCGACCTGTACGAGCGCACGCGCGAAGCCGGCTTCGGGCAGGAGGTGCGACGGCGCATCATGATCGGCACCTATGTGCTGAGCGCGGGCTACTACGATGCCTATTACCTCAAGGCGCAGAAGGTGCGGGCGCTGATCGCGCGCGACTTCACGCAGGCCTTTGCGGGTGTGGACGCGATCGTCACGCCGGCGACGCCGTCCGCCGCCTTCGCCGAGGGCGAGAATGCCGACGACCCGATCAAGATGTACCTGAACGACGTGTTCACCGTGACGGCGAACCTGGCGGGGTTGCCGGGGCTGGCGGTGCCGGCCGGGCTCGACGGGCAGGGGCTGCCGCTCGGGCTGCAGGTGATCGGGCGGCCGTTCGATGAGGAGACGGTGTTCGCCGTCGGCGCGGCGCTGGAACGCGCTGCGGGGTTCGACGCGCTGCCGGCGATCCGCGCGGGGGCGTGAGCCACCCCCGCGCGGTGCCGGCCCCGGCGCTACAGCAGGGTCGGGATATTGTCGTCGGCGAAGATGCGAATCGTCGCGGTGGTGAGGTCGTCGCCGAACACCTGCACCCGGTCGCCATCGCCGCCGAAGGTGATCTGCACGCCGCCGGCGATGTTGCGCAGCGCCGTGACGGTGACGCCGTCGGCGAAGGCGATGATGTCGCTGCCCACCTCGTAGTCGGTGATGCGGTCGGTCTCGCGCCGCCCGTTGCGCGTCTCGGCGCCGAACAGGAAGGCGTCGTTGCCCGCGCCGCCCGTGAGCGTATCGGCACCGGCGCCGCCGGCCAGCACGTCGCGCCCGGCGGTGCCGACCAGCGCATCGCGACCGCCAGTGCCGGTGATCTGGTTGATCGGCGGCGCGGGCGCGGGGTCCGGCGTGGGGGTGCCGCCGCCCTCGG
>LNFM01000215.1_pt1 | contig 147964 bp, 144 predicted proteins | sample 596031 | NCBI WGS metagenome assembly LNFM01 (sample SAMN04254537, study PRJNA301005) | activated carbon metagenome | isolation source: dual media filters at the Ann Arbor, Michigan drinking water treatment plant | place: USA: Ann Arbor
GGGCGGCGCCGAAGACAAGATCGCCGCAATGGAAGCCGCAGGCATCAAGGTCTCCCCATCGCCCGCAAAACTCGGCAAAACCCTCGTCGAGTTGCTGAACAAGTAAACGCCGGGTAACCAAACGGGAAAAGCCGCCTCGAAAGGGCGGCTTTTTCTTTCCTTGCGACAACGGGATGGCTTGGTTATGTCGGGGCACGAGTTTGGGGCGTAGCCAAGTGGTAAGGCAGCGGATTTTGATTCCGCCATCCCCTGGTTCGAATCCAGGCGCCCCAGCCAAGAATTGTTGAGTTGTCTACCAAATCGGCCGTTCCCGCGTTAGGAAAGGGCTGGAATCGGTTACACTTATACTGAAGTGCCCTTGGCCATTGGCCGTTCGGGCGTCCCAAATCCGGAGGAAAAACGAATGGCCAAGACACCGAATGCCGCCTTCATGAAGCCGCTGACGCCTTCGGCTGAGCTTGCAGCCGTCGTCGGCAGCGAGCCGCTGGCGCGCTCCGAGGTCGTCAAGAAGCTGTGGGAGTACATCAAGGCCAATAACCTGCAGAACCCCGCGAACAAGCGCGAAATCATCTCCGACGCCAAGCTCAAGCCGGTGTTCGGCAAGGACAAGGTGACGATGTTCGAGATGAACAAGCTGATCGCGGGTCACCTGAAATAATCGCTCCGAACTCGACAAAACGCCGGCCCATTGGCCGGCGTTTTTGTTTCGGTCATTACGAAGTAACCATTCGATAACGCGGTCGGCGCTAAATCTGGCGGCATGGACGCCGGCACTCAAGACACGAACAAGCGTGTTGCTCCGCGTATGCGGACGCTGAAGGGGGCGCGGCTGGTGCTTCCCAACAATGTCTCGACATTTCAGTGCACGGTGCGAAACATTTCGGAGACCGGGTTGGCGGTGGAGCTGCCGTCGACCTTGGCCATTCCGAACCAGGTGACGCTGCGCATGGACGACGGACGTCCGGATCGTCTGTGCGATGTCGTGTGGAGAACCGAAACCCGGCTCGGGCTGCACTACGTCGAGTGACTGGCTGAATCCCAAAGCGTCACGCCTGACCGGTCAATAGTTTGCATCGCCGCAGCGATGCTGCGTCCGTTTATCGAGCGATCCCCGGCGATCTCGTGCAGCGGTACCAGCACGAAGGCGCGTTCGAACATATGCGGGTGGGGCAGGGTAAGCAACGGCCCGGACAACGTGATGTCTCCGTAGAACAGAAGATCGAGATCGATTGCACGCGGGCCCCATCGGCGCCCGCTGCTGCGGTCGCGGCCAAGTGCGGTCTCGATGTCAAGACAGCGTTGCAGGAGTTGCCCCGGCGGCAATTCGGTTTCGATCAGCACGCAGGCGTTCAAAAACCGGTCCTGGTTCTCGTCGCCCCAAGGCTCTGTGCTGTACAGACGCGAACGGCTGACAAGCCGAATTCCGGGGCTGTGTTCGAGCTTTTCGAGTGCCCGCTCGATTGTTCCCGCCTTGTCGCCGATATTCGAGCCAAGGCTTATTCCTGCCTCAGCCATTGCGCGTGCGACGTATCTGGATTTCCACGCAATCGAAAACGGCCTCGATCGGTGCGCTGGGCTTGCGGATCGTGACCTCTACCGCCTGTGCAATTGGAAACTTCTCGAAGATGCGGCCCGCAACGCGCTCCGCCAGCGTTTCCAGAAGTTTCTGGCGCTTTTCGCCGAAGGCTTCGCTGACGACCTTTACCAAGGCCGCGTAGTCGACGGTCTTGTCGACGGCATCGGCGGATGCGGCGGGCTTAAGATCGGCCTCGACGACGACATCGAGGTAGAAGCGCTGGCCGATTTCCTGCTCGCCCTCGAAGACGCCGTGATAGGCGAAAAGCGCGAGATTTCTTACGGCTATGCGGTCAGCTGTCATTTTGCGTTGCTCCAAAGACCTGCAAGGCCTCGCGATGCGGACGGACGTCGTGGACGCGGATTATGTCGGCGCCGTGAAGCACGCCGGCGAGGTGCGCCGCGAGGGTGCCGTAGAGCCGCCGGGCGGGATCGTCAATGCCAAGTATGTGGCCGATGAAGCGCTTGCGCGAAGCGCCGAGCAGCACCGGAAAGCCGAGCGCCTTGACCTCGGCCAAGCGGCGGATGGCCTCGGCGCTCTGCTCGGGGGTCTTGCCGAAGCCGATGCCGGGGTCGAGCACGATCCGGCTTTCATGCACACCGGCGGCAACCGCAATCTCAACGGAACGTTCGAGAAATGAACGGATATCGTCGACGATGTCGATGGCGGGATCCGCGGACTCGCGATTGTGCATCAGGACGGCGCCCGCACCAGCTTCCGCAACCACGCGCGGCATCTGAGCGTCCTTCTGGAACCCCCAGACGTCGTTGACGATTTTCACGCCAAGCTCGAGCGCCTTGCGGGCCGTCTCGGCCTTGTAGGTATCGATGGAGACGGGTGCCCCGGCCGTTGCGATGACATCCAGTACAGGCCCGACGCGCTGCCATTCATCATCGGCCGAAATGACGACAGAACCATAGGGCCGGGTCGACTCGCCGCCGACATCGATGATGTCCGCGCCTTCCTCGACCATCTCGCGGGCATGGGCGGCGGCGGCATCGGCGGCGAGGAATTTGCCGCCATCGGAAAAGCTGTCGGGCGTGACGTTCAGAACGCCCATCAGAAGGGTGCGCCCGCCGACAGGAAGCTCGATGTCGCGTGCGCGCCAGACCCGGCTCATGCCCACTGCGCCAGATGACCGAGAATGCGCGCCCAGGACCGCGCGCCTTTATGGAAGCTCGACAGTTCGTATTTCTCGTTCGGCGAATGGATGCGGTCGTCATCGAGCGCAAAGCCGATCATGAGCGTGTCCATACCGAGCTCACTGCGGAACGCGCCAACGATCGGTATCGAGCCGCCCGAGCCCATCAGGATCGGTTCCTTGCCCCATTCCTCGCGCAATCCCGACGCAGCGAGCGCGAGGGCAGGGCTCTCAGCCGAAAGCTCGATGGCGGGTCCCGAACCGTGCTCGTGGAATTCGATGGAGGCGCCTTCCGGCAACTTCTGACGAAGATAGTCGCGAAAGGCGGCGCGCAGGGCGACAGGGTCCTGCTTGCCGACAAGACGGAAAGAGATTTTTGCCGATGCGTTCGCCGGGATGACGGTCTTGAAGCCTTCGCCCGTGTAGCCGCCCCAGATGCCGTTCACTTCGAGAGTCGGCCGCGCCCAGATTTTCTCCAGAACGCTGCGGCCGCGCTCGCCGGCCTCGGTCTTCAGTCCGGCCTCGCCGAGAAAACCCTTCTCGTCGAAACCGAGACCCCGCCATTGTGCGGCGGTTGCTTCGGGAAGCTCGGATACGCTGTCATAAAATCCCGGAACAGTCACACGGCCATCGGCATCGTGCAGCGATGCGATCAGGGACGACAGAACCCGGATCGGATTCAGGGCCGGGCCGCCATACATGCCGGAATGCAGATCGCGCGAGGCCGTGGTGACCGTGATCTGTTCGCCGACAAGGCCACGCAGGCGCGTCGTGATCGCCGGAATATCGGCGTTCCATTGATTGGTGTCGCACACGAGCGCGAGATCGGCCTTCAGTTCCGCCTTGTTGGCGTCGAAGAATGGCTTGAGCGACGGGCTTCCGGACTCCTCTTCGCCCTCGAGCAGGACCGTTACGGCAACGGGCAATTCCCCCGCAACCTCGATCCAGGCTCGCGCCGCCTCGATGAAGGTCAGCAACTGGCCTTTGTCATCGGACGATCCACGCGCGACGATGCGCTTGCCGCGCGGGCCGTCCTCGACACGCGGCTCGAAAGGAGGAGTCTGCCAGAGATCAACCGGATCCGGCGGCTGGACGTCGTAATGACCGTAGAAAAGGACATGCCGCTGCGCGTTCGCGGGTTTGCGATGCGCGACCACCATCGGATGCCCTTTGGTGTCGGCGACGCGTGCCTCGAAGCCGATCGCCGACAACTCGTTTACCGCCCATTCGGCCGCGCGGCGGCAATCGGCCTTGTAGGCCGAATCCGTCGAGATCGACGGGATCGACAGAAACGCAAACAGACGCTCAAGACTCTTGTCGAGTTGAGCGTCTATGCGCGCGAGTACGTCATTTACATCAGCCATGGAACTCAACGCCTGAGAATGCTGCCCAGCGCACCGCGGACGATCGCGCGCCCAACCGAGCCACCGACCGAGCCCGCAACGGACTTGCCGAGATTGGCCGCGATCTGGCCGGCCACCCGGTTGGTTACGGTGCGCGTTACTTCACGTGCGACACGTTGCGTCGGGGTGAGGCGTTTGCCGCGACCGGTGCCCACTCCGAACAGCGAACCGAGAATGCTGCCGATGCCGCCGCCGACAGGGGCGCCTGCCGAATCCGGGTCTTTCTGCGCTTCCTCGACAGAGGCCGCGGTTTCCGCAGCACGCTTCTGAAGGACTTCGAAGGCGCTCTCGCGATCCTCGACGGTTTCGTAATGCCCGGCGACCGGACTGTTCTGGATGATCTGCTTGCGTTCTTGCGTGGTAATGGGGCCGAGCCGCGAAGAGGGCGGGCGGATCAACGTGCGCTCGACAATGCCCGGTGCGCCCTTTTCCTCCAGCATCGACACCAGCGCCTCACCGACGCCGAGTTGCGTGATGGCTTCTTCGGTATCGAACGCGGGATTCTGGCGGAAGGTCGAGGCCGCAGCCTTGACCGCCTTCTGCTCGCGCGGGCTGTAGGCGCGCAGCGCGTGCTGAACGCGATTGCCAAGCTGAGACGAGACCCTGTCCGGCACGTCGAGCGGGTTCTGCGTGACGAAATAGACGCCGACGCCCTTGGAGCGGATCAAGCGCACCACCTGCTCGATCTTTTCGAGCAGTGCCGCAGGCGCGTCGTTGAAGAGAAGATGCGCTTCGTCGAAGAAAAAGACCAGCTTCGGCCTGTCCGGGTCGCCGACCTCGTCAAGGTTCTCGAACATTTCCGACATCAGCCAGAGCAGGAAGGTCGCGTACAAACGGGGGGACTGCATCAGCTTGTCGGCGGCGAGTATGGACACATAGCCGCGCCCGTCGCGCGTCGTGCGCATCATGTCGTCGATCTTGAGCGCAGGTTCGCCAAAGAAGTTCATGCCGCCCTGATTTTCGAGAACCAGAAGCTGGCGCTGGATGGCGCCGATCGATGCCTTGGAAACATTGCCGTAGCGCAGGGTCAGCTGTTCTGCACTTTCGCCGACGAGCGTCAGCAAGGATTGCAAATCCTTGAGGTCTAGAAGAAGCAGGCCCTCCTGATCGGCCACGCGGAACGCGATGTTCAGCACGCCTTCCTGAACCTCGTTGAGGTTCATGAGCCGCGACAGAAGCAGGGGCCCCATCTCCGAGACGGTTGTTCGAATGGGCGCTCCCTGTTCCCCGAACAGATCCCAGAAAATCGTCGGGAAGGCGTCGTTGTTATACGGGTCGAGGCCGATTTCGGCTGCCCGTTTGGTAAGGCCGTCTTTTGGTTCGCCCTTCATGGCGATGCCGGACAGGTCGCCTTTGACGTCGGCCGCGAAAACCGGCACGCCGGCGTTGGAGAATGCTTCGGCGAGAATCTGCAGGGTAACGGTTTTGCCGGTGCCGGTGGCGCCGGTGATGAGGCCGTGGCGGTTGGCAAGCCTGAGGGTCAGATATTCCGGTTTGACGCTTTTGCCGACATACAGTTTGCCTTCAACATCCATGCTCTTCTCCCGCCCCAGCTTAGAAGCCACAGAAGCATAGCGCAGCCTTGGCCGTGTCGCCTATCGTTCCCGCATGGTCTAAAGTCTCGAAATGACGAGGCTTGTGGCTTTTCTGCTCATCCTTCTGACGGCTCTGCCGCCAGTGACCGCGCGAGCCCAGCAGGCGGTCGATGTCGCGCTTGTGCTGCTGGCGGACGGGTCCGGCTCGATCGACCAGGACGAGTTCCGGCTGCAGCGCGAAGGCTACGCGGATGCCGTCGAAAGTCCGGAAGTTCTGGCGGCGATAAGGTCGAACGCCCATCAGCGCATTGGCGTCGTGTTTGTCGAATGGGGTGCGCCCACGAGCCAGGAGGTCGTCATTCCGTGGACCGTCATCGATGGCGAGGCGTCGGCGCGTGCTTTTGCGGCGCAGCTTCGTGCCGTCCCCAAGATGACGTTTGGATACAACTCGATCTCGAACGCGATCGACTTCGGGGTGGGCCTTCTGACCGAAGCGCCGTTCGAGAGGGCGCGGGAAGTCATCGATGTGTCAGGCGACGGGCCGAATATCGGAGGACGCGACATTCACACCGCGAGGGACGAGGCCGTAGGCAAGGGGATCACCATAAACGCGCTGGCGATCCGCAATCCAGGCAGTTCGGTTGCCCTGAGCCTGGGCATGCCGCTTGAGGACTATTACCGGGATAATGTGATCGGCGGACCGGGTGCTTTCGTCAAAACCGCCGAAGGCCGGCAAGGATTTGCGGAAGCAATCCGTGCTAAACTTATCCTTGAGATTGCGGCATTGGGGGCGGGCAAAAGGATTCTGGAAGGAGGCTGATTCCCATGCGCAGGCTTCTTGGATTTTCTCTTGCGGCGATTGTCGTGCCGCTGCTGCTCTCCCCGGCAAACGCCCAGCCTAGGCCGGCCGGCGGCGACTGCCGGGCAATGAGCGCGACCTACGGACCGCAGAAACTCTGGTGGGGCCGCTTCTCGGGCGGACGCAAGCAAAGGATGTCGTTCTACAACGACCGGGGTGTTGAGTATCACACCGCCGAAGCCTGCTTTACCTCGCGTCAGTCCTGCGAAGCATGGCTGTACCGACTGAAGAGCGACTGGCAGTTCATGCCGCGCTGGAATGAATGTCTGCGCGGCTATCGCCGCTAATGGAGTGACCGATGAGAGTTGTTATGGCGGCGCTTGCCGCTCTGTTTCTGGGAACCGGCATCGCCACAGCCGATCCGTTCAGCGGCGCTGTCGAGCGTTTCTTCTCCCTCACGCCTGGTGGATCGGCGCCAGCTTCTCCGTACCAGTTCGGGGGCGACAAGTGCGAAGGCCTTGAACCGGGCGCCCGTGTCTGGTGGGGACGTTTTGCCGGCGGCCGTAACGCTGGACCCGGTAACAACAGCGACAGCAAGAAGCTGACGCATACGAGCCAGGGATGCTTCCCAAGTGCCAATGCCTGCGAGGCGTGGATGCTGGCGCTCAAGACCCGCTACAATGCGCGGCCGATCTACAATCACTGCCAGCCGGGCTATGAGCCCGGCGCTCCGGTGCCGCCGTGGTGGGCGCCGCGCGCCTGAAAAAGAAACGGGGCCCGAAGGCCCCGTTTTTTTTATTTGATCTCGCCGTAGAGCTTCTCGACGTATTCCCAGTTCACGAGGTTCTCGAGAAACGCCTTCAGATAATCCGGACGACGGTTGCGGTAGTCGATGTAGTAGGAGTGCTCCCAGACATCGACGCCGAGGATCGGGGTCGCGCCATGAACGAGCGGGTTTTCGCCGTTCGGGGTTTTCTGGATGACGAACTTGCCGTCCTTCACCGAAAGCCAGGCCCAGCCGGAGCCGAACTGGCCGACGCCGGCGGCTACAAAGTCTTCCTTGAACTTGTCGTAGCCGCCGAGATCCTCATCGATCTTCTTGGCGATGGCCGCCGGGGGCTTGCCGCCGCCATTCGGTTTCATCCAGTTCCAGAAGTGGAGGTGGTTGTAGTGCTGACCGGCATTGTTGAAGAGCGGCTGATTCTTGCCAAAGGACGCCTTGACGACCTCTTCCACGGTCGCATTCTCAAGGCCGGTGCCTTCGAGAAGCTTGTTTCCAGTGGTGACATAGGCGTTGTGATGCTTGTCGTGGTGGAATTCCAGCGTCTCCTTGGACATATAAGGTCCAAGAGCATCATAAGAATAAGGCAGGTCGGGCAAGGTGAAGGACATCGACGTCTCCCGGTATCTTCAAACGCAGTCTAGTTAAGGCCCCGAGGCCATCCCGGCAACCGAGCTTGCCGACTGGAACGAAATTTCATTCCCCGATTGAGAAAGTGCCATCCTTGGTTCAAGTTCCCCGAATGCCGATCATTCTTCTCGTACTGGGCGTCCTCCTCATGGTTTGGGGAGGTTTTGTGCTGGTGACCGGCGATTTCGTCGCAACCTTGGATATCGCAGCGAGCCTGATTGCATCCGGGGTGGGCGTTATCGCGATCGGCTCCGTCGTGGCGGCGCTCAACAAGATCGCGCGGCATCTGGAAGGGCGCCCGCAGGTCCAGCCGGCGATGCCGGCGCAGCCCGCCACTCAGGAACAGCGGCGCCCGCAGCCCGCGCCAGCCGCACCGCCGCCGCCCGCCGCACCGTCGCCGCCTGCCGTGCGGCCTTCCATGCCGGAAGGACCGAGCGTGGTGCGCGAGGGCGATATCGAAGGGCATCACTATCGCTTCTATTCCGATGGTTCGATCGAGGCCGAAGGGCCGAGCGGTGCGCGGCGCTATCGTTCGATCGAAGAGGCACGCGAACAGATCCTTCGCGAACGGAACGAGCGGGAACGGCCGCCGGCGCCTCCACCGGTGCCGCGGCCGCGCGTACCGCCGCCACCTCCACCCGCGCCGCCGCGCGCCAAGCCGCGCGATCCCGCCGGATGGGAACGGCATCTGCCGCCTGCACACGAAAGCGGACCCGACCCGTACGCGCCTCCATCGGTGAAGCATGCCGACGACAACGGTCCGGACGACGAGGAATGGTCGGAGCCTTTCCGCATGCTGTTGCGCGGCGAACAGGATCCGTCCGGTATTCCGCCGAAGCAGGGCAAGCGCTGATCGCACCTGTCATTGCATGACAATCACATTGAGCAATTCGCGATAAAGACCGGATGCGGCGGCGGCACATCGTGTGTCGCTATTTTCATTGAGCGTTGGGGAAGTCGTTTTCCGCAAACAGGAACGTGTTTGCACAAACTAGATTTGCGCATAACTGAAAAACATCGGGAAGCTACAGTCTTTGTACGAGTTGGATGAAAAATACCCAGAATTGGCAAACTCACATCTTGTGCGGTCTGCGTAGAGGCGATACGAATCTCAAAGTTTTCCTCGTCTCATGATAATTTCAGGCGTGCTGCAAAAATGCCGGACAGCTCTTCCACGAACTATGTCGAACTCGCCGCCGACATCGTGTCGGCCTATGTCAGCAACAATTCGGTGGCTTCGTCGGATCTGCCGGCATTGATCGGCGATATCCACAGTGCGCTTGTGCGTGTTGGCAGTGGGACAGCGGAAGTGCAGTCCGAAGCGCTGAAGCCCGCGGTTCCGGTCAAGAAATCGATCACGCCGGACTACATCATCTGTCTGGACGACGGGAAGAAGTTCAAATCGCTGAAGCGCCATCTGCGTACGCAGTACGACATGACGCCCGAGGAATACCGCGAACGCTGGAGCCTGCCGCCGGACTACCCGATGGTCGCGCCGAACTATGCCCATGCGCGTTCGCAGTTGGCGAAGAAAATGGGCCTCGGCCAGCAGCGCCGCAAACGCTGACGGTACGGCGCGAACAGGCGCCGGCTGCCTTTCAAGATCAGAAGCGCCGCTTGTGCGGCGTTTTTCTTTTCGGGGAATAGGAAAAAATACTTGACGAGCCGACTCTGATGATATTCCTATATAGTCAGGAGGCGAGGCTATGGCGAAAGCGGCGGTACGCAAGAAAAACCCGGTGAAACACAGCAAATCCGAGCGGTTTCTGCTGCTGTTGGCGAGCGGCCAGGAGACGGCGTTCAGAAGCGAAAGCGGACGCCTGCGCATCCGGCGGCAGCGTTTTTCGATCTCGCCGGAAGAGGCGGAAGAGCTGGTCCGCCGTGATCTCGCGATCTGGCGGCACGACGGAACACTTGCACCGACCGAGGCGGGATTCGCGTGGGCCAGGCGCAGCGCCGGCGGCGACAACGCGTTTCGCGATCAGCACGGCGATGTGCTGCGCGAGGGTCAGGGGCCGGCAGTCGAGCTCTTGGAAAGTCCGCTGCTCTGGCTGCACAGGAGACGCGATGCCGACGGCAACAGGCTGATCGGCGATGCGATGTTCGCGGCGGGGGAAAGACTGCGCGCGGATTTCACCTTCGGCAACATGACGCCGCGCGTGACGCTGAACTGGACGGCCGCGGCGCAGGGCAGCCGCAATCCGTACGGCGCCGATCCGAGCGAGAGCGCGCTCGCCGCGCGGCAGAGGGTGCGACGCGCAGTCGAACGCGTGGGACCTGAACTATCGGGCGTGCTGATCGATGTCTGCTGTTTCCTCAAGCGGCTCGAGGATGTCGAGCGCGACCGCCGCTGGCCCGCGCGCTCCGCCAAAGTGATCCTGTCGTTGGCGCTGCAACGCCTCGCGCGTCATTACGGCTATTCGGATTGCGCGGAGGGCAAAAGCCTGCGCAAGGCAGGTTAGGCGGCGGTGAGGGCGCGATCGGCCTCGCCGCGGATGCGCTGAACCATCGCGCGCAGGCCGTTCGAACGCTGCGGCGTCAGGTGTTCGCGAAGGCCGATCTTGTCGAGCACTTCGAGAGCATCGGTCGCGCGAATCTCGGAGGCCGGACGCCCCGAATACAATGTGAGAAGAACCGCGATCAAACCTTTGACGAGATGAGCATCGCTATCGCCGACGAAGGACAGGACCGGGTCGGAGTCATGCGGCTCGACGCGCGTGTCCAGCCAGACCTGACTGGCACATCCTTCTACCTTGTTGGCGGCCGTCCGCGCGGTCTCCGGAAACTCAGGCAGATCGCGCCCGAGTTCGATGAGATAACGGTAACGGTCCTCCCAATCGTCGAGGAGGGAGAACGAGTCGATGATGTCGTCGATGGTCATGTCACGGCCTTGTCGGGCGGAATATGTCGCCTGGCCGATGGAATCAACAGGGGGTGGGCTGGTTTAAAGAGCGTCGGGGCGCGGTTTCGGCTGGATAGCCGCCGGAGACGCAGCGAGATTGCCTGCCCGCAGGATGAACTCCGCAGGGATGCGGGCGGCCTCGGCGGTCGCTTTGGCGCCGGCCAGGCATTCGACGGGCTGATTGGCACAATAGTCCATTGCAGCTCCCACCATGCGGCCGGCGGATTCACCCGCTCCAGGCGCGCCCTCACGGGGAGGGAGAATGGCGGAAACCACGGCCAGCCAGAAAATCGCACGGAAAATGAACATCATGAGAAGCGGTCCCGCCGTCAGGGAGAAACACCGGACGTCAGGGATAGTTGCACGCCGCCTCTAAAACCCGGCTCAAGTCCGCCGGGGGCATTTGATTAAAATTTTCGACAATCTCAATGGAGTCCGACGACAGCCTCTCAATTTTAGCGTTCGCTTAAGTGGACCCTGCCATGATCCCCGCGAGTTTGGTGCGGAGCAGGGCGCGCGCCCGAGTAAGTGTTGCGTAAATGGCGTCATTGTCTGCGATCAGCGACTTCTTCGGGAGCCTTGTCCACCCCTCCGCCGCCACCGACGAGGTGGTCGCGGCCCGCCATCGCACATTCATCCTTTCGCATCTCGCCGGCGGAATTATCGCATTTGCCGCTCTTCCGCTGATCCTGCTCGCACGGGGCGGGGCGCCTTCCGCAAGTGAAATCGCTGTCCTCGCCTGGCTCGTCGTCCCCATTCTGGCGGCGCTTGATCTGTCGCGCACGGGGCAGCTGGAGCGCGCCCACTTCATTTCCACGGCGTCGCTGGCCGGGCTGATCTTTGCCGTGGCTGCAATGACGGGCGGGGTCGAATCCTTTGCTCTCGTGTGGCTGCCGGTTGTTGCATTCGAAGCGGTGTTCTCCGGTTCGCGCCGCGTCGTCATTGCCGCGCTCGGCGTTGCGGCGCTGGTCGTCATCGGTCTTATCGCGCTGGAGATGGCGGGCGTGCAGCGCGGCACGGTGTATGCTGCGCCCGATTTCATTCCAGAATTTGCGGCGCTGATGGCTGTCGTTTACGCGGCGGGCCTGGCTCTGCGCTGGGACAGCATTCAGAAAAAGACGTCGCAAGTCCGCCGTACGGACGAAGCGCGGTATCACATCCTTGCGGACAATATGAGCGACCTCGTCACGCGTCATACGCCGAACGGTGCGGTCGTCTACGCATCGCCGGCGTCCGCGCGTGTGCTCGGTACGGGCGCGGCGGATCTGGAAGGGCGGGGATACTTCGAACGCGTGCATGTCGGCGACCGCCCGGCCTATCTGACGGCGCTTTCCGAAGCCGGGCGCGGCGCGACGGTGACGACCGAATTCCGCGTCCGCAAACCGGATCAAAGCGCTGACGCTCCGCTCAACGCGCCTCCGAGATTCATCTGGGTTGAAATGAAATGCCGCCCGATGGACGATGATCGTTCAGGCCATGTGATTTCCGTCACACGCGAAATCACCGACCGTAAGGAACAGCAGGGCACGTTGGAACAAGCCCGGGTCGATGCCGATCGCGCCAATGTGGCGAAGGGGCAGTTCCTGGCCACCGTCAGCCATGAGCTGCGTACGCCCCTGAATGCGATCATCGGCTTCTCGGAGCTGCTGGCGAGCCAGGAGTTTGCCGATGACCGTCGCCGACGCGAATATGCTGGACTTATCCAAGAGTCGGGCCAGCATCTGCTTTCCGTCGTGAACGGTATTTTGGACATGTCGCGCATCGAGAGCGGCAATTTCGCGATCGTCGCCGAACCTTTCGCAATTCGTCCGGTTGTCGAGAGTTGTGTTCAGATGTTCACGCTAAAGGCGGCGGATGCGGCGGTGCTTCTCCGGCACAGCATTAGTGCGGACCTCCCGGAAATGATGGCGGACAAACGCGCGTGCCGTCAGATCCTGATCAACCTTCTGTCCAACGCGATCAAGTTCACGCCAGCCGGCGGTGTTGTGACGGTCGCAGTGCATGAAGACGCCGAGATGCTGCGGATAGACGTCTCAGATACAGGCGTCGGCATAGCAGCCGACGACATCGGGCAGCTCGGCAATTCCTTTTTTCAGGTACGCGGGTCGTATGACCGTCCGTACGAAGGCACGGGTCTTGGCCTTTCTGTCGTCAAAGGTCTTGTGTCTCTGCATGGGGGAACGTTCGCCGTCAGCAGCGAGGTCGGGAAGGGAACCTGTGTTTCAGTAAGGCTTCCGCAGTATATCGCCGCGCGTGCGATATCGGACACCGGTAGTTCAATCGCAGCCGCATAAGCGGCACAGCCATTGGGTGCGAGTATGGCTCGAAAGAAAAAAGCGGCGCCTCGCCGCAAAAAGAAACAGACCTACGAGGAAAGCGCCTTTCGCGTGCGTATGCCCGCGATCGTGCGCGAACGTCCGCTCGACAGCTTCGGCCTGTTCCTCGCGGCGAGCGTCGCAACGGCAATCTCGGTCAATGCGCTGATGCTGCAGGATGCGCGTCAGCCCCTGCGCATATCGGCTCCGAGCGTGAGCACCGCGCCGGCCCAGAGCAACGGCAACACGCCGGCCGCAACGCCGGCTCCTGCGCCGGCCACCGAAGCCACGACCATGCTGGTGCGCGAAGTGCAGTCCGAACTCGCGCGCCGCGGCCTGTATGACGGTCCCGCCGATGGTATCTTTGGGCCGAAGACAGAGGCTGCCATTTTCGATTTTGAAATGGGCGCGGGGCTGAAGCTCACCGGCCAGCCGAACCCGCAATTGCTCACGGCGCTGCGCGGCAACAGTTTCGCGCCGGCGGCATCGCCGCGCGTGGCCGCGGTGCAAGAGGCGCTCAACAAGGTGAATTTCGGTCCGGTCAAGGCCGACGGCGTCTTGGGCGAGGGGACTCGCGCCGCGATACGGCGGTTCGAGGCAAGCCGCCGCCTGCCGCAGACGGGTGAGATTTCGCCTGCATTCCTGCGCGCTCTCTCCCAAGCATCCGGGGTGACGTTCAACTGAGAGTAGACGAGGACGCTCGGCCGCGTCATGCTGGACCCATGCGTCTGACATCGTCCATCTGGGTGGCAGCCTATATACGCCGCTGCCACATCGAAGGCGCTTATGCTGTCGTTACGCGTCGTGGCGCGCCCGAGGCGGGAGCGATCTTTGTTGTGCTCGATCGTCTCGATGGAACGCGCGTGCTGTTTGCGCAGGCTCCCCAGGCGTTGATCTCAAGCGAAGATACGCGCGACAGGCTTTTCATTCCGGTCGAGAAAGTCGGCGACGCGGTCTCGGTGCAGGAAAAGCTGGATCGCGAGCTTAAATTCGACCCCGATCTCTGGATCGTTGATGTCGAAGACCGCCAGGGGCGGCACTTCCTGGAACTTGCCTGATCAGCGGCCCGCGATGTCCGTGCGTCGCAACGGTTTCTGCAGCGGCAAAGGACGGCGCCTTTGGCCGAAAACACGCTGTGGCGTCGAGGACGGGTGCATGTGCGGCTCAAACGTGCCCGCTGTCGCGCGCCGTTCGCCGGCAACCGCGGCTACGATTTCGCGGGCGACGCGCCGGGATGTCGACTCGTGGATGTCGGCCGCAGTGTGAATGAGATTCACCGACATGCGCACTTCGGGAACGGCAGCAATGAGAAGCAGGCGTACAGCAGGCGCGCGCTTGATCCCGGCGGCGGCAAGAGCGAGGACGAAGACTTCGCCCGTCGGGTCGTTCAGGATACGCGCTATGCCGGCCGGGTCCAGCCGGAGAGCCTTGCCGAGCGACGCTCCGACGCGTTCGCGCTCCGCGGCAATGACCGCATCGTTGAGCTCCGAGACGGCTTCGAGCGGAACGGACGGAGCTGTCGGCGGCAGCCGCGCTTCCAATGCCTCGCGCATCCTCGCGCGCATGTCCGGCTGAGCCTCCAGGTAAAGAGGCGTAAGCTGTTCGGGAGAAATGTCCGGGCGCGCCAGAAGCAGCCGGGCGAGAGCGGGGCGATCTCGCAGCCTGTCGACAAGAAGCCGGACGGTTGCCGGATCGAAATGCAGCGCCGCGTTCTCTATCAGCGTTTCAACGACAAGAAGATGCGAATGGCTAGCGAGAAGCCGGATCGTCTGCAGGTCTATGTCGCTCCGACGCGCAATTGCCGCGGCTTCCGCTGGACCGCACTCGGACAGCAAGCCGGAGAAGTTTTCACGGCTCAGCGCTTTTGACTCCGAAAGAATCGCGCCGGTGACGGTGACGTCGTCGTCATCGAGAAGCTGACGCAGCAGCCGTTCCGGCGCATGAGGCGCCCGCGCGAGCTTTTCCGCGACCGCCTTGCGGGTATCGGCGTCGACATATTCCAGAAGAGCGAGTGCCAGGTCCGTGTAGCGTGCGATGTCGGCTGGCGAATGCAGGCGCGTCTGGCAGAACAGGTCCGTGGCGACGCGCAGCACTGTCGCCCGGATGTCGAGACCGTGCTCGGATGCCAGACGCTCAAGTCCGCGAAACTGATACTGGTTCTGGCTCACGCTACGCCCCGCCGCTGCCAACACCCTAGCGCGCGACGCCTTAGCGTTTCGTTAACCCTGCATCCGGTGTGTCCAAAAGGACTCGCCGGCGGAGCGCATTCCGGCCCCGCGCACATGACCCTCCAAAAAATAACGATCAGTTAACCTTGCTGTTTTCCTAATGGCCTCGCGGGCGGGTTTCGTGCCGCGAGCCAGCGATGGCTTTGCGGTGCGATCGTCCGATGCGGAGAAGACCGATGGGAACCTTGTTGATCTTTCAACCTTCGCTGCACGGCACGAAAAGCGCGGGCGCGACCGGAGAGTTGGGCAAACTTCTGCTCTTCACCGGTGTGCGCTACGAGCGCCCATTGCCGGTGGCGGACCAGCCTGCGGAAAAATCGCGAGGAGGCCGCGCGCGATCACGGCGGCGGCCCTGAAACGTTTTTCGCTGGCGCTTGTCGCGTGTCTCTTTGGCGTGGCGCAGGGAATCTCTGCGCCGCTCGGTGATTTCGGCCGTCCGCGGCCCTCGGTCATACATGACGATGTGCTGCCGTTTTTCGGTAAACTCGGCGCCAAATTCCGCAAGGAACCTGTTTCCGATTTTCGCTACACCGACTACGAGCGCGAGCTGCGCGATCGCTCGTGGGCGCTTTTGATGCCCCAGCTTGAGCGGCAGTATTTTCAGCGCTGGCTCGCGGAGATGCGACGTACGCGCATCATTTCCGTCGAGGATACGGTGCCGAGCCGCGACAATTATGTGAAGAAGCTTCTCTCTCGTGATTACCGCTCGAGCGGAGCGCGGTTTGCGCGGCTTGAGATGGATATCCGGAACGACCGCGCTCTTTATCCCAACTTCGTCGTCGTGGCGAACACGGTCGCGGAATATGACGGTGTGCGACTGCGCAGCCTGGAACGGACGCCCGATCTCACGCGGGAAGAAACCGAGGACGCGTATGGGCGCGTCGAGGAAAACAGGCTGCTTGTGTGGACCGTGCAAAAGAGCATGCGCGAGCGGGCGGATATCTACCGTTTCGCGCTTCAGCGCCTCGTGATCGAAACGCCCGACGATGCCGCGATCGGCGCCGAGCAGGAACTGACGGCATTCGAGATCGAAATCGGCGTCCTGCCGCCACCGCCGCCGCAATTCGCCGTCTACGGCAAATGATCAGGTGCGCGGCGTACACACCGTCTTGGACAGTTCTTCGCGGCGTGACTTTGTCGAACTTGCGAACTGCGAGAACGCGCGAACCAGAACGAAGCCCACCGGCTCGGGAGCGCTGACGGATATCGTGCCTGCGCCGAGCGGCAGCGATTTCGCGGCCTCGTCGGCTTCATCGCGCATCTCGACATCGAGCACGGTGCCGAGTGCGGAACGGTCGTTCAGAGAAAAGAAGGCCCGCCCGTCGCGGCTGTGGAAGGACATGGAGACGTATTCTCCAGCCAGAGGCACGCGCAGGCGCACCGGGCCGTCCGACAGATCGAAACGGCACACCGCGTACAGGAACGCCGGATCCAGAAACGGCAGGCTTTTATCAGATGATGCGGTGTCGAGCAGGATCGCCGTATTCTCCCCGCCGAGCGCTTCCAGGCGCTTGTAAGCATCGCGCGGGGCGAGGACCGGAACAGCCAGCAGCGACACGATGTGGAGCACGCAGCCGATCAGGATTCCGCTGATGATGAAGAATGGCCATCTCATGTGTTGCACCCGATGCGCCGTATGGCGGGGAGTTCGGGCGCGGCACGTCCTCCGGAAATGGCGGCGGCGGTGGTGTCATAGAGCCGCAGCACGAGGATGAAGTTCAATCCGGGGGATACGGGCAGCCAGTCGCCGGGCAGGGCTTCAGGCGAAACGGCGATGTGCACCGCGCCATCCGCATCGCGCACTGCATCGACGTTCGTATAGCCAAACCGCTCCGCAGGATTGGCCAAGCGATTTCCATCGAGATCGTAGGCGCCGAGCGACCACAAGCGGACGGAGGGGACGGCGCCGGATATCATGTACGTACATGATCCGGACAGGGCGTTGCCCTCGTCGTCGTCCTTGGCACGAAAGGTCAAGCCATCTGCGATGGAATGTGGAACTTCACCGCGATGGGCGAGCGCGGCGAGGGCGTAGGCATCGACTTCCGGCGCGCCTTCTTTCGCGATGGCGACCCACGCGCCGTCCTGGATGATGTCGAGTGCGGGAGGGTGGCGTACCGCAAGCGCCGTCAGCCCGAGCCCGACACCGGCCGCGATCACGCAGATCATGAGCAGTTGGAGAATGAGCCGCACGGATCAGACCGCCAGAGTGCGGGCGATTGCCCTGAGGTGAATTTACTGCAGGCCGCGGCCGTTGAACATGACCGAGCTGACGGGTGGGGAAATCGCACCGGAGGTCCCGGCGGGCGCACGATCGGACGAGACGCCGGCCGTGGCGCCGGAAGCGCGTTCCATGAGCGAGCGTATTTCGTCGAGCACGACGGCCGCTCCGCGCGGAATGCGTCCCGACAGGCTGGCGTCAGGCGTATTGAGACCGGACGCCGCTATCGGTACGCCTGATCCTCCGCCGCGCGGCGCAATGCCGGGAATGGGTTTCGGATCGACGCCGATCTGCGCAACCGACATGACTTCCTGAAATGTCATCGCGGGCAGGCTGCCGCCCGTCATGTTGCGCGTGCCCGTGAAGTCGTCATTGCCGAACCACACGGCGCAAGTGAAATCGCCTGTGAATCCGATGAACCAGGCGTCGCGATAGTCCTGGCTGGTTCCGGTTTTGCCGCCGACCTGGACACCCGGGATGATCGCACGGCGTCCGGTGCCGTTCTCCACGACGTTCAGCAGGATCGAATTCATGTCGGCGATCGCTTTCGGAGGAATTGTGCGCTCCGGCTGTGGCGCGTCCTTGTCATGCGACCAGAGCACTCTTCCGAGATTGTCGGTTATCTCGACAGCGGCATACGGCACGACTTTGAAGCCGCCATTTGCGAACGTCGAATAACCGGTCGCCTGGTCGAGCGCCGTGACTTCCGAGGTGCCGAGAGCCAGGGCCTTGTTGTTGCGCAAAGGCGTTCTGACTCCCATTGCGGCCGCGGTCTCGATGATCTTGTCGTGGCCGATCGCACGGCCCAGCCGGACGGGCACTGTATTGTACGAACGCGTGAGTGCATTCATCAGCGTCGTCGGCCCGGCGTAGGAATGACTGTAGTTCGACGGCGACCAGTTTCCGATCGTGATCGGACCGTCCGTAACGATTGAACTCGGCTTGTAGCCGTTCATCATGGCGGCGGTGTAGACATAAACCTTGAACGAAGAGCCGGGCTGACGTTCCGCATCCGCCGCACGGTTGAATTGGCTCGCACCGTAGTCGCGCCCGCCGACCATCGCGCGTACCGCGCCGAGCGGCTCCATCAGAACGACTGCCGCCTGCTTGACGCCGTACTGGCCGCCAAACTGACGCAAAGTATTCTCGACGGACTGCTCGGCCTTCGCCTGAATTGTCGGATCGAGCGGTGTCTTGACGATGACCGAGCGGACATCCTTGAGCTTGCCCGCGTCGGAAAGCTTCTTCACTTCCGTGAAAGCCCAATCGAGATAGTAGTCGGGATTTCCGCCGCGCTGGCGGTTCACGGGCGTTGCCGGATTGAGCCGCGCGGCGTGCACCTGACCTTCGGTCATAAAGCCAGAATCCACGAGCGAATCGAGCACGACATTCGCGCGGGCACGCGCAGCGGACAGGTTGAGGTGCGGCGCAAACTTCGTCGGCGCCTTGAACATCCCGGCGAGCATGGCCGACTCGGCGAGGGTCAGATCCCGGGCCGACTTGTCGAAATAGAATTGCGCGGCGGCTTCGACGCCGAACGTGCCGCCGCCGAGATAGGCACGGTCGAGATAGAGCTTCAGGATTTCTTCCTTCGACAGGTTGGCCTCGAGCCAAAAGGCAAGGAATGCTTCCTTGACCTTGCGCTCAAGAGTGCGCTCGTTGGAGAGGAAGAGGTTCTTGGCAAGCTGCTGCGTGAGCGACGAGCCACCCTGCACGACGGTGTTGGCGCGTGCGTTCTCCACAAGCGCGCGGAAGGTGCCGAGAACGTCGATGCCGAAATGCTGGAAGAAGCGACGATCCTCGATCGCCATCGCCGCCTTTATCATATGGTCCGGAATGTCCGACAACGAGACCGCGTCGGTCTGCAGGATGCCGCGGCGGCCGATCTCGACGCCGGTGCGGTCAAGAAAGGTAACGGCAAGATCGACGCGCGAACGCCAGTCCTCTTCCGTGGCCCGAAACGCCGGCTGGGCGAGGGCCAACATGCCGACCGCGCCTATGGCTCCCCACGTCAGCGATTCCGAGAAGAACTCATTGAGTGCGCGCCGCCAGCCACGTATGCGCAAATCCTGGGACACGCCGACAAAGCGCGCCCAAACGCGTGAGATGAAATCCCCGAGTGCGTAGACGCCCGCGTCGATCGCCGAGTCGATCAGCAGCAGCGTTCTTTTTATCTTGGCCAGCTCATCGCCGGAAAAGGGATTTCGCACCAGATAGTCCTAGCGGCATTTTGCGCGACTGGAAGCCTCTCTTGACCCGGCCCGCTGCCCGGCGCAAGAGCCGGGTAAGCAGGATGAGGCCGAGCACCATGCTTTCAAGCAAATTTTGGCAGAAAAAGGCTCTTGAGGACATGACCCCGGCGGAGTGGGAAGCGCTTTGTGACGGGTGCGGCCGCTGCTGCCTGGTGAAATTCGAGGACGAGGACACCGGGGCCATCGCCTATACCGATGTCGGGTGCACTCTTCTCGATGGTGGAACCTGCCGATGCAGGGACTACGAAAATCGGCAAAGCAAGGTGGCCGATTGCGTCCGGCTGACGCCCGAAGCCGTGCGCACACTGAAGTGGCTGCCGCCGACGTGTGCCTATCGTTTGTTGGCAGAGGAGAAAGAGTTGCCGGACTGGCATCCGTTGAACACGGGAGATCCGGAGAGCGTACACCGCGCGGGCATATCCGTTCGGGGCCGCCTCTCGGCCAGCGAAGACAATCTGACGATCGAGGAACTCGAAGCGCGGATCGTTCGCTGGCCGATGAAAGGAATGCGGCGTCGCCGCTAGACCTTACTTCTTCTTGGCAGCGGTCTTGCGCTTCGCAGCCGGCTTCTTCTTCGCAACCGGCTTCTTCTTCGCAGCGGCCTTCTTCACGGCCGGCTTCTTCGTCGTCTTGGCGGCAGCGCGCTTGACGGCCGGCTTCTTCGCAGTGGTCTTCTTCTTGGCCGCCGGCTTTTTCTTCGCCGTGGTCTTCTTAGCTTTCAGAGCCATGATATGTTTCTCCGCGGTTTGTTCGCGACTCAAATCACACACACGTCGAAACCTTGGCCTCGCTTTTCCAAACACGGCAAGCGATATCGACATGTGCCAACAGCAATTGTCATGTGTAGTGGTAATTTTGTGTTAAGCAAGCACCGATTTCAAAACGCGGTGCAGGCTTCAAGCGCGGACGAGACGAAACGCGCGCAGCAGATTCGCGGACGCGAATGCTTCGGCCAGAACTGGCCAACGACAAGACAAAACGCAACGCAATACGCGCGTCATCAAAAATTCAGCGGAAATATAGCCTGAAACGAATCTGGCACTGTACGGACAGGAACCTTCCGGCTTTTCCGCAAGCGCCAAAGTCGATCCGGTCGCCGCCGTCATGCCCCGCCGTGGGGCGTTCCGCGCGAGCTAAAAATTTTTCTGTTCAGACGGTCTTGCGGCGGAACATCTGCGCCTTCAGACCGAGCAGCTTGAGGTCGGCATTGGACGGGACTCGGCCCAACTCGAGCGCGCCGGCGATGCGAATCGAAGCGCGCTGAACCTGAAGAAACAACATCGGGTACGACATGAGCTTCCCCCATGGATGCGGCAGATTATTTTGCTGCCGTTACATCTCCACCTTGCCCGATAGAGAAAAAAATTCCGTCAAAATAGAGAGTTAACCATCCATTGTGGGCGCGTGCGAAACAAATAGGAAAAAGTTCTTGACAGTGCGACGCTGCTTTGCTACAAGATACGCACGCTGAAGAATTTTAAGCGGCGGCCGCCGGAGACGGGGCCGCCGCTTCGCGTTTGTGAGGTGCGCGATGGGACGCCTGAAAGATATTCCGGAGCACGCGCTTGGGTGCGCGCGCCGGCTTTACGAAGACACCGATGTGCCGATGGACAGGATCGCCAGGCTGCTCGGCATCTGCGCAAGGACGCTGCAGTTCCGCGCGTCGATGCTGCACTGGACACCGCGGCCCGGCACACGTTGCCGGCGGGGAGGAACGGCGCCGGCGAATATGGACGCGCTGAAGGACCGCATCCGCACGATGATCGGAAACGAAATCATCGAGGCGGAGCGCATTCTCGCGCGGACGGGACCGGCGGGATCGCGGGTGAGGGATTCGGAACGTTCGGCGCGGACGCTGGCGAGCCTCGCCCGGACATTGAACGAACTGAAACGCCTGGAGGCGAGCGGATTGGCGGCTCCCTCGAAGGCCGATGAAGACGACGAAATCGAGTTCGACGCCGAGGAGTATCGACGCGAGATCGCGCGTCGACTGGATGAGCTTGCTGCGGCAGAAGGACGGCCACGAACTCCTGCAGATGATGCCGCCGGAGGATCTGGCGGAAGCAAGACATGATTTCCGTTTCATCGCGCGCAACGAACAGAAACCGCCGCATGGCGACTGGACGATCTGGCTGTTCATCGGCGGACGCGGCGCGGGCAAGACGCGCGCGGGCGCCGAATGGGTGAGGGGACTTGCGCTTGGCCTTCCGGACTACAGCGCCAAACCCGTTGAACGCATCGCGCTTGTCGGCGAGACATTCGCCGATGTGCGCGATGTGATGGTGGAGGGCGTGTCGGGCATTCTTTCGCTCGATCTGTTTGAGCGTCCTCTGTGGGAGCCGTCGCGCAAAAGACTGACCTGGCCGAACGGCGCGATCGCACAATGCTTTTCGGCGGAGGAGCCGGACAGCCTGCGCGGACCGCAATTCGGCGCCGCCTGGTGCGACGAGCTTGCGAAATGGAAGCGCGCAGACGCGGTGTGGGACATGCTGCAATTCGGGCTGCGCTGCGGCGCGAACCCGCGACAGATGGTGACGACGACGCCGCGGCCGATCCCGCTGCTGAAAAGATTGATGGCCGATCCGCGCTGCGCGGTGACGCATGCGGGGACGACCGCGAACGCCAGGAACCTGTCGGCGAATTTTATCGCCGATATTGTCGGCCGCTATGCCGGAACACGGCTCGGACGGCAGGAACTCGAAGGCGAGATCATCGAAAGCCGCGCCGACGCGCTGTGGACCCGCGAGACGATCGAAGCGACGCGGGTGGATTGCGTGCCGGAGCCCGGCCGCGTGGCCGTGGCTGTCGATCCTCCCGCGGGCGGCGGTACGAAATCGGATGCGTGCGGGATCGTCGTTGCAGGCCGGGCACGCGACGGATGCGTTTACGTGCTGGGAGACGAGACCATCGGCGCCGCGCGGCCCGATCTCTGGGCGGCAAAGGCTGTCGCGGCCTATCACGCCTATCGGGCCGATGTTCTGGTGGCGGAAGCGAACCAGGGCGGCGAGATGGTGCGCGCGGTCATCGCGCAATGCGATCCGCGCGTGCCGGTGACACTTGTTCATGCGACGCGGGGGAAATGGCTGCGCGCCGAGCCGGTGGCGCATCTTTACGCGCAGGGCCGCGTGAAGCACGCCGGGGTTTTCCGGTTGCTGGAAGACGAGATGTGCGACTTCGGGCTCGACGGACTATCGTCCGGACATTCGCCGGACCGCCTCGACGCGCTGGTGTGGGCGGTGACGGAACTGGCGCTCGGGCGGGGCGGGGTGCCGAGGGTGCGGGGGATTTGATTCGCTTCTCCCGTTTACGGGAGAGGCCGAGAGCGCGAAGCGCTCCGGGCGAGGGGGCTTTTTTCGGGGGCAGATGCTCGGCGATACGAAGCAATACACCGTCCCGATTTTCGGTAAGTTCATTGTTCCAAAAGCGGAGAACGACCCAACCTTATTCTCGAAGGTACTCATCGCGCCGTGCATCTCTCAGATTCTCCGAGTGCTGCCCGCCGTCAAGTTCGATGATCAATTTGCGAGATACGGAGGCGAAGTCAGCAATGTACGGTCCGATCGGTACCTGCCGACGGAACTTTTCTCCAGCAAATCGCCGGTCTCTTAAAAGATACCAAAGACGGCGCTCGTGCGGCGTGAGTTCCGCCCGCAATCGCCTTGCAAGATCACGCTTTGTGTTTTCCCGCATCTCGTAAGCATCGCTGCATGTCCGAAACCACACAAGCGGCTTTCCCCTCACCTCGCTCGCGGGCTTCGGCCCGCGAGTCGTCCTCTCCCGCAAGCGGGAGAGGGGAGACAGAGCATGTTCCAAGGACTGCAAAACATCCTCCGCCGCGCGGCGCCGGAGGAAAAGGCATCGCGCGCGGGCGCGGTGATCGCGCTGCACCAGGCCGGGCGGCCGGTGTGGACGCCGCGCGATTATGCGGCGTTGGCCCGCGAGGGTTTTCTGAAGAACGCCGTCGTGTTCCGCTGCGTGCGGCTGATCGCGGAAGCGGCGGGCTCGGTGCCGCTGCTCATATACAAGGATGGGCAGGAGCTGGACGAGCATCCGCTTCTGAAGCTTCTCGCCCGGCCCAATCCGCGCCAGAGCGGCGCGGCTTTTCTCGAAACGCTGATCGGCCATCTGCTCGTCGCCGGCAACGCCTATGCGGAAGCTGCGCTTGTCGATGGCCTGCCGCGCGAACTGCATGCGCTGAGGCCGGACCGCATGAAAGTCGTGCCCGGCGCGGACGGCTGGCCGGAAGCCTATGATTATTCGGTCGGCGCGGAGACCGTGCGTTTCCGGCAGGATGTCAATACAGTATCGCCGATCCTGCATGTCCTGTTCTTCCACCCGCTCGACGATCACTATGGCCTGTCGCCGCTGGAAGCCGCCGCGCAGGCACTCGACGTGCACAACGCGGCGTCGGGCTGGAACAAGGCGCTGCTCGACAATGCGGCGCGGCCTTCCGGCGCTCTGGTTTATTCGGGGCCCGACGGCGCGAACCTTTCGGACGAGCAGTTCGGACGGCTGAAGGACGAGCTGGAAAGCCAGTTCTCCGGGCCGCGCAATGCCGGCAGGCCCTTGCTTCTGGATGGCGGACTCGACTGGAAGACGATGGCGCTCTCGCCGAAGGACATGGACTTCATCCAGGCCAAGCACGGCGCGGCGCGCGAGATCGCGCTGGCCTTCGGCGTGCCGCCGATGCTGCTCGGCATTCCGGGCGACAGCACATACTCGAATTATCAGGAAGCGAACCGAGCTCTCTGGAGACAAACGGTTCTGCCGCTGCTTGCCCGCGTGCTCGGCGATGTCGCGCACTGGCTGGCGCCGGCCTTCGGCGCCGAGGCGTTGCGGCTGGAGCCCGATCTCGACCGGATCGAGGCGCTGTCCTCCGAGCGCGAGGCGCTGTGGCGGCGCGTGGAGGGGGCGAGCTTTCTGACCGACGAAGAGAAGCGGGCGGCGGTGGGGTACGGGAACGCCTCTCCCGTTTACGGGAGAGGCCGGCACGCGCAAAGCGCGGCCGGGTGAGGGGACCGCAGCACGGAGTTTGCGACTTTCCCCTCACCTCGCTCGCGGCCTCTCGGCCGCGAGTCGTCCTCTCCCGCAAGCGGGAGAGGGGAGGATCGCATCAATGCCCGACATCCTTTCTCATCTCGCCCAACGCGGCGATCTCGCGCATCTGGCGCTCTTCGCGCTGGCGATGGCCGGGTGGGGCGCATTCGTGATGACGTTCCGCGAGCTGATCTCGGCCAATCGCCGCTTCGATGCTTTCGTGCGCGAACTCGCGCGCTTCAACAGCCGCTTCAAGGGTGAATGACATGCCGCAGCACGAAGCGGAGCAGGTGATCCGTACGTTTCTGGAAGTGCTGGCGGGGCTGGCGCGATCCGCCTCTCCCTCCCGAACTCGGCTGTTGCCGAGTTCGGCTTTTCAAATGGCCAAGTCGGGAACACCCGACTTGGCTGTGGGAGAGGTCGGCACACGGCGAAGCCGTGGCCGGGCGAGGGGTCGTCGACGCACCGCGGGAGCCTAACCCCTCACTTCACTCGAAAGCCTCGCGGCTTTCGAGTCGTCCTCTCCCACAAGGGGAGAGGACGTTCTTTCTTGCCGCCCATCCTTCGAGACGCCCGCTGCGCGGGCTCCTCAGGATGAAGCTCAAAACAGCATTACCCCTCACCCCGCTCGCGCTTGCGCGCGAGTCGCCCTCTCCCACAAGGGGAGAGGGGACGGAGCCTCCATGCCCAAACCATTCAGCCCCGTATCCGAAACCAAGAAGCTCTCGCGCGCGCCGAACATCATTCGCGGCTCGGGAATGAGCGGCGTCATTACGGGCTATGCCAGCCTGTTCGGCGAGACCGATCTCGGCGGCGATCTCATCGTCAAGGGCGCGTTCGCCGACAGCCTGAGAAAGACCGGCGCGGAGCGCGTCAGGATGCTGTGGCAGCACGATCCGGCGCAGCCGATCGGCGTGTGGGAAGAGATTCGAGAGGACTCGATGGGCCTGCGCGTGCGCGGGCGGCTGTGCCTCAAGGTCGAGAAGGCGCGCGAGGTGTGGGCGCTGATCCAGGACGGCGGCATCGACGGACTTTCCATCGGCTTCAAGGCAGTCAATGCGCGGCGCGATGCGCGGACCGGCGTCCGGCGTCTCGAGCGGATCGACCTCTGGGAAATTTCCATCGTGACCTTTCCGATGCTGCCGCAGGCGCGCGTCAGCACGACGAAGGACACGCCGAGTTTCTTCCGCACGGAACGCGCGCCGTTTGGGAAGCCGGTGACGCGCCACGGGGCGAGGGCGGCGGCGGAGGCTGTGTTTAGACGCTGATGTATCGCCTCTCCCGTAAACGGGAGAGGGGCCCGCCGCCTCGCGCGGCTTTTTTTATGTCCAGACGAGGTGACAGATGAAAGAAGGACTGGCCCGCGCGCCGGAAAACAAGGCCGCTGATTTCGTGCCGACCAGCGGCGATGTCGTGGAGGCCTATGACGCTTTCATGCGCGCCTTCGAGAACTACCGCGAGGCGAACGACGAACGCCTCAGCGAGATCGAGAACCGGATTTCGGCCGATCCGCTGACCGAGGAAAAGCTGGCGCGTATCGACGCCACGCTCGACCGGCAGAAGGATGTACTCGACCAGATCGTGCTGAAAGCCAAGCGCCCGGCGCTCGGCGGCGACATCGAGCGCTCGTCGTTCGGTGCGCGCGAGCGCAAGGCGGCGTTCGAGACCTATGTGCGGCGTGGCGATGCCTCGGCGCTGGTGCGTCTCGATGCCAAGGCCATGGTGGCGGGGACGGGCGCCGACGGCGGCTATCTCGTGCCGGAGGAAACCGAGCGCGAGATCGGCAAGCGGCTGATCGCGGCATCGCCGATCCGCGCGATCTCGGGCATCCGCACGATCTCGGCGGCGACCTACAAGAAGCCGTTCGCGACCACGGGCTTTGCGTCCGGCTGGGTCGGCGAGACCGATGCACGCACGCAGACCAATACGCCGACGCTCGCCGAGCTCGAATTCCCGGCGATGGAGCTTTACGCCATGCCGGCGGCGACGCAGACGCTGCTCGATGACAGCGCTGTCGATCTCGACCAGTGGATCGCGCAGGAAGTGGAAAGCGCGTTCGCGGCGCAGGAAAGCGCGGCGTTCGTGACCGGCGACGGCGACAAGAAGCCGACCGGCTTCCTGCATGGCACCAAGGTCGCGGAGGATTCGTGGGCCTGGGGCAGCATCGGTTATGTGCCGACCGGCATTTCCGGCGACTTCGCCGCGGAAGCGCCGGCGGACGAGCTGATCGAGCTGGTGTACGCACTGAAGGCGGGATACCGGCAGAATGCGCGCTTCGTGTTCAACCGCCGCACGCAGGCGAGCCTGCGCAAGCTGAAGGACGCCGACGGCCGCTATATCTGGATGCCGCCGGCGGAGGCGGGTGGCGATGCCACGCTGCTCGGCTTCCCGGTGACGGAAGCCGAGGACATGCCCGACATCGGCGCGGACGCGTTTCCGATCGCGTTCGGCGATTTCCGCCGCGGCTATCTCGTCGTCGATCGCCTCGGGGTGCGCGTGTTGCGCGATCCCTATTCCGCGAAGCCCTACGTGCTGTTCTACACGACAAAGCGTGTCGGCGGCGGTGTGCAGGATTTCGACGCCATCAAGCTTCTGAAGTTCGGCGTCAGCTGAACTTCGGCTTCGCCCCGGCCGGGCCATGACGGCCGGACGCGCCTTCCGCGCCGCCTGAAAAGGGACGCGCGTGTCCGCACACATGCCTGCGGACGGCGACGGCGATTTTTTTCTTGTTTGAGGACGATCCATGCCGCTGATCCTGCTGACGGGGCCGGAAGAAGAGCCGCTGCCGCTTGCCGGCGCCAGGCACTTCCTCCGGGTCGAACACAACGACGACGATACGCTGATCGCGGAGCTGATCCGCGCGGCGCGGAAGCATGTCGAGACCGTGACGGGCCGCCGGCTCGTGACGCAGATCTGGCGGCTGGTGCTCGACACCTGGCCGGCGGACGGCGTGCTGCATCTGCCGCTGTCGCCGGTGACGGAGATCGCCGCGGCGCGGCTGCGCGGGCCGGACGGCGGCGAGACGGCGCTGGAGACGGACACCTGGCTGCTCGATGCAGGCGGACGTCTGCACATCGCTCAGCGCCCGGCGGTGCTGCGGCCGTTCGCCGGAATCGAGATCGATCTTGAGGCCGGATATGGCGGCGCGGCGGATGTGCCGCCGGGCTTCGTGCAGGCGATCCGGCAGCTCGTCGCGCACTGGTACGAGTACCGCGCGTCGGTCTCGCCGCATGGCGCGGATGCGCTGCCGCTTGCGGTCGCGGCGCTGATCGCGCCCGAACGCGTGCTGAGGGTCTGACATGGGCGATCCGATCGGGCGGTTGCGGCGGCGTGTGACGATTGAAGCGCCGGTCGATACCCCCGACGGGGCGGGCGGGGTGGCACGGACCTGGGAAAGCGCCGGGGAGGTGTGGGCCGCGGTCGAGCCGGTGGGGGCGGGGTTCCGCTTCGCCGCCGGCCAGGCCGGGCAGGCGGTGACCCACCGGATCACCCTGAGGGCCGGGCCGGACCTGACCGTCCGCCACCGGCTGCAGGATGGAACCCGGACCTACGAGATACGTTCTGTTCATACGGCTGACGCGGAAGCACGCTTCCTTGTGGCCCTGACCGAGGAGATGACGGGATGACGTTTGCAGATTTCCGCACGGGCTATGAGAGCTTCACGCGCCGCATGGCCTCGAAGGCCGCTCTTCGCGTCGACGAGATGCTGAGCACGCCGCGCCGTATCCGCACCGAGACGACGAATTTCGTGCTGGGCGCAGAGGCTATCCCCGCACCGGTTCCGGCGAGGAGCTTTCGCCGTTGAGCGCCGCGCTCGCTTTGCGGGCGGCGGTGCGGTCGAAGCTTATCAATGACGAGGCGCTGTCCGGGATACTGGGCGGCGCCAAAATTTTTGACGAGACACCGGACAGCACCCGCGCTCCCTATATCGTTCTCGCCGACGTCGAAAGTCGCGAGGCCGGCTCCTCGATCGACGAAGGCGAGGAGCATCGCTTCACGCTCAACATCTGGTCGCGCGAGGGCGGGCTGGCGGAAGCGCTGAACGCCGCGGCGCGTGTCGCGACATCGCTCGACGGCTCAGATCTCGAACTCACCGGGCACCGGCTCGCCAATCTGCGCTGGCTCGCGACCGACGCCCGCCGCGCATCCGACGGCCGTCACCGCCTGGCCTCGCTCCGCTTCCGCGCCCTGACCGAGCCCGACGCCTAGCGTCGCTTGAAGTTTCTCCGCGTCCGTCTTCGGACGTTTCCTCCTGACTGGCCCCGTCTCGCGACGGGGCCATTTTTCTTTCCGGAGTACCTACATGGCCGCTCAGAAGGGCAAGGACCTTTTGCTCAAGATCGGTGACGGGGCAGGCGGCTTCACGACGCTCGCCGGTCTTCGCGCCCGCGCGCTCGCGCTCAATGCGGAAGCGGTGGATGTAACCCACGCAGAGAGCGCGGGCCGCTGGCGCGAACTGCTGGAGGGCGCGGGCGTCAAGCGCGCGAGTCTCTCCGGCGCCGGCGTCTTTCGCGACAGCGCATCGGACGCGCTGGCGCGCGAGCTGTTCTTCAACGGCACGATCCGCCCCTGGCAGGTGGTGGTGCCGGATTTCGGCACGATCGAGGGGCCGTTCCAGATCACCGCGCTGGAATATCGCGGCGATCATCTCGGCGAGTTAACATTCGACCTCGCGCTGGAAAGCGCGGGCGAGATCGCATTCGAGGCCGCATGATGCCCAATCACCATCGCGGCGAGGTGTCTGCCGAATTCGGAGGGCGGGCCTATACGCTCTGCCTGACGCTCGGTGCGCTGGCCGAACTGGAGGCCGCTTTCGGCGCAGAAGATCTGATGGCGCTGGCGGCGCGGTTTGAAACCGGCCGGCTTTCGGCGCGCGATGCGATTCGCATTCTCGGCGCGGGGCTGCGCGGCGGCGGCAACGCCATTACGGACGACGAGATTGCCGCGATGCCAGGGGGGCTGGAGGCTTATCTCGATGCCGTGGCGCGGCTGCTGACGGCAACGTTCGGAAACGAGGGCGGCGGGGAGGCCGCCCCGGCAAACCCTCGATAGGCGCGCGGGTCGATCATCCGCGCGCGCCGTTTCCCTGGCGCGAGGTGATGGCGGGCGGCCTTGGCATTCTGCGCCTGTCGCCGGACGCCTTCTGGCGCATGACGCCGCGCGAATTCGCGTCCGCGATCGAGGGGCTTTCCGGCGGGCAGGCGAGCGCCCTCGGTCATGACGAACTTGGCGACTTGATGCGCCGCTTTCCCGATGCGAGGTGAAAATGGCTTTCGATGACGAGAAGATCGTGTCCGTCCGTGCGGACACGGCGGAGGTCGAGCGGTCGCTCGAGCATCTGGAGCGCCTGTCGCGGGGGTTCGGACGGTCCCTGTCGTCCGCGCTGGAAGGCGCCGCACTACGCGGGCGATCCTTGTCCGACGTGCTGCGCGGGCTCGGCAGTCGGCTTGTCGAACTGTCGCTGCGCAGCGCGATGCGGCCGCTGGAAAGCATGATCGGCGGCATGTTCGGCAATGCGTTGAGCGGTGCGATGCCGTTTGCGAAAGGCGGCGTGCCGGGACGCGTGCAGCCCTTTGCTGCGGGCGGTATCGTTTCGACGCCGACCTATTTTCCGATGGGGCGCAATCTTGGCGTGATGGGCGAATCGGGCACGGAGGCCGTGCTGCCGCTCGCACGCGGCAGCGACGGGCGGCTCGGCGTGCGTGCCGGGAAAAGCGGCTCCGCCGTCAATGTGACCGTGAACATACAGACGCCGGACGTTGACGGCTTTCGCCGTTCCGAAGCGCAGGTGTCGGCCTCACTGGCGCGCGCCGTGGCGCGCGGGCGGCGGGGACTCTAGCCGCGAGGACAGAAATGAGCTTCCACGAAGTGCGTTTTCCGCTCGAAATTGCGCTTGGCGCGCGGGGTGGACCCGAAAGGAAGACAGAAATCGTGACGCTCGGTTCGGGCGGCGAGAAGCGCAATGCACGCTGGGCACATGCGCGGCGGAAATGGGATGCGGGCTGGGGCATCAAGACCCTTGGTGCGCTTAGCGAGGTCGTGACGTTTTTCGAACAACGGCGCGGCCGCCTGCACGGTTTTCGCTGGCGCGACCGGTTGGATCATTCCTCCGCGGTGCACGGCGTAGCCGAGACCGCGCTCGACCAGGAACTCGGCACGGGCGACGGCGAGAAAACCGAATTCCAGATCGTGAAGCATTATGGTGCGGGCACCGGTCCGTATGTGCGACCGATCCGCAAGCCGGTCGCCGGAAGCGTCATCGTTGCGGTGGACGGCGACATTGTTTCGGCGGGCTATTCGCTGGACGTCGCTACAGGGCTGGTCATCTTCGATGTCGCGCCGGCAGCCGAAGCCGCCGTGACCGCCGGCTTTCAATTCGATGTGCCGGTACGTTTCGACACCGATTATCTCGAAGTCGATCTCGCGGCTTTTGAAGGCGGAGCTATTCCCTCCGTCCCTGTCGTTGAGATTCGAGCCTAGCGCGAGCGGAAGAAGGACTCGTGGATGCCCGGGACAAGCCCGGGCATGACGGAGGAAATATGCGCGATATTCCCCTCGAGCTTGCCGGGCATCTGTCCGGCGAGGTGACGACGCTTTGCCATTGCTGGCGGGTCACGCGACGCGACGGCGTCGTGCTTGGTTTTACCGACCACGATGACGATCTGGCGTTCGATGCCGTTACATTCCACGCCGCGAGCGGACTGGAAGCGGCGGAGGCCAAGACCGACTTCGGGTTCGCCATCGGCGGCGGCGAGGTTGCCGGTGCGCTTGGATCCGACGGGCTGACGGAGGCGGATCTTTCCGCCGGGTTATGGGACTCGGCGAAAGTCGAGCTTTTCCTCGTCAACTGGAGCGCGGTGGAACAGCGCGTGCTGTTGCGTGTCGGCGAAGTCGGCGAAGTGCGCCGCAGCGGTGCGGCGTTTACCGCTGAACTGAGGTCGATGATGCATCGGCTCGACGCGCGGCGCGGTCGGCTGTTCGGCGCTTCGTGTGATGCCGAGCTCGGCGACGCGCGCTGCGGCAAGGATGCTACGACAAGCGATTACCGAGGCACGGGCAGCGTGCTTGTCGTCATGAGCCGTTTCGAGTTCCGGGCTGCGGGGCTTGGAGATTATGAGAGCGGATGGTTCCGTGGCGGGCTCGTAAGCTGGGTTTCGGGACCGAACGCGGGCCGCGTGTCGGAGGTGCGCGAGCATCGGGTCGATGGCGGCGACGTGCGCCTGGCGCTGTGGCAGCAGACGCCGTTCGCGGCGGGCATCGGCGATACATTCACGGTGACGGCCGGCTGCGACAAGAGGTTCGAGACCTGCCGCGATCGTTTCGGGAACGGAGCGAATTTCCGCGGATTTCCGCACATGCCAGGCACGGACCGCGCGCTGTCCTATGCCGCATCCGATGACGGCAATCTCGACGGCGGGAGCCTGTTTCGATGACGCCGGACCTTATCGTGGCCGAGGCGCGAAGCTGGATCGGCACGCCGTACCGGCATCAGGCGAGCCTGAAAGGCGTTGGCTGCGACTGCCTCGGTCTCGTGCTGGGCGTGTGGCGTGCCTTCTATGGTCCATTGCCTCAGGTTTTGCCGCCTTATGCGCCCGATTGGGCGGAGGCGGGGATCGGCGAGCCGCTGGCGGAGGCCGCGAGGCGGCATCTCGTACCCTGTACCGACGATCAGATATGTCCCGGGGACGTTCTGATCTTTCGCTGGCGCGCGCACGTCGCTGCCAAGCATCTCGCAATCGCAACATCCGCCGGCCGGATGATCCACGCGCATGACGGCGCGGCGGTTGTGGAGGTCGCGATCACGTCGTTCTGGCGGCGGCGCATCGCCTATCGTTTTGCCTTTCCGGAAATCGACTGATGGCGACACTCGTATTGCAGACGGCCGGCGCGGCGATCGGCGGCATGTTCGGGCCCGTCGGCGCGGTTGTGGGACGTGCGCTCGGCGGGCTGGCGGGTGCCGCTATCGACAATGCCTTTCTCGGGGCGGGGTCATCAGGCCGCGGAGCGCGGCTGAAGAATATCGATGTGACCGGCTCGACCGAGGGCACGCCGATGCCGCGCGCCTTCGGCCGTGTGCGCGTATCGGGCCAGATCATCTGGACGACACATGTCGAGGCGGTGCGGGTGCGCGAGCGCTCCGGCGGTGGCAAGGGCGGGAGCGGGACGCCGGCATCGGAGTCGGTGAGCTATTTCGCCAACGTCGCGCTTGGCCTGTGCGAAGGACCGATCGCGCGGATCGGCCGGGTCTGGGCGGACGGAAAGCCGCTGGATTCCGGGGCGTTCAATATGCGCGTCCACCGCGGTGGCGAGGACCAGGAACCTGATCCGCTAATTGTCGCGAAGGAGGGTGCCGAGAACGCGCCAGCGTATCGCGGGCTTGCCTATGTCGTCTTCGAGCGCATGCCGCTGGAGAAGTTCGGCAACCGCGTGCCGCAGCTTGCGTTCGAGGTGATCCGGCCGGTGGGCGCGTTCGAGCAGAGCATACGCGCGGTGACGCTGATTCCCGGCGCAACGGAGTTCGGCTACGACACCGAACGCGTGCAGCGCGTGCTTGGCATCGGTGAAAGCGTGCCGGAGAACCAGCACACTGCAAGCGGCGAGGCGGACATTGTCGCGAGTCTCGACGAGTTGCAGGCGGTCTGTCCGAATATCGAGAACATCTCGCTGGTCGTCTCGTGGTTCGGCGACGACCTGCGCTGCGGGCATTGCACGGTGAAGCCGCGCGTCGACAGCGCGATCAAGAAGACATCGGGCGGGACGTGGTCGGTCGCGGGGCGGACGCGCGCCACCGCGCAGCTTGTGTCCATGCATGACGGGCGCCCGGCTTACGGCGGCACGCCCTCCGACAGCAGCGTGATCCGTGCGATTCAGGAGATCAAGGCGCGCGGGTTGAAGGTGACGCTCTATCCGTTCCTGATGATGGATATTCCGGCGGACAACGAACTGCCACATCCGGCGTCGGGTCTGGCGCCGCAGCCGGCCTATCCCTGGCGCGGCGAAATCCGCGCAGCGGGCAATGGCACGGCGTCAGCGGCATCCGAGATCGCGCAGTTTTTCGGAACGGCGGAGGCGGACGACTATTCCGTGTCCGGCGGCGCGGTGCAGTACAGCGGACCGAGTGAATGGGGCTGGCGGCGTTTCGTTCTGCACATGGCGCATCTCGGCAAGGCTGCCGGCGGTGTCGACGCCATCCTTATCGGCTCCGAATTTCGCGATCTGACGCGCTCGCGCGACGAGGCGGGGAGTTATCCCGCGACGGACGAGCTGATCGCGCTCGCGGGCGAGGTGCGTTCGGCGCTGCCTGCGGCGAAGATCACCTATGCCGCTGATTGGACCGAATACGGTGCGCATGTCACGGAAGGTGGGGGCGAGGTGCGGTTTCCGCTCGATCCGTTGTGGGCGGACGCAAACGTGGATGCGGTCGGCATCGATTTCTACCCGCCTTTCGCCGATTGGCGTGACGGCGCGGAGCATCTCGACCGCGCGGCGGCGAACAGTATTTACGATATCGAGTATCTGAAATCCAACGTCACGGGCGGCGAGTTCCACGACTGGTATTATCTCGACGACGAGGATCGCGCCGCACAGGAGCGTATGCCGATCACCGACGGGCTCGGCAAGCCATGGGTGTTTCGCGCCAAGGACATCAGGTCGTGGTGGGACAACGCGCATTATGAGCGCGCGGGTGGTGCGGAGCTTCCGGCGCCGACATCATGGGTACCGCAGTCCAAGCCGATCTGGCTGACCGAGATCGGCTGTCCGGCGGTCGACAAGGGCTCGAATGCACCGAACGTCTTTCCGGACCCGAAATCCTCGACCGCGGTGCTGCCGCCATTCTCGTCCGGCGATCGGGATGATCTGATCCAACGCCGTACATTGCAGGCGGTGATGGACGTGTATGGATCGGAGGCTGCGACAAATCCGGCCTCGTCCGTATATGGCGCGCCGATGGTCGATCCGGAGCGCACGGCGCTGTGGACCTGGGATGCCCGCCCATACCCGGCATTTCCGCTCGCCGAGACTGTGTGGGCCGACGGACCTGCGCATGAAACCGGGCACTGGCTGACGGGGCGTCTCGGCCAGACGACGATCGCCGAGCTCGCTGCCGCGATCCTTGCCGAAGGAGAGGCCGCCGAGTTCGAAACGTACAGGCTGGAAGGCGTGATCGACGGTTATGCCATCGACCGCCCGGCATCGGTGCGCGAAGCGCTGGAGCCACTTGCCGAGCTGTTCGCGTTCGGTGCGTGCGAGCGCGCGGGCAAGATCATTCTTGTTCCGCGCGGTCAGGGCGAGGTCCGCACATTCACGACCGATGAACTTGCAGCCAGCGGCGAAAGCGCCGAGCCACAGTTCGTGCGGCAGCAGGAAAGCGAATTGCCGCAGGAAATCTCGGTGGGGTTCGCCGACCCGTCTTTCGACTTCCAGCCACGGGTAGCCGGCGCGCGCCGGCGCGGCGCGGAGGCGCGCGGCATCGTCACGATGGACACGGCCGTCACCGCACCTCCATCGGAAATGCAGCGGCGAGCCGAGATCAGGCTGCAGGACATGTGGGTCGGGCGCGATGCAGCGGGTTTCGCACTTCCGCCGTCCGATATCGCGCTCGAACCGGGCGACGCCGTCGCGCTCGATACCGGCGGCGAGTTTCGCCTGTTCGAAATTACCGAGATCGCCGACGGGCCGGTGCGGCAGGTTTCCGCGCGGGCGATCGCGCCCGACATGCTGCGGGCGCCGCGCGCCCTGCCTGGCGCACCCTCGAATCCCGTGCCGCAGATTGCGGGACCGCCGGAAATCGTCGTTCTCGATCTGCCTTCACCCGACGGTGATCCGCCCGTGCTGACGCGCGTTGCCGCGGCGGCGAAACCATGGCCGGGCGGCATCGTGTTCTGGCGTGAGGCTGGAGGTACATTCGAGCCGGCTGTTCGCGCCAACGCACCGGCCGTCATCGGGGAGACGCTTGATGCGCTGGCCCCGGGACCAGCGTGGCGGTTTGACCGTGCCTCCACCGTGACCGTGCGGATTTCGGACGGCGTCCTGAGCTCGGCCAGCGACGAGCGTCTTTTTGCCGGTGCCAATCTTTGCGCCATCCGCAACCCCGACGGCGCGTGGGAAGTGTTGCAGTTCGGCAATGCCGAGCTTGTGGCGCCGGCGACCTACCGGTTGTCGCGTTTTCTGCGCGGCCAATCGGGAACGGAAGCCGAAGCGAGCGTTGAAAAGCCGGCGGGCAGCACATGGGTCCTGCTCGATACCGCCGTCATTCCGCTCGTGCGCGGGCTGGAAGCGCTGGGCCGGCCGGTCGCCTGGCGCGCCGCGGCGGCGGGACGCGATCATGCCGATCCGGTCGCGGTTGCGTTCACCTCGGAGCCCGGGACAACCGCGCTGCGGCCGCTGTCGCCGGTGCATGTACGTGCGCGGCGCGACGAATACGGAATAGGCATCAACTGGACCAGACGCACGCGCGTGAATGGCGACGTCTGGGAAATTTCGGAAGTCCCTCTTGGCGAAACGGACGAACGCTATCGCGTCGACGTTCTAGATGGCGGCAACGTCGTTCGCTCCACGGAGACCTCTATGCCGCATTTCCTGTATGCGGCGAATCTGGAGCTCGCCGACTTCGGCGCTCCACAATCGATCCTTTCCATCAGAATAGCCCAAATATCGTCCGTCACAGGGCCGGGCCGCGCCACGGAGGTCATGCTGAATGTCTGAGACAACGCCGCGCCTCACCTTGCCGCTCGTGGCGGCGAACCAGGCGCAGAAGCATGTGCCCATCAACGAGGCGCTGACGAAGCTGGATGCGCTCGTCCAGCTTTCCGTCATTTCCCGCGATCTTGCGGAGCCGCCATCCGAAGCTGAGGCTGGAGACCGCTATATCGTGGCGGTGGATGCGGCAGGCGCGTGGATCGGTCAGGAAAACAAGATCGCGTCCCATGATTCCGGATGGGTATTCACCTCACCGGCAGAAGGCTGGCTGGCCTGGGACCAGGGTGCGCAGGAACTTGTCGTATTTACCGACGGCGAGTGGGCAACCGTGACCGTGAGTATGGAAGGCGAAACGAGCCTTCAGAATATTCCGCTGCTGGGCGTCGGCGCGGAGGCCGATGAAACCAACCCGTTTTCGGCAAAGCTGAACAGTGCGCTCTGGACGGCGTCTGTCTCCGGCGAAGGCGGCAGCGGCGACCTGCGCTGTGTGATGAACAAGGAGGCTGCGCCGAATGTTCTGTCGCTGCTGATGCAGTCGGACTATTCGGGCCGCGCCGAAATCGGCCTGATCGGCGATGACGATCTTCTGTTCAAGGTGTCCGCCGATGGCTCTACCTGGAAAGAGTCGCTGCGCATCGACAACAGCAGCGGCCGCGTGAGCTTTCCGGCCGGCGGACCGCGGGAACTTCTGACCGGCAGTCGGACATATTATGTCCGTTCGGACGGCAGCGATTCCAATGACGGTCGCTCTGACGCGTCCGGCGGAGCCTTTCTCACCTTGCAGAAGGCCGTCGATATCGCCGCGTCGCTGGATCTCGGCATCCATGACGTGACGATCAACATCGGGCCTGGAACCTACGACCGTTTTCAACCCAAGACACTGGTCGGGGCCGGCGCGGTCCGTATCGTCGGCGATGTCTCGACTCCGTCCAATGTCGTCATATCGAGTTCGTCCGGCGCCGCGGTCGGCAGCGCGACGCCCTATGCCGGAACGTATTACCTGTCGGGCGTCAGGCTTGTAACCACGGGAAGCGGAAATCACGCGCTTCATGTTGTCGGCGTCGCCGCGGTCTTCGACTACGCGGCACTGGACTTCGGTTCTTGCGGCGCAACGCATGTCCAGGTCGAGACGGGCGCGTTCGTCAATATAAGCGGCAGCTATACGATCTCCGGCGGAGCGCAACGTCATTGGCACGCGGGAGGCGGAATCATATTCCGCGGATCGCCCGCAACCCTCACCCTGTCCGGAACGCCGAACTTCAGCACCTGTTTTGCGCGGGCATCGCTGATGGGCGTGCTGACGGTCTCGGGCACCGCATTCTCCGGGCCGGCAACGGGGAAGCGATACGACGTCGTGCAGAATGCACTCATCAATACCGGTGGTTCGGGTGCGAGCTTTTTTCCGGGTGATGTCACCGGGACCGACGCAACAAGCGGCGTCTACGCTTAGGCTTTTACAGCGGCCTGAACACCTTTTCCAACAATTGAGGTATTTGCATGCGTCATCGCACATTCGCGGGGCCGCGCTGATGGCGGCCGTCAATTTCGATCGGGCATTGGCTGCTGTCCTGAAGCATGAGGGCGGTTATGCCGACCATCCTCGCGATCCCGGCGGTGCCACAAATCTCGGCGTCACCCGCGCCACCCTCGCACGTTGGAGGGGAAGGCCTGTGTCCAAGGCCGAAGTTCGCGCGCTGACACGGGCCGAAGCCGCGAAAATCTATCGAGCGCTGTATTGGGATGAAATTGCCGGCGATGCCTTCCCCGATGGCCTGGATCTCGCGGTGTTCGACTATTGCGTAAACTCCGGACCCGGCCGCGCGGCGCGCGCGCTGCAAGCCGTTGCGGGCACGCGAGGCGACGGACGGATCGGGAAGATCACACTTGCTTGCGTCGCGCTGCGTGACCCCGAACACCTCATCATCGCCTATTGCCGGAAACGCCTCACGTTTCTCGAACGTCTCAGAACGTTTGCCGTCTTCGGGCGCGGCTGGCGGCGCCGCGTCGACGAAACGCAGGCGCTCGCTCTCGAGATGGCGCGCGAACAGAAGCTTGCCGCCTGATGCATCCATCCAAAGGAGTCCATACATGACCTGGGATACGATTGCGCCGTTTCTCCGCCACGCGCTTCAGTTCGGCTCCGGCCTTCTGGTCGCAAAGGGCATCATCGATACGGCGAATGCCGAAGTGCTTGTTGGTAGCCTCGTGTCGATCGCGTCCGTCGGCTGGTGGTTCTTCAGCCGTCCGCGAGACGCATGATGCAGATCACGGCTCTCCTTTTGAAGATCGCCGACGTGCTGGCCTCTCTGCTCGCCCTCTGGCGGTCCGAGCGCGAGCGGCGGGCTGGGCGAACCGACGCCATTCTGGAACAAAGAGAGGCGACCGATGCCGCTGTTCAAGAGGCCGAATCCGCACGTTCTGATCGCCGTGTGCGTGATGCTAGGGCTGACGGGCTGCGCGAGAACGATGGTTTCCGCCGGGACTGATCCGGGTCTTACCTGCCGTGCGTTCGGCCCGATCCATTATTCGCGGCACGACACCGAATCGAGTCAGCGCCAAAGCCGGGAACATAATGCAGCGTGGGCGGCAGTTTGCGGGAAGTGATTGTATATCATAGTTATTTGGTCGTTCAGACAGAGTTCAGCCGTTTTGGCTATTATGGGCCCGATGTTCCGATCTTCGATCATCTTGGTGTCTTTTGCGATTGTGACTGCCGCCATGCCCGTGGCGGCGCAAAACGCGTTTGTGCGGGTGGCGCAGGCAGACGGCTGTCTGCCACGTCGGGAAGCCGTCGCCATGGTGCAAAGCGGAAGGGCTTTGCCGCTGCGCCAGCTGCGTGGAAAGGCGGAAGACGCAGCCGGCGGCGAGATGATCAACGCGGAACTTTGTTTTCGAGGCGGCCAGGCCGTCTATGTCGTTACGGTGCTGAGCACGGCGGGCAAGGTGGTTTACGTCACGCTCAACGCCAATAACGGCCAAATCATCGGGACCCGTTGATGCGCATTCTTGTTGTCGAGGACGACCCGGACCTCAACCGCCAGCTTCAGACGGCCCTTGCCGACGCCGGATATGCGGTGGATGTCGCACTTGACGGCGAGGAGGGGCACTTCCTCGGCAGTTCGGAGCCTTATGACGTCGTCGTGCTCGATATCGGGTTGCCGAAGATGGATGGGTTGCGCGTGCTCGAGGATTGGCGACGCAACGGACGGCGCTTTCCGGTGTTGCTGCTGACCGCGCGCGATCGCTGGAGCGACAAGGTCCAGGGCTTTGATGCCGGCGCCGACGACTACGTGCCGAAACCGTTCCATATGGAAGAGGTGCTCGCGCGCCTGCGCGCTCTGGTACGCCGCGCGGCCGGGCACGCGACGAGCGAGATTCTATGCGGGCCGGTAACACTCGACACGCGCACGGGGCGTGTCTCCGTTGACGGGAATCCCGTCAAGCTGACCTCGCACGAGTATCGCCTTCTCTCCTATCTCATGCACCATCAGGGCAGGGTGGTGTCCCGCACCGAACTGGTCGAGCATCTGTACGATCAGGACTTCGACCGGGACTCGAACACGGTTGAGGTGTTTGTTGGCCGCATCCGCAAGAAGCTCGGCGTCGATATGATCCAGACGGTGCGCGGCCTCGGCTATATCGCGGCACCGCCCGGCACGGAGACCTGATGGCGGCGCCTTCTCTTGCCGCGCGCCTGCTGTTTTCAGCGGCGCTCTGGACCGCCGCGGTATTGACGATCGCGGGGCTGGCCCTCTCCTCGTACTATCAGGGTCTGATCGAGCGAAGCTTCGATCAACGTCTGAATGTCTATCTGAAAGCGCTGGTAGCCGATCTCGCCAGCGATCCAAATTTCGATGCGATTCAGTTCACCGTCGGCGAGCCGCGTTTCGAACTTCCCTTGTCGGGATGGTACTGGCAGGTCGGGCGGCGCGGCACGGACGGCCAGGATACGGTCACGCGTTCGTCTCCCTCGCTGTTCGACCGCAATCTGCCGTTCCTGATCGATTCCGATCCGGAAAAGGACGTCACGGCAACACGCGAAGCCTATGTCGCGGGTCCGGACAATGAAGACCTGCGCCAGGTCGAGCGGGTCATCCAGGTCGGGGACACGCGCTATGTCGTGGCGGTCGCCGGCGAAGCGAGCGAGATCGGGCAGGAAACGAGCGCGTTCAATTCGGATCTTGCCATCGCCTTCTTCCTGCTGGGGCTCGGCCTCGTATTGACGGCGGCGGTGCAGGTCGGGTTCGGCCTGCGGCCGCTCAAGCACATCTCGCAGCAGATCGCCGAGATACGCGCCGGCCGGAGCGAACGGCTGGAAGGCGCGGTTCCGACCGAGATCGGGCCGCTGGCGCGGGAACTCAACAGCCTACTGGACTCAAATCGTGAAATCATTGCCCGGGCGCGGACCCAGGCCGGCAATCTCGCGCATGCGCTGAAGACGCCGCTTTCGGTCATCGTCAACGAGGCCAATGCCAGTTCCGACGCCATGGGGGCGAAGGTTGTCGAGCAGGCCGAGATCATGCGCCATCAGATCGACCATCATCTCGATCGGGCAAGAGTCAGCGCAGGCATCGCCGTCGTCGGCACGGTCACCGAGACGGCGCCCGTGATCGGCGCGCTTGCCCGGGCGATGGAGAAAGTGCATCGCGACCGCGGCATCACGATCGGCACGAAATCGGAAGAGATCCGCTTTCGGGGCGAGCAGCAGGACCTCGAAGAGATGGTCGGCAATCTGCTCGACAATGCCTGCAAATGGGCGAAGAGCACCGTTTCCATCGCCGTAAAGGCGGAACGGCAGAGAGGCCTTCAAGAGCCTTTTCTGCGCATAGTCGTTGAAGACGACGGCCCGGGCCTCCCCGCGAAACAACGGGAGGCTGCGCTCAGGCGCGGCAAACGGCTCGATGAGACGAAACCCGGTTCGGGGCTCGGACTCGCGATCGTCGCGGACCTTGCACGCCTCTATGGCGGGTCTCTTAGTCTCAATACTTCCCCAATGGGTGGTTTGCGGGCAGAATTGCGGCTGCCGGCGGCCCACTGACAGAGTTTCGCCCGAATCCGAATTTATCCGCCGGGTGGGGATGGAAAAATGGCCGCAGGGGGGTCGGGCGGCCGGAGACAGAGGGTTGTGATGATTTTCAGACAGCTGATTGCCGTTAGTCTCATAGCGGTTACCGCCGCGGCCTGTTCGCAGACGTCGGCGGGCGGAGCGGGACCGCGCGAAGGCGTTGGCACGCTGGCGGGCGTGGTTGCCGGCGGCGTCATCGGTTCGCAGTTCGGCGGCGGAAGCGGCCGGGTCGTCGGCGCCGTCCTCGGCGCAACGGCAGGCGGACTCATCGGAAATGCGATTGGACGTTCGATGGACGAGCAGGCGCGCCAGCAGGCCTATGCCGCCGAGTATCGCGCGCTTGAATACGGCGCGCCCGGTGCTCCGGTGGCGTGGCGTCACGAAAGTTATTACGGCACGGTCACGCCGGGCGCCTATTCCGATCGCGGCGGCGCCCGCTGCCGCGAGTTCGCTCATACGATCTACATCGACGGCCAGCCCGAGACAGCACGCGGCGTTGCCTGCCGCCAGTCGGACGGCACCTGGCGGCCGGTCTGAGTTCTTGGGCGAGTCGCAAGAGACAGCGAAGGGCGGCGTGAGCCGCCCTTTTGTTGTTCAACCGGGCGTTAAGCTACGGGCGGGTAGGATTTCGGCAACCTAATCTGCGAGAGAACCGGCGGCACCATGGCCGAGGGCCCGGATCACGAGAAGCTGACCGCCTTTTTCCGCGAGCTTACGCCCGCGGCACGGGCTCGTCTGTCCGCGGCCATGAACAGCGGCGCGGGCGCCGACATTCCATTCCGTGCCATCATTCTGGAACCTCTGCTCGCGGCCCAGCGGGCGCTCGGAGAAATCCCTCTTCAGGTTGCGCCCGAACAGCTGCTTCTCGCCCCGCTCGATCCTTTCGTCACGAACGAGGACGTCAAAACCAAAACGCCGGGCGTCGTCACGCGTGTCATGCGTGACCGTCTTGCGCAATGGCTCGTCACTACCGGCGCGCCCGATATCGTCAAGGACCTCGCCGCCAAACTCGACACCGTCGCCAGCAAGGCGGCGCAGGACGAGGTGGTCGACCAGGCCCAGGACAAACTGGCCCATCACCTCACCGATGTTCTGTCGAAGGCCGAGAACGCAAAGGCGCGCAATCGTCTTGCGGCGCAGCTCGGCGGCGAGAGCGGCGCGGTCGATCTCGAGGATCTTATTGTCGCGCTACGGCGCCGGGCGCTGCTGACGCGCTTTGCCTCCGAGACGCACGCACCAAGCGGTCCGATGGACGAGGCGCTGCGGGCGACAAAGGCGCACCTGGACTCGATCGCCATCAAATATCAGGACGCGCTATCCTTCGCGTTGCTGCTCGTCCGCGCCAAGCTACCCAATCCCCAGACATTCGTGCGCCTCGCGGCGGTCGCGGTCGAAACGACCGAAGGTTCCCGCATCTGCGAGACGCCTTATGTCCGTGTCCTCGATCTCGCTCTGGCGGAAGCAGAGCGCGAATATGTCTGTGCGCGCCGTCATACATCCACGGCCGAGCGGCCGGTCTTTCTGCGGGCTGTTCGTGGGTTCGGCGCGACCGCGAGGGCGCTCGGCAGCGAAGTTGATCTCCAGGCCGACGGCGTCCATGCGCGCAGGCTCGCGGCTCTCAAGCGCGAGATGGCGGAATGCGTGCGCAGCGATCTTCAGGATCTGGCGCCCCGGGTGCGCAGGCTGGTGCGTCCGCGCGCGCAGGAACGTTCTCTCGAGGACCACGAAATCGCGCGGCTCGAGGCGGATCTCGATCTTCTCCTTATCGCAAGATCTTATGCCGAAGAGATTGCGCTGAATGCGCTGAGCGGACGCGTATTTACAGAAGTGCGTGACCTGCTGGACACGGGCACGCCGCAGCTCATGGAACGGCTGCGCGCCGCCGACGAAAAGACCAAACCCGGCCTCAGGGCACGACTTGCCACGATCGTCACCGTTTCGCAGAAGATCTTCGGCTCTGAATATGGAGCGTTGATCTCCAAGGCGATCGATGTCGCGGGCCAGGAAGCGCGGCAGCCTCAGGCGCGCTCGGCCTGATCGTCAAACCGGCGGGGGTTCTGCCGGCGCGAACAGGGCGAGAGAGCCGGGTGTCCGCGCGGCTTCCGTAAGGGCCATCGCGACATGCTCCGCGAACGAGCGCGGTACGAGCGCCAGCCACGCATTCGCGTCCCGGCTTTCCAGCACCAGCAAGGTCTTGACGCCAGCGAGCGTCGTTCCGCGCGCGCTGTTGTCGTCCAGAGCGCGGAGATCGGCGGGGCAGACGCGCGCAAGTATCTCGCGGGCAGTCGCGCCGACAATACGGAAACTCGAAAACGCGCCGCTGAGATCCGAGACGCGTTCGGCGCCCAGCACATCCGCGAGGGCGGTGCGAAGTTCCGGGGCGCGATCGCGTGCGCAGATGATCCGCCATCTGAGGGGACCGGTCCACGCTATGCGGATAGCGTCCGCAACGACCGTCTGCCATGGCTCCATAGGCAGCTCGGTTCCGAGGATGCCCGCGACACGGGTTTCGACGGCCTCGCGCGGCGGACGCGCAATATCGATGATCCCGAAGTCCTCGATCAGAGCCACGGCGGTGTTGTCGCGCGTTGCCAGGGATCGTGGCGCGGCCAGCGTATCGTTCCAGACAAGCTCCTCGCTCACGCTCTCGTCTCCGCCATGCCAAGGAAGTCAGTGCCGGTGATGGTAGCGGGATGGTTCTCCCCGGACATCACGAGGAACACTTTCTCGCCGATGTGCTTTTCGCCCGCCGTCACAAGAGCCAGCGCGATCGAGCGGCGCAGAGTCGGCGAATAGCCCGAAGTCGTCACATGGCCGACAACGCGCCGCGGCGGTGGATGCTCAGGATCCAGCACAAGATGTGCGCCCGCCGGCGGCACCAGTGAGCGATCGTCCATCAGAATGCCGACAAGATGACGCCTGTTGGGGCGCGTAAGGGCAGGGCGCGTCAGCCCGGATGCTCCGACGAAGTACGTCTTGCTGTCCGAGACGAGATCACCAAGTCCGAGATCGTAGGGTGTGACGGTGCCGTCCGTCTCGCGATCGAGATCGAACGCGCCGGATTCAAGACGCAGCCGGCTGAGCGCGTCTGTGCCGAAACGCGCCAGGCCAAGATCGCGGCCGGCATCGAGCAGGAAATTCCATAGCGGCAGGCCATATCCGGCGGGAACGCCGAGTTCGACTTCGGCGCCAGCCGTATGGCGGCTTGCAAGCGCGCGTGCCGGTACACCGCACACTTCGCCCTCGCCGAACGAGTCGACAGTAAATTCCGAAATATCGATATCGCCCGGGATGCGCGACAGAAGCTCCGGAACGCGGGGACCGGCCAGCAAAATCTGCGCCCAGCGCTCGGTTTCGTCGGTAATGACGACATCGAGACCGCGCCATGCCGTCTGCAGCCAGCGCTCGAACCATGCCGTCAGCGGAGCCGCGCGGCCAATGCCGGTCGACAGCAGGAAGCGCTCGTTCGCAACATGGGCAACGACGCCGTCTTCCTGCACGAACCCATCTTCATTCAGGAACAGCGCGTAGCGCGAACTGCCGAGCGCCGTATCGGCTATGTCGGTCGCGCTCATCCTGTCGATGAACTCTGCGGCGTCCGGGCCGGAAATGGAGATTTTTGCACCCGCGCTGGCGTCGAACAATCCAATGCCGTTACGCACCGCCCGCACTTCGCGGCGCACCGCCGCTTCGCGCGTCTCACCCGCTTGCGGAAATGCCGCCGGCAAATTCCACAAGCCGAACGGCTCGATGATCACATCCTTGAAACTGGCGGAGATAGGTGTCGCGCGCACCGGCCGGAACAGCGGGCCCCGGCGCGAACCGGCGATGGCGCCAAGCGTCAGCGGCGCCCATGGCGGGCGGAAGGTCGTATGCTCCGCGTCCTGCGGATCGGCCCGCAACAATTTGGAACGTATAGCCGCGGCGTTCGCCACGGCGCTCTTGCCCTGATCCACGCCAAGGCCGAGGCCCGTATAGCGCTTCAGCAATTCGGCATCGCGGTAGCCTTCGCGGATCGCGATCTCCATGTCGCCGGCCGTGACGTCGGTCTGGAAATCGACGAAGGAGTTCATCCGCTCTTCTTCGGTCGATATGTCGGGCAGCGCGCCGACGACCTCGGTAAAATCGTCGAGCGTCGCATCGATGGAAGGCGCGCTCCGTCCGCCGCGCGCATTCTTGTCCTTGATATGCGTGGCGGCAGCCTCGCCCGCACGCCAGCCATCGGCGATCGCCGGACCGAGATCGATATGCCCGTTCGCGCCGCCGGCAACGAAGAGTCCGTACGGGAGAAGACCGGGCCGGAAGCCGCCGATCGTTTCATCGAAGCTGAGTTGCGCGCCGAGATGTCCTGCGAGATAGGGCATGGGCGCCCACCCGCCGGAAACCAGCAGTGTGTCGCAGGCGATATCGCTCTTGAGGGCCGGCCCGTCGATCGTCAGGCGGTTTGCGATCGTGAGGCCCGTGAGCCGGCCGCTAAATTTCCTTGCGGTGGAATCGACCGGCGCGGACGCGACGGAAATGGAGAGCCCGCGCGATTTTGCGATGTGAAAGAGCGATCCGTTCGGCGCGATCCTGAGATCGATGATCCGCGCGATGCTTGCTCCCGCCGCCTCGAGGTCGCTGGCGGTGCGGTATCCTTCGTCGCCTGCCGTCGCGATGACGATGCGCTGTCCCGGAACGATGCCGTGACGGCGCAAATAGAGGCGCGCCGAGGTCGCAAGCATGATGCCGGGACGATCGTTTCCTGGAAAAACCAGCGGCTTTTCGTGTGCGCCGCTCGCGAGAACGATGGCTTTGGTTCTCAGTTTCCAGAGCCGTTCGCGCGGCACATTGCCGGCCTCCGGGCCATCGGTCACGACATCCAGCGTTTCGGACAGAAGCGCCAGCCCGTGGTCATAGAGCCCCGCTGCCTGGGCACGCGTCAGGATATGGACATTGTCCGCCGCGGCGAGCGCCGCCACCTTGCTCCGTACCCAGTCGACCACCGGCTCGCCGTCGATCCGCCCGTCATAGGCGTCCGCGATACCGCCGAGACGCGGCGAGGCTTCGGCGAGGAACACCGTCAGGCCTTCGGCAGCGGCAGCCTCCGCCGCTGCGATGCCGGCAACGCCGCCGCCGATCACCAGAACATCGGCATAGGCATGGATGTGCTCGTAGCGATCCGGGTCCGCTTCCCCCGGCGCGCGTCCGACGCCGCCGAGCATGCGCAGCCCGCGCTCGTAGACTTTCCACGCTTTCAGCGGCCGCTTGAATGTCTTGTACTGGAAGCCGGAAGGAATGGCCGCCCGGACAAAATCCAGCAGTCCTCCGGCATCGAAGCGTGCTGACGGCCAGGCGTTCTGCGTCCGTACGGAAAGCCCGTCCGTCAGCGGGATCTGCGTCGCGTTCTGGCTCGGCGTATGGTTCGGGCCCGTGCCGATCTGCACGAAGGCGTTCGGCTCTTCCGGGCCGATGCTGACGATTCCGCGCGGGCGGTGATATTTGAAGCTGCGGGCAATCGTATCGATGCCATTCGCGAGCAGGGCGCTTGCCACCGTGTCACCGGCGAAGCCTTTCAGTCGCCTTCCGTTGAATGTGAAGCCGATGGTGCGCGTCCGATCGACAAGCCTGCCGAAGCGTCCATCCTTGTCGTCGGGCAGTCGGGTGGAATGCCGGCTCATGCGATTTCGCCCGGAAGCGCGTCGGGCTCCTCGCCTGGAACCCAGATCGCGGAAATGCGCTGATTGCCGGTGTGCCGCGCGAGCCCGAACCAGCTGCCGCAGCCCGACTCGCAAAGCCACCATTCGCGCGAAATGCCGCGTGCATAGACGCGCTGATCCCCCGGCGCGGTGTACAGACCGCCGCAGGTGAATTCGGTTTCATCGCCCGCGATGGAGCAGACAGGGCACGTAATGAGCAGCATGATCCCTCAGTGAGCCACCGCCGACGCCGCGCTTTCGTCGATGAGGCGGCCCTGGGCAAAACGGTCGAGGCCGTAAGGTTCCGCCACGCGCGCGGCATTGCCCGATGTGATCATCGCCGCCATCGAGAAGCCGGACCCGGGGATCGCCTTGAATCCGCCCGTTCCCCAGCCGCAGTTGACGAACAATCCATCCGGCCCGGCTGGCCCGAGGATCGGTGACCGATCCGGCGTGATGTCGACCGTGCCGCCCCAATGCCGCATCATGCGCACACGCGAGAGCGTGGGAAAAAGCTCCAGCATGGATGCGGCGGTTTTTTCGATTTCAGGCAGGGAGCCGCGGCGGGAGTACCCTGGATAGCGGTCGGTCGCTCCGCCGATGACGAGTTCTCCCTTGTCGGACTGGCTGATATAGCCGTCGACGGCTCCCGCCAGCACCACGACATCAAGCAGCGGTTTGAGGGGTTCTGATACGAAGGCCTGCAAGTTGACCGGCTCGATCGGAAGATTGACGCCGAGCGGGGCGACGAGAGGCGGCGTGTCGGCGGCCGCGGCCACCATCACCGTGCCGGCGGCGATCCTGCCGCGCGATGTACGGACGCCGAGGATTTTGGCGCCGTCGGTCATGATGTTCTCGACGTCGCATTCCTCGATGATCTCGACTCCGAGCTTCGATGCCATCCGGGCGTAGGCCCAGGCCACGGCATCGTGGCGGGCGATGCCGCCGCGCGGCTGATACAGCGCGCCGAAGAGCGGATAGCGCTTGTGCGGGCCATCATCGAGCATCGGCAGCAGGGACCGCACCTCGTCCGGCGGGATCATCCATGTCTTGATGCCGAAATGCCGGTTGGCGTCCGCGGTGCGCGACAGCGCGTCCATGCTCTGGCGGCTGAACGCCAGTTCAACCAGCCCGCGCGGCGAGTAGAAGACGTTGAAGTCGAGTTCTTGCGAAAGATGCTCGAACAGCGAATGCGACAAGCCATAGAGTGCCATGCTCTGCGGCCGCAGATAATTGGAGCGGATGATTGCCGTGTTGCGCGCGGTGTTGCCGCCGCCGAGCCAGCCTTTTTCCAGCACCGCGACCTTGGTGATGCCGTGCAGCTTGGCGAGATAGTAGGCCGTCGCGAGGCCGTGGCCGCCGCCGCCGATGATAACGACATCATAGGACGGCTTCGGCTCGGCCTTCCGCCATGCGGGAGCCCAGCCCCGGTGGTGGTGGCGCGCCTCACGCAAAAGCGACGAGAAGGAGTAGCGGCGGGTCGGTCGTCGCATCGGTCGGCGGAAGCCTTGGAAGTGGCGCGGAGATCACCGCTGGGTTCCGTTCGACACTAGCGACCCCTCCCGAGCCGTGGAAGAGGACGGTTGACCGCGATCAACAGCCCAAGCTGGGCCCAAGACGGGTTTGTGCTAGACGATCCCCATGACAGGGCTTGTTTTCATTCTTTTGACCGGGGTCGCGGTTCTCGCTGTCCTCGTTCCGCTAGCGAGGCGCCGCGAGGGGCGCGTGGCCGCCGGTGAAGCCGCGGTTTACCGCGACCAGCTTGCCGAAATCGATCGGGATCTCGCCCGCGGCGCAATCGGCGGCAGCGAGGCCGAGGCCGCTCGCGTGGAAGTCGCGCGCCGCCTCATCGCGATTTCAGAGAAAGCTCCCGAAAATGCACAGTCCTCGACCGCGCGGCGGCGAATGGTGGCCGTTCTGACGCTGGTCGCGCTGCCTTTGCTGGCCGGCGGGATATACCTGTCGCTCGGTCGGCCGGACCTGTCCGATCGTCCGCTGGCAGAACGGCGCATAGAGGATGAATCGCTGGTGGCCCTGATCTCGCGCGTCGAGTCTGAACTCGCGCGTCGTCCTGACGATGGGCAGGGATGGGATGTTCTGGCGCCGGTGTACCTGCGGGCCGGCCAGCCCGGCAAGGCAGCCGAGGCCTATGCAAATGCAATCCGGCTGCTCGGCGCCACTGCGGCGCGCGAAGCCGGTCGCGGCGAATCGCTGGTTATTGCCGCGCAGGGGAAGGTTTCTCCGGAGGCCAAGGCAGCGTTCGAACGGGCGGTGGCCCTCGATCCGAAGGATGCGCGGTCACGCTTCTATCTCGGCGGGGCGGCGGAACAGGCGGGCGACCGGGAGGCGGCCGCCGACATATATAGAAGGCTGCTGGCCGAGGCGGGCACCGATGCCGCCTATGTGCCGATGGTGAGGCAGGCTCTCGCCCGTACCGCGCTTGGCGATGATGGCAAGGCGCCTGCGGTTGATCCCGCTGCTCTCGAAGGTGTGAACCCCGACCAGCGGCTCGCGACGATACGCGGCATGGTCGAGGGCCTTGAGGCGCGCTTGAAGAATGCGCCTCAGGACGCTGGCGGCCAGCTCCGGCTGATCCGCGCCTGGGCGATGCTCGGAGAAGCGGACAAGGCGAAGGCCGCCGCGGCTAACGCCAGGACAGTTTTTGCAAGCGATGATAAAATCTTGCGGCGTATTTCTGATCTTTTGATCGGGCTTGGTCTGGAGGAAAAACCGGCATGACCCGCAAGGGCCGGCGTCTTGTTCTGATTGGTGTTGCAGGCGTCGTTCTGGCGGCTGCAGCGGCGCTGGTACTGACAGCGCTGAACGACACGATCGTGTTCTTCAACGGGCCGACCGAGATCGTCCAGAATCCGCCCGAACCGGGCAAAAGATTGCGGCTCGGCGGCCTCGTCGAGCCGGGAAGCGTCAACCGGCAGGGCCCCGATGTCCGCTTCGAGGTGACGGACGGCAACAACAAGATCATCGTCGCATATGCGGGCCTCCTGCCGGATCTGTTCCGCGAAGGGCAGGGCGTGGTGGCCGAAGGCAGTCTCGCCACCGACGGCACGTTCCGCGCCGACCATGTGCTCGCCAAGCACGATGAAAACTACATGCCCAAGGAAGTGGCCGATACGCTGAAACAGCAGGGCCACTGGAAGAGCGACGTCCGGTGATCGCCGAGATCGGCCACTACGCGCTGGTTCTGGCGCTGGTTCTGGCGTGCATACAAGGCGTCGTTCCGTTCTGGGGCGCGCGGCGGAACGATACGACGCTCATGCAGGTGGCCGACGGCACGGCGATCGGGCAGCTTATATTCGTGTCCCTGGCGTTCGCGGCGCTGACGAACGCCTATGTCACATCCGACTTCTCGGTATTGAATGTCGTCGAAAATTCGCACTCCGCGAAACCGCTCATCTACAAGATCACCGGCGTGTGGGGAAACCATGAGGGCTCAATGCTCCTGTGGGCTCTCATTCTCGTGATTTTCGGCGCGGCCGTTGCGCTTTTCGGGCGCAATCTTCCGCAACGCCTCAAGGCCGATGTGCTGGCGGTGCAGGCCTGGGTCGCCATCGCGTTCCTTCTTTACCTGTTGATCGCGTCCAATCCCTTCGTCCGCGTCGATCCGGCGCCGCTCGAAGGTCAGGATCTCAATCCGCTGCTGCAGGACATTGGCCTCGCTGTCCATCCGCCGCTGCTTTATCTCGGTTATGTCGGCTTCTCGATTGCCTTTGCCTTTGCAGTGGCGGCGCTGATTGAAGGACGCATCGATGCCGCATGGGCGCGCTGGGTGCGCCCGTGGACGCTGGCGGCATGGCTCTTCCTTACGCTCGGCATCGCGATGGGCTCCTACTGGGCCTATTACGAACTCGGCTGGGGCGGCTTCTGGTTCTGGGATCCGGTTGAGAACGCCAGCTTCATGCCGTGGCTTGCCGGAACAGCGCTGCTGCATTCCGCGCTCGTCATGGAACGGCGCGAGGCGCTGAAAGTCTGGACCATCCTTCTTGCCATTCTCACCTTCTCGCTGTCGCTGCTCGGTACCTTCCTCGTGCGTTCCGGCGTATTGACGTCGGTTCATGCCTTCGCCGTCGATCCGCAGCGCGGTCTTTTCATCCTCGTCATTCTCGCAGTTTTTGTCGGCGGCTCGCTCGCACTCTTCGGGCTCCGTGCGGGCGGGCTCAAGCAGGGCGGGCTGTTCGCGCCGGTCTCGCGCGAGGGCGCGCTCGTGCTGAACAACATCCTGCTCACGACCGCGACCGCGACGGTTCTCGTCGGCACGCTCTATCCGCTCGCGCTCGAGGCGGCGACGGGCGGCAAGATTTCGGTCGGCGCACCGTATTTCAACGCGACCTTCGGCCCGCTCGCGCTTGCGCTTCTCTGTGCCGTGCCGTTCGGCCCCTTGCTCGCTTGGAAGCGCGGCGATCTTTACTGGGCGGCGCAGCGGCTGTGGTACGCGGCGGGCGCGGCGCTGCTCGCGGGTGCTGTCGCCTTCTACGTGGAGCAAGGCGGTCCGCTGCTGGCGCCGTTTGCCGTGGCCATCGCGCTGTTCGTCATTGCCGGCGCGTTCGCCGAAATCGTGGAACGTACCCAGCTTTTCCGTGTCTCGCCGGGCGATACCCTTCGTCGCGCCGCAGGCTTGCCGCGCGCGAGCTGGGGCGCAGCCTTCGCGCATTGCGGTCTGGGACTAACCCTGCTCGGCGTGACCGCCGCGACGGCATGGAGTATCGAGCGTATCGACATGATGCGTGCCGGGCAGGCGATGGAAGTCGCCGGAAAAAGCCTGGTATTGACGGAGACCGGCCTTCGCAACGGTCCAAATTATCAGGATTTTGTCGCTCGGTTTACGCTGCGGCAATCCGGTGTCGCGGTTACGGAGGTCGAGTCGTCGAAGCGCGTCTTCGCGGTGCGGCAAATGACGACCACTGAAGCCGGCCTTGTGACGTTTGGCTTCTCCCAGCTCTACGTCTCGCTCGGCGAACTTCAGGAAACCGACGGCGCGGTGGCCGTGCGCGCCGAATGGAAGCCGCTCGTTCTCCTGATCTGGATAGGTCCTGTCCTGATGGCGTTCGGCGGGCTGATTTCGCTGGCCGATCGTCGCCTCCGTGTCGGTGCCCCACGTCCCGCACGCGCGCGTCTGCAGCCGGCGGAGTAGGGCGATGCGCCGGCTTGCCCTGATCTTTCTTCTGCTTCTGGCAGTTCCCGCCTTTGCCTACGACGCGAGCGGCGCATTGCCCGATCCGGCACAGGAAGCGCGGGCGCGCGAGCTCTTTCGCGGGCTGCGCTGCATGGTCTGTCAGAACCAGTCGATAGACGATTCGGATGCACCTTTGGCGAAGGACTTGCGCGCGCTGGTCCGTGAGCGCGTCGCGGCGGGCGATAGCGAAGAGGACATCAAGGACTTCCTGGTGGATCGCTATGGCGAGTTCGTTCTGCTCAAGCCGCGCTTCAGCGGCGGCACACTGATTCTCTGGGCTGCGCCCGTGGCCGTGTTGCTGCTCGGCGTCGTGTTTGCGCTCGGGGCCTCCCGCCGCCGCAAACGGCAGGGTGCTCGCGAGGAACTGACGGCTGAAGAACAGAAAAAGTTGGACGCTATCCTCAGGCGCGACGCGTAACATTGCCAACTTTTAATGTTCGGGACATGGAGCCGTAAGGCGCGAACGCCCATTTCTCTTGCCGAAGAGGCGGACCGACGCCTCCCGCATCTCAAGAGGAAGAGTGACCCATGAATCAGCAATCCGAACGACCCGTCCGGTCCCTGGCTCGCCGCAAGAGCCTTCTCCTCGCATCCGTGTTTGCCGTCGGCATGGCAGGCGTGCTGGCCGGTGAGGCAATCATTTCGAACCCGACGCCCGCCAACGCCCAGATCGTCCAGGCGCAGAATCTCAGCAAGGACAACAATCTGGCGCGGTCGCAGCCGTCGCAGGACCAGATCGGCTTTGCCGATATCGTCGAAACGGTTAAGCCGGCAGTCGTATCCGTGCGCGTCAAGACGGCGCGCGAGACATCGTCCTTCGATGGTCAGATGCCGGGCTTCTTCCGCGATCTGCCGGAAGGCCATCCGCTGCGCCGCTTCTTCGAGGAATACGGACAGCAGGGCGAAGACGGCTCGAAGGGCCGCGGTCCGAATCGTCCGCGCCAGTTTGGCCAGGCGCAGGGCTCCGGCTTCTTCATCTCGGCTGACGGTTATGTCGTAACCAACAATCACGTCGTCAAAGATGCCGAGGAAGTGGAACTCGTCACCGATAGCGGCGACACCTTCGATGCCAAGGTTGTCGGTACGGACCCGCAGACCGATCTGGCGCTGTTGAAAGTCGACAAAGGCGATGATTTCCCCTTCGTGAGCCTCTCAGGCGATGTACCGCGCATTGGCGACTGGGTCGTTGCCATCGGTAACCCGTTCGGACTCGGCGGTACGGTGACGGCCGGAATTGTCTCGGCGCGCGGCCGTGATCTCGGCTCCGGTCCCTATGACGACTTCCTGCAGATCGATGCGGCGGTGAACCGTGGCAATTCCGGCGGTCCGACCTTCAACCTCAAGGGCGAAGTGGTCGGCGTAAACACCGCGATCTACTCGCAGTCCGGCGGCAATGTCGGCATCGCGTTTGCGGTTCCGTCGAATGTCGTTGCCAGTGTTGTCGACTCGCTGCGCGAAAGCGGCTCGGTCACTCGCGGCTGGCTCGGCGTCGGCATTCAGCCGGTCGAGAAGGACATGGCGGAAGCCATCGGCCTCGATGGGACCGACGGTGCCCTCGTCGCCGAAGTCCATTCCAACACCCCGGCAGCCAAGGCCGGCATCAAGAACCAAGACGTCATCCTGTCCCTGAACGGTCAGAAGGTCGCCGACCCGCGCGAACTGACCCGTATGGTCGGCACGCTGAAGCCCGGCGTCGATGCCGAGCTCAAGGTGTGGCGTGACGGCGCCGAGCGGGACATTACGGTCGAGCTGGGCAAGCGCCCGGATGATGTCGCGAATCTCGGTTCGGACAGCAAGGGCGGTGCCAAGGAGCCTGAAAAGGCCAAACCATCGAGCCTAGGCGATCTCGGCATCGAGCTCGAAAGGTCCGAGGACGGCAAGGGCGTCGCAGTTGCCAGCATCGGCGAAGAAAGCTCGCTGGCCGACAAGCTCCGCGTCGGCGACATCATTCTCGATGTCAGCGGCAAGGCGGTTTCGGAGCCCGGTGACGTCTCGGCGGCCATCGAATCCGCCAAGAAGGACAATGCGCGCTTCGTGACCTTCCGGGTGAAGACCGGCGACAACGCGCGTTACGTGGCCATCCCCGTCAAGAAGGGTTAACCTCTCGGAAGGTCTTTTCGGAGCGGCGGGCGGCCATCGTGGCGCCCGCCGTTCATTTTTTCCGCACTCGCGATCATGTATGAAACGGCCATGCGCATCCTTCTGATTGAGGACGACCGCGAAGCCGCCGCCTATCTTGTGAAAGCGCTGCGAGAAGCGGGCCATGTTCCGGACCACGCCGTGGACGGCGAGGACGGTTATGCGCAGGCCTCCACCAACCCCTACGACGTGCTGGTCGTGGACCGGATGCTGCCGAAACTCGATGGGCTTTCGGTCATTGGCCGTCTCAGGGGCGAGGGGGTCAGGACTCCGGTGCTTATCCTCTCCGCGCTCGGCCAGGTCGATGACCGCGTTGCGGGCCTGCGCGCCGGCGGCGACGACTATCTGACCAAGCCCTATGCCTTCTCCGAATTGCTTGCGCGCATCGAGGCACTGGGCCGCCGCGGCGCGCCGAATGCCGCGGAAACGGTCTACAAGGTCGGAGATCTTGAGCTAGACCGGCTTGCCCATACGGTCGTCCGGGGCAACAATCCCATCGTTCTGCAGCCCCGCGAATTCCGCCTTCTCGAATATCTCATGCGCCATGCCGGTCAGGTCGTCACCCGCACCATGCTGCTCGAGAATGTCTGGGACTATCACTTCGATCCGCAGACCAATGTGATCGATGTCCATATCTCGCGGCTCCGTTCGAAGATCGACAAGGGGCAGGACACGCCGCTGCTGCACACCGTCCGCGGTGCCGGATACATGATCCGTGACGGCGCTCGTTAAACTTTTCCGCACGACCGCGTTCAAGCTGGCGCTCGGCCTTCTGGCCGTGTTCGTTCTGGCTGCGGGTCTTGGCCTTGGATATGTCGTCTGGAAATCCGGACGCGTGGTCCAGGAACAGGTTGCTGCGATGGTCGATGCCGAGGCTGAGAATCTCATGCAACGTTATCGCTCCGACGGTTTTCTCGGGATGCTGCAGGCCATTGCCGAGCGCGCCAGCCAGCCGGGTTCCTTCCTCTACATTGTCACCGCGCCGAACGGTGCGCCCCTGGCAGGAAATGTCGGCACGCTGCCGCCGGATGTTCTCGACAAGACCGGTATACGGGAAACGCAATACACGCGGCTTGGCGCCAATGAAGGCCCGGCGCCCGCTCTCGTGCGTCTGGAGAGGCTTCCGAACGGCTCGCGTCTTCTCGTCGGCCGCGATCTGTCGGAACGAAACCGCTTCGCCGAAATTCTCGCAAGTACGATTCTCGGCGGGCTTGCGCTCGTCATCCTCGTCGGGCTTGCGGGCGGTCTCATTCTCGCGCGCCGCGTTCTCGTCCGCCTCGACGGCATGACCGACACGACACGCACCATCATGGCCGGCAATCTCTCCGGCCGCATACCCGTCAACGGCAGCGGCGACGAGTTCGACCGACTCGCGCTCTCCACAAACCAGATGCTGGAGCGCATCGGCGAACTGATGTCGGAACTGCGTCAGGTCACCGACGATGTCGCGCACGATCTCAAGACGCCACTGACGCGCCTGCGCAATCGCGCCGAGGAGGCGCTGCGCAGCGCCAGGACCGATGAGGATTATCGCGCGACGCTCGACCGCATTATCGAGGAGTCGGATGCGCTCATCCGCACTTTCAACACGATGCTGCTGATCGCGCGCGCCGAATCCGGCGCCGCCCGCGAGGCGATGTCCTCCGTAAATGCGGGCGAGATCGTGGAGAGCGTCGCCGAGCTGTACGAGCCATCGGCGGAGGAAGCAGGCCTTAAGCTCGACATTCGCGTCGAGCCGGGTCTGGTCGTCCACGGCAATCGCGAGCTGATCGGCCAGGCGCTCGCGAATCTCGCGGACAATGCCATCAAATACGGCGTGGCCGAAGGGTCGTCCGGCGGCACGATCTCGCTCGCGGCCGAGGGCGACGGCGATCGCGTGCGCTTCGTCGTCGCCGACAACGGGCCGGGTATTCCCGCCGACAACCGGGGCCGGGCGCTGGAGCGTTTCGTGCGCCTCGAGTCGAGCCGCACGCGGCCCGGCTCCGGCCTCGGTCTCAGCCTTGCCAACGCCATCGCGCGCCTGCATGGAGGAACACTGGACCTGGCGGACAACGCGCCGGGGCTCAAAGTGATAATCGAACTCCCGCGCGAACGGGGCGAGGCGTCTGAATGATCTTGGCAGAAGCAGTGGAAGTCGGGCCCCTCGCCAATCCGGAAGGAGAGGCAAAGCTCGCGGAGCTTCTCGACCAGCATCCCGATCTCGATGTGATCGCCGATGGCAAGGCCCGCAGTGTTCTTGCCGGTATCGCGTCGGGATCGGCCTATCTTTGGCAGTTGGTGAATGCCGATCCGGCCCGCGCCCTGCGCCTGCTGATCGCCGACCCCGCGTCATCGCGCACCCGCATTCTGGAAGGTGTCCGTACAGCCGACGCCGATCCGGAGGACGCTGGTGTCATGCGCGCGCTCCGCAAGGCCAAGCAGGAGATGGCGCTTCTCACGGCGCTGGCCGATCTCGGCGGCGTCTGGGATGTGCCGGAGGTCACGGCGGCGCTGTCCGACCTCGCCGATGCGTCGATCTCCACCGCGCTGCGCTTCCTGCTGCGCGCCGAAATCGCAAGCGGGAAATTCAAGGGCGACGTTGCCGATCCCGAAAAAGAATCCGGCCTCATTGTCCTTGCGATGGGCAAGCATGGCGCGCGCGAGCTGAACTATTCCTCCGATATCGATCTCGTCGTGTTCTACGAACCCGCCATCGCGCCGTTGGCCGAGGATGTCGAGCCGATGCCGTTCTTCGTGCGGCTCGTGCAGCGACTCGTGCGCATCATGCAGGAGCGTACGGCCGACGGTTATGTCTTCCGCACCGATCTCCGCTTGCGGCCCGATCCGGGCGCCACGCAGATCGCGATCTCGGTCGGCGCCGCGCTGTCCTATTACGAAAGCGTCGGCCAGAACTGGGAGCGCGCCGCGATGCTGAAAGCGCGGTCCTGCGCCGGCGACATCGACGCAGGCGAAGCCTTTCTCAAGGAACTGACGCCTTTTATATGGCGCAAGCATCTGGACTACGCCGCCATCGCCGACATTCATGCGATGAAGCGTCAGATTCACGCCCATCGTGGCCACGGCGCCATCGCCATCGAAGGCCATAATCTCAAGCTCGGTCGCGGCGGCATTCGCGAGATCGAGTTCTTCGTCCAGACACAGCAGCTCGTGGCCGGCGGCCGCAATCCTGCGCTGCGGGTGCGCGGCACCGAAGAAGCGCTGGCTGCGCTGGTTCGCGAAGGCTGGATCGCGGAGGATACCGAGCGCGATCTTGTCACGGCATATCGTTTCTTGCGCGGCCTTGAACATCGCCTGCAGATGGTTGCTGACGAGCAGACGCATTCGCTCCCGCAGGATGCCGAGGCAATGGAGCGGTTTGCCCGCTTTGCCGGATATGACAGCCGCGATGATTTCGCCGTCGCTTTGCAGGCGCAGCTCGAGATCGTGCAGTCGCATTACGCACATCTGTTCGAGGACGCGCCTGCGCTGGATGTCGCAGCCGGCAGTCTTGTCTTTACCGGCGATGAGGACGATCCCGAAACGCTGCAGACCCTTCGCAATCTCGGCTTCAAGGATCCGGTCCAGGTCTCCTCGCTGGTTCGCGGCTGGCATCATGGCCGTGTCGCCGCGACGCGCTCGGCCCGCGCGCGCGAACTTCTGACCGAACTGATGCCGGCGCTTCTCGCGGCGCTCGGCCGGACGGCCGATCCGAACTTTGCCCTCCTCACGCTGGAACGTGTGCTCGCGCGTCTTCCGGCCGGCGTGGAATTCTTCGCGATCCTGCGATCGAACCCCGGCTTTCTCAGCCTCCTGGCCGATGCGCTCGGCACCGCGCCCAATCTCGCAAACACCGTCGCCCGCCGGCCGCACGTTCTGGACGCGGTTTTCGAACCCGCCTTCTTCTCGCGTCTGCCGACGGGCGAAGAGCTGACGGAACGTCTGGATCGCACGCTGGCCGAGGCCCAGGACTACGAGGACCTTCTGAACCGAGCGCGCATTTTCGGGCAGGAGCAGCGTGTTCTCATCGGCATGCGCGTGCTTTCGGGCATGGTCGGCGCCGACCGGGCGGGCGCGGCCTTCGCGCAGCTTGCCGATGTGCTGATGGAGCGGCTTCATTCCGCCGTCGAGCGCGAGCTTGCGCGGGTGCACGGCATCGTTCCCGGTGGCCGCTCCGCCGTAATGGCAATGGGCAAGCTCGGCGGCCGTGAAATGACTGCGGCGTCCGATCTGGACCTTATCCTGATCTACGAGCATCCGGACGATGCGGTGTCCGACGGCGAACGCTCTCTGGAACCGAGTCAGTACTACGCGCGTCTCACGCAACGTCTCGTTGCGGCGCTATCGGCACCGACCAGTGAAGGCGCGCTCTACGAAGTGGATCTCCGGCTGCGTCCGTCCGGCCGCGCCGGCCCGCTCGCGACGCGTCTGAAGGCCTTTCGTTCCTATCAGGTCTCCGAAGCCTGGACGTGGGAACATATGGCGCTGACACGCGGGCGCGCGGTCGCGTCGGACGGAAACTTCAAGAACGAGGTCGAGGGCACGATCCTCGATGTTCTGCGCATAGAGCGCGATCCGAAGAAGATTGCCGCGGATGTGGCGGAGATGCGCGGCAAGCTCGCGTCGGAAAAAGGCCAGGACAATCCCTGGGACATCAAATTCGCGAAAGGCGGGCTGATCGATCTCGAATTCATCGCGCAGTATCTCCAGCTCGTTCACGCGCACCACCACCCGGAGATTCTCAACACAGCGACCGCGACCGTGCTGGAAGCGGCGCACAAGGCCGGTTTGCTGGCGGCTGACGATCACGAAACACTGCGCCGCGCGACACAATTGCAGCATGGCCTGACGCAGGTGCTGCGCCTCTGTCTGTCCGGGCCCTTCGAGCCAGAGAAAGCCGGCGAGGGCGTCAAATCGCTGTTGGCTCGTGCCGGCGGTGCGCCGGACTTCCCGTCTCTCGACGCCGAACTTCGTCAGGTTCAGGGCGAGGTGCGAAGTGTCTTCGACCGGCTGATCGTTCAGGCCGCCTGATCGGGCTTGCTGCTTTCGGTTTCGATGAGCGGAAGCCGCACGAGGACCACGGTTCCGGAACCGGGCGTCGAACGAATGCGCATCGTGCCGTTGTGCAGTTCGATCAGCGAGCGCGCGATGGCGAGCCCAAGGCCCGAACCCTTGTGGGTTTTGGTGAACTGGTTCTCGACCTGCTCGAACGGCCGTCCAAGTTTGGACAAGGCTTCTTTCGGAATGCCGATGCCGGTGTCCTCGACGTAGATGTGCACGGCATCGCCGATCTGGCGCAGGCGCACAGCCACGCGACCGCCGGGCGGCGTGAACTTCACGGCGTTGGATACGAGGTTCAGCAGGATCTGCTTTATGGCGCGGCGGTCGGCGCGGGTCGAGATGCCGGTCGCAGCCTCGGCGCGCAGCGCCAGGCCCTTCTCCTCGGACAAAGGCGTAATGACGCGCAGCGCTTCGAGAACCGTCGCATCGAGATCGACTTCCTCGATCCTGAGCGGGTGGTGGCCCGTTTCGATACGCGACATTTCCAGGATGTCGTTGATGACTTCGAGCAGATACTGCCCGCTGTCACCGATGTCGCGGCAGTATTCCTCGTACTTCGGCGAGCCGAGCGTGCCGAACGCGCCGGAGGTCATGATTTCCGAGAAGCCGATGATGGCGTTGAGCGGCGTGCGCAGCTCGTGGCTCATATTGGCAAGGAATTCGGACTTCGCACGGTTTGCCGTTTCGGCTTCCGCTTTCTGTTCGGCGTATTTCTCGGCGAGGTCCTGAAGCTGCTGGGCCTGCAGTTCAAGGGTCTGGCGCGATTTGCGCAGGTCCGCAACCGTGGCCATCAGCCGCTTTTCACTGTCGAGCAGCTTCTCCTCGTGCTTCTTCAGCGAGGTGATGTCGGTGCCAACCGAGACGAAGCCGCCATCCTTGGTGCGGCGTTCGTTGATGTGCAGCCACCGGCCATCCTCGATCTGCGCCTCGTAGGTGCGCGCGCCTTCCTCGGGGCGTCCTTCCGGCCGAATCTGTGTGCGCACCACGGGTGCGCGCCCGGCTGTTATAACGTTCTCATAAGGCGTGCCCGGTGCCACGGCGTTGTCCGGCAACTGGTAAAGCTGCTGGAACTTGCTGTTGCAGAGCACGAGTTTGCTGTCGGCGTCCCACAGCACGAAGGCTTCCGAGATCGTCTCGACCGCATCGCGCAGGCGGATATCGGCGGTCGCCGTGCGTTCGGCCAGCCGGCGCTCTTCTGTCACGTTCACGCAAATCCCGACGACGCGGGGGCTGTCATCCGCCGGTCGGACAACCTCGGCGCGGGCCCGCATCCATATCCAGCCGCCGCGCGTGTGGCGGACGCGAAAGGCGCGGTCGATAATTGTCGTCTCGCCTCGCAGAAGCTCGTCCGCAAGTTCGTACAGATCGATGTCGCCGGGATGCACCACGGACTGGAACTTGCCGAACGAGATCAGATCGTCCTGAGGCTCCATGCCGACAAGTTCATACATCGAGCGCGACCAGAATACGCGGCCGCGCACAAGGTCCCACTCGAACAATCCGGACCGGCCACGCGCGAGTGCGGTGTCGATACGACTCTGTACGTAACGATAGCTGAGATCTGCAGCGCGTGCGCGCTTCGCCTGACTGTGAAACGCCGCGCCAACCAGCGCCAGCACGGCTGCGGTCGCGATGAGAAACAACAGGGTCAGCCGTGTGTCCGATTCCCATTCGGCCAGCGCGCCGCTCAAGGGCTGCACGACCGCGATCTGTCCGAACGGCGCTTGCAGGCTGTGTACCGTCGCAAGTGTTTCGATGCCCGCCGGAGTGGTGACGGTCATGACACCCGCGCGTTCGCCGAATGTCGTCAGGACCTGCGTCTGGCCGAGCGCGGCGGTAATATCGCCGCCGACCGCGCCGATGCCCGTTCCGGTCACGGCGATGATGCGTCCCGTTTCATCGGTGACGAGGAATCCACGTTCGCGCGCCGAGGATTCCGCCGGCAGATCGCCACGTACGAAATCGGCCGCTGCCGTGGCGGCGGTGCCGGCATCGGCGGCCGCGGCGATGCTGTTGAGATCGCCTGCGAGCTGCGCTGCGACCAGTTCGAGAGCTTCCGACATCTGCGCCAGCGAGCGGGCACGCGTGTCGAGGATATGAACGACCGAGCCCGCACCGACAATGACGAGAAAGACGGCGATAAGAGCCGGAATCGACCAGGGAAACACCGGCCGGCGCGAATCCTTCGCGCCGCGCAGTGCTGCGCTGGCGATCGATTTGATGGCGTAAGGCCGCGCACGAGCGGAAGCCGCGTCGGAACGCGCCATGAGTGCCCCCCAAAATCAGGCGATTTTCCCCGAACCCGGCGACACCAACAGCAGCGGGTCAGAAGGATTTGAATCACTCATGGGTGATTTGTCCAGCCCGGCTTTACGCTTTGTTTACCGGCGTGACAAAAGCGGAGTCGGAAGAATCTCTTGGCGGTGTGTACGTTTAGGCGAGCGCGCGCGAAACGAGGTCCGAAACGTCCGGTGACAGACGTTCGCTGTCCCTGATTCGCTTCAACGCTGCTTCCGCCTGCGTCCGGCGTACGGGTTCCAGCGCCTTCCAGCTGCGGAATGCGCCAAGAAGACGTGCCGCGACCTGCGGATTGATCGGGTCGAGCTCGATCACGACGTCGGCGAGGAAGTTGAATCCCGCGCCGTCCGTGCGGTTGAACTGCGTCGGGTTGCCCGAGGCAAAACCGCCGATCAGAGAGCGCACACGATTGGGATTGCTCATCGAGAACACCGGCTGCGTCATCAGGTGCTTCACGCGGTCCAGCGTTCCGGATTCCTGGATGGAGGCCTGCAACGCCAACCACTTGTCGAGCACGAGCGCATCGCCCGCGTAGCGACGATGGAAATGCGCGAACGCCTCTTCGCGAGCCGGCAGGTTGATCGCCGACAAAACAGCGAGGCCCGCCATGCGGTCCGTCATGTTGTTCGCGCTCGTGTAATGCGCGTGCGCCAGCTTCGCGGCATCTTCGTCCTTCTCGGCGCACAGAAGATCGAGCGCGACGCTCCGCAGCATCCGCCGTCCGGCGCTTTGCGCATCCGGCGAATAGGGGCCGCTGTCGTTCAGGCCTGCGTAAATTTGACTCAGGGGTTCTCGTATATGGGCCGCCACCGCGCGCTTCAGCGCGAGGCGCGCTTCGTGAATCGCGTCGGGATCGACATCGGTCGCGATCTCGCGGGCGATGTCCGTTTCGCTCGGCAGCATGAGAAGCTGCGCGAGCAGGGCGGGGTCGGGATGGGCGAGGGCGCCGGCCAGCGCTTCCTCGAGCCGGGGCTCCCGCACGGCGCTTCCGCCCGTACGAATCGCCTGCACCGAGCGCACGAGAACGCGCGTCATCGCCGATTGCAGCGCCTGCCAGCGATTGAAGGCGTCGCCGTCATGGCGCGCGAGGAACAGAAGATCGCTCTCCGTCAGGTCGTCGGTGAGTTTGATCGGTGCCGAGAACCCGCGATTGATCGAGGGCACTGGCCGGGTCTTGAGGCCGGTGAACGTGAAGCTGTGCTCGCTGCGCGTCAGAACAAGAAGATTGGTCTCGCCGCTGTCGGCTGCGATATTGAGATCGCGCCCTTCCGCGTCGAGCAGCCCGAAGGCGAGCGGAATCGTCATTGGCAGCTTGACGTTCTGGCCCGGTGTCTTCGGAACCGTTTGCACGACGTTGAGCGTGTAGGTGCCCGCGGCCTCGTCCCAGTTGGACGACAGCGCCACATCCGGCGTGCCGGCCTGCGAATACCACAGCAGAAACTGCGAGAGATCGCGGCCCGAGGCATCGGCGAAGCAGCCGATGAATTCCTCGATCGTCGCGGCCTGGCCGTCGTGGCGCTCGAAATAGATATCCATGCCGCGCCGGAAGGTTTCCGCGCCGATCAGCGTCTTCAGCATGCGGATGACTTCGGCGCCCTTTTCATAGACCGTCGCCGTGTAGAAATTGTTGATCTCGCGATAGGTCTCCGGACGCACCGGATGCGCGAACGGCCCGGCATCCTCGGGAAACTGTACGGCACGCAACGTACGCACATCCGAAATCCGCTCCACCGGCCGCGAGCGCATGTCGGCGGTGAACTCCTGATCACGGAACACGGTCAGCCCTTCCTTCAGGCAGAGCTGGAACCAGTCGCGGCAGGTGATGCGGTTGCCGGTCCAGTTGTGGAAATATTCGTGCGCGATCACCGCCTCGATGCCGGAGTAATCTCCGTCGGTGGCGGTTTCGCCGCTCGCCAGCACATATTTGTCGTTGAAGACATTGAGGCCCTTGTTCTCCATCGCGCCCATGTTGAAGTCCGACACGGCAACGATGTTGAACACGTCGAGATCGTATTCGCGGCCGAACACGTCCTCGTCCCATTTCATCGAACGCTTCAGCGCGTCCATGGCATAGGCGGCGCGGCCTTCCTTGCCATGCTCGACATAGATCGCAAGATCGACCTTTAGGCCTGACATCGTGGTGAAACCGTCTTTCACCACGCCGAGATCGCCGCCAACGAGCGCGAAGAGGTAGCTCGGCTTGGGATGGGGGTCTTCCCAGATCGCGTAATGACGCCCACCCGTCATCTCGCCCGCATCGACCGGGTTGCCGTTCGACAGCAGGACCGGCGCGATCTTTCTGTCGGCCTCTATCCGCACGCGATAGGTCGACAGAACGTCGGGCCGGTCGAGAAAATAGGTGATGCGGCGGAAGCCCTCGGCCTCGCACTGGGTGCAATATGCGCTCCCGGTACGATAAAGCCCCATCAGCTTGGTGTTGTCGGCGGGTCTGAGCCGCGTCACCGCGCGCAGGCGGAATTCGCGTTGCGGCGGCGCGTGGAGCGTCAGGGCGTCAGGCGTCTCGCTGAAGGCGTCGGATGGGAGCTTTTCGTTGTCGAGCAGGAGAGGAGCGTCGAGTTTCAGTTCGTCGCCGTCGAGAACCAGTGGAGCTCCGGCCCGTCCGGCCGGGTTCGGCTTCAGTGTGAGAACCGAAGTTACGACCGCCTCGTCGCCGTCCAGCACCACATCGAGGTCGACATGCTCGATCAGGTAATCGGTGACACGATATTCGGACAGACGAACGGCGCGAGGCTCTTCAGACCGCAAGGCAAGGCTCCTGGAACGGGATGTGTCTCGTACTTAGGGGCCGAAGCCTTTCCGGAATAGCCCCTTTGAGACCAGAAATCCGTTGTGTTGCTTGCGGAAAAAGGGTTGGAAGGCCAGATAAGGCATCGAATTCGCCGCATCGCTGAAGGCAAGTTATTGAAAGACCTTATCAAATTTTCCGTGGCGCCGATGATGGACTGGACCGACCGGCATTGCCGCGTCTTCCATCGCCGCCTCAGCCGGCATGCGCGGCTCTATACCGAGATGGTCACCACCGGCGCCGTGCTGCATGGCCCGCGCGAGCGGCTGCTCGGATTTTCGTCCGAGGAACAGCCCGTGGCGCTCCAGCTCGGTGGTTCGGACCCGGCCGATCTCGCGGCGTCGGCCAGGATTGCGGCCGGGTTCGGCTATGCCGAAATCAACCTGAATGTCGGCTGCCCGTCCGACCGGGTGCAGGACGGGCGCTTCGGCGCCTGTCTGATGCGCGAACCGGCGCTTGTCGGTCGCTGCGTCGAGGCGATGAAGAAGGCGGTCGATATCCCCGTCACCGTCAAATGCCGCATCGGCGTCGACGATCAGGATACCGGCCCCGCGCTGGATGAACTGGCGCATGCCGCGGTCTCCGCCGGCATGGACGCGCTTGTCGTTCATGCCCGGAAGGCGTGGCTGCAGGGCCTGTCGCCCAAGGAAAACCGCGATGTACCGCCGCTCGATTATGCGCGCGTCTGGCGTCTGAAACAGCGGCTGCCGGATCTGCCGATAGCCGTGAACGGCGGCATCGAAACGCTCGATGAAGTGGAAGAACATCTTCGTCACGTCGATGGCGTCATGATCGGCCGCGCCGCCTATCAGAATCCCGGCCTGCTGTGCGACGTCGATGCGCGCCTGTTCGGCGGGGACGCACCCTTCGCCAGCATCCGTGCGGCCGCCGAAAGCATGCTCCCTTATATCGACGCGCACGTCGCACAGGGCGGCAAGGCTTCTAACGTCACCCGCCACATGCTGGGCCTTTTCCAGGGCCAGCCGGGCGCGCGCGCTTTCCGCCGTCATCTCGCGACGGCGGCGGTCAAGCCGAGGGCGGGGGCCGAGGTCCTGGCCGATGCTCTGGCGCTGGTCCGGGACGTTCCCGCCGCCGAGGCCGCGTAGAACTAACCGAAAGCATCAGATCGCCTCACTTGCGTCGCCGTCCGCGCGGCGCGACAAGCGCTGCACATGTTCGGGATTCCCCTCGAAGAACTGGCCGTCCTCGCCGCCGTCCTGCTTGCGGGCGGCGTGGCGACGGGTTTGCTCGCCGGCCTGCTTGGCATCGGCGGCGGCGCCATCATCGTGCCGGTGCTCTATTATCTCTTCGGGATTCTGGGCGTTCCGGAAGACATCCGGATGCATCTGTGCGTCGGCACATCGCTTGCCATCATCATCCCGACCTCGATCCGCTCCTTCCTCGCGCACAAGCGGCGCGGGGCGGTCGATATGCGGATTCTGAAGCAGTGGGCCGTTCCGGTCATCGCCGGCGTAGTGACAGGCGCGATTATCGCCGCGTTCTCGTCTGCGGTGGCGCTCGAAGTGGTTTTCGGTCTTTTCGGGGTTACGCTCGGTGCGCAGATGCTGTTTCTCGGCAGCAAGGCCGTGCGGGTGTACGACGAGCTTCCGGGGCCGGTCGGCACAAGCATCTATGGCGGGTTTATAGGCCTCCTGTCGTCACTGGTCGGCATCGGTGGCGGCTCTCTGGCGACGCTTGTGTTCGTCGTGCACGGCCGCACGATGTTGCAGGGAATTGCCATGGGGTCGGGGGTCGGCGTCATGATCTCGATTCCGGGCGCCCTCGGTTTCATCATTGCCGGCTGGCCGGAAATGGCGCGGCTTCCGGCCTTGTCGATCGGCTATGTGTCGCTCATCGGCGCGCTGCTCATCGCCCCCGTCAGCATGCTGGTCGCGCCGCTCGGCGTGCGCATCGCGCATGCCTTTACACAGCGCCAGCTTGAACTGGCGCTCGGCGTGTTCCTGATCCTGATGGGCACGCGTTTTCTGACGGCGGTTCTGCTCGAGCACTTCGCCTAGTCGAAGTTGAAGCCCAGCGCGTGGCGATAATTGTACAGCAGCACGAATACCACGATCAGGCCGAGCCAGATCGCGACATGCTGCAGGAACATCGTGCCGCGTCCCTGGTAAGCGCCCAGCGCCCCGCCGCCGACGAACACCAGAAGCGCCATGGCTGCGACGAGCGAGACGATCTGGTCTCCGCGAGCGGTCGTGCCGAATATGTCGGCAAGGACGACGATGGTGATTCCAGCCGCGACAATGGCGAGGGCGATCCAGGCATAAGGTTTGTTCATATCCGGCTCCACGAGCGCCGGACGATACGCGAGACCTGTCATGCCGGGAAAGACTTAGCTTACGCCTTGCGCCGGATCAGCGGTTCCGGCTCGGCAGTCACGGGGGCGAGCGCCGTGACGACGCGGTAAGCGGGGAACGAGACCGTCACCTCGGTTCCCTCGCGCAACTTGCTCTTCAGTTCGAACGTGCCGCCGTGCAGATCCGTCAGGCCCTGCACGATCGGCAGGCCGAGGCCTGCACCCTGTTCGGCGGTCTTGATCGCCAGCGTTCCCTGGCCGAACGAGGACAGCACGACGGGAATTTCGTCTTCCGGAATGCCGGGGCCGGTATCGCGCACGGAAAGATATTGCCCGCCATTCTCCAGCGCTCCGACCTTCAAGGTGATCTCGCCACCTTGCGGCGTGAACTTGATGGCGTTGGAAAGCAGGTTCAGGGTGATCTGGCGGATCGCGCGTTCGTCCGCCCACAGCATCGGCAGGTTGGACTCGAACGCGTGCAGAATGGTGATGCCGCGATTCTTGGCGCGCAGCTTCAGCAGGTTCCGGCAATCGTCCACGACATAGGTCAGGTTGACGGCTTCCTCGTTCAGTTCGTAGCGGCCAGCTTCGATGCGCGACAGATCAAGCAATTCGTTGATCAGCGTGAGCAGATGTTCGCCGCTCGAATGAATATCGCCGGCATATTCGCGATAGGTCGGGTTGGCGTGCGGCCCGAAAACCTCGCTCTTCAGAACCTCCGAAAACCCGAGAATGGCGTTGAGTGGCGTGCGCAGTTCGTGGCTCATCGTCGCGAGGAATCGCGATTTGGCGACGTTCGCGGTCTCGGCGCGCCGGCGCGCTTCGTCGGAGTTCGATTTGGCCTGTTCGAGCTCGGCGATCAGCGCATCTTTCTCGGCCCGGTATTGCAGGGTCATCAGCGATGTGCGGAAGAGCCGCTGGCCGAGCAGAACGAAGAACACCTGCGCAAGCGGCGCGATGATCGCGACCATGCGCAATGCCGGGTCGTCCATCAGCAGGAAGAAGCCGGCGATCGCGAACGTGATGGGCAGCGAGCCCGCATAGACGATCGGTGGCAGGCTCGCCGACAGCATTGTACGGATCGCAACGATCAGCAGCATCGCGAACACGAGGAAGATGCGCGCGCTGTCATTTTGTACAAACGCCAGCGGCGGAACGATCAGCGCGAATGTTGTGGCATGTGCGAATTCGGCGGCGGCGAAGCGCTGACGCCAGGTTTTCAGGCTGATTTCAGGCGAGGCCTGTCGCAGGAAGCGATGAGCCTGCAGGAGTATCAGGCCGTGAAAAGCGAGTACCGCCAGAAGCCAGACCGCGGTGGTGAAGAACGACAGCCAGAGGCTCATTGTGCCGGCGACGGCGATTTCGAGCGCGAGGATCGCATAGGCGGCGGTGTATCGGTTTTGCGCGTACAGACGGGTCAGCTCTGCGTCGAAGGCCGGGCGTGTACCTGTCGTGGATGTCAGCTTTTCGCGTGCTTCACGAACCTTCTGGCTGACATGGCGGCGCTTTTCGCGCGCGCGCAGGGTTTCGTCGCTCGTTTCCTCGGCGAGGCGGCGGCGAATCTCGTTCATTGTCCATGCGGCATCGTCCGCCGCAAGCAATGCGTCGCCGGTGCTGGTCGCAAGGGGCTTTTGAACGTCGTGCGTCATGGTTCAAATCAGATGTGACTGTATCTGAATTTGAAAACCTTAAGGTCGGACTCACCGATATGGTTGACGGTACGTTTAGATGCTGAAACCGTCCGGTCCGGAACACTTAATAAATCCTGAATGGGAAGTATTTATTGTTTATTTTACGGTATGTACCGTTGGCGACGATCGCATCGATCGCGTCGTTGATCCGGGCTTTCAGCGATTCCTCGCCCTTGCGGAGGCCGACGCCGACGCCCTCGCCGATATAGGCCGGGTCGGTCAGGTCTTCGCCGGCGTAGCTGCAACATTTGCTGCCTTCACCGGTGGTCAGCCACTCATAGGCGCCGATCTTGTCGGTAAGGATTGCATCCACGAAACCGCGTTCAAGTTCGAGCTGGGCTTCCGGCTGCGTGGTGTACACTTTCAGCCTTGCGCCTGCCGGCACATACACTTCCTCCGCATAACGCTGATGGATGGTGCCGACGGTGGCGCCAATGACCCGGCCAGCCATTCCCTTCGGACTTGTGTCGCGGATATTGCTCTCCCTGCGGGCTGTGAAACTCGCCGGCGACTGGTAATAGTGTTTGGAGAAATCGATGTGCTGTTTGCGTTCCTTTGTGATCGACATGGAGGACATGATTGCGTCGTAGCGGTTGGCTATCAGCGCGGGGATCATGTCGCTCCATTCTTCCCGCACGAACTCGCATTTGACCTTCATTTGCATGCACAGAGCGTTTGCTATGTCGATCTCGAATCCCTGCATCAGGTTGTTGTCGTCGACATACACAAAAGGCGGGTAGTTCGTGGTAACGCCAATCCGGAGCGTGCCGGCGTCGCGCGCTGAACTCGGGGTTGCACCGAGCATCAAGACGATGGAGATAAAGGCGATTCCCGGAAGGCGCATGTGTTGCTGCCTCTAACACGATCCGGTGTAACTCTTAGGCAGAACCTCCCTCGGCACAATAGTTTTTGAAGCCTCTCTAATTGACCGTCGCCGCTTCGTGATTATGGTGCCCCGCAAATCCCCTTATGAGGTGACATGGCTGTTTCCAGAGACGATGTAATGCGGGCGCTTGGCGCTGTTCCGGCACCGGACGGGCGGGGCAGCCTCGCTGACTCTCCACAGATTTCTGAGATCGTCATCGCCGACGACCGGGTGTCGTTCGCAATTCTCACGACGCCCGATAAGGCAAGGTCGCTCGAAACAATCCGGAGCGCCGCCGAAGCCGCGGTGAAAGCCATACCGGGCGTCAAGGATGCGCTTGTTGCGTTGACGGGCGAGCGGGCCGCCGGGGCTTCCGCAGCACCGCCGTCCGCCGCACCCGCGGCGAAAGCAGGGGCCTCGCTCGATGTTCGCCACATCATTGCCGTCGCGTCCGGCAAGGGCGGTGTCGGCAAGTCCACCACCGCCGCCAATCTCGCGCTCGCGCTGGCGGCCAAGGGGCTTCGCGTCGGTTTGCTCGACGCCGATGTGTACGGACCGTCCATGCCCGTGCTGTTCGGCATCCGCCACAAGCCGGCCTCCGACGGCAAGACGATCGAGCCGATCATGTCCTACGGCATCAAGCTGATGTCGATCGGCTTCCTGATCGATTCCAGCACCGCGATGGTCTGGCGCGGGCCGATGGTCATGAGCGCCATCTCCCAGATGCTGAAGGAAGTGAATTGGGGCACGCTCGACGTACTCGTCGTCGATATGCCGCCGGGGACGGGCGACGCACAGCTCACCATGGCGCAGCAGGTGCGCCTCGCCGGGGCGGTGATCGTCTCGACGCCGCAGGATCTGGCCCTTGCCGACGCGCGGCGCGGCGTGGCCATGTTCCGCAAGGTCGATGTGCCGATTTTGGGCGTCATCGAAAACATGAGTTATTTCAAATGTCCCCATTGCGGCGAGCGGACCGATCTTTTCGGCCATGGCGGCGCGGAAAAGGAGGCCCAGGAGCTCGGCGTCCGCTTCCTCGGAGAAATTCCGCTGCATGCGCGTATCCGCGAGTTGTCGGATGCGGGGACCCCGGTCGTGGCCGTCGAACCGACAGGCGAGCATGCCAGCGCCTATTCGGCCATAGCCGATATGGTGTGGACGTCGCTGGAGTCGGGGACCGGGCAAAGGCCCGCGCCGCGGATCGTGGTGAACTAAGATTCACCAGGGTGGTTGCGAACGGTGCGTTTCCGCCCGAACATTTGAATCTGAATCTGTCTGGAGAACTTTGACGCAGGCTTGAGCGTTCTACTTATTCTAATCCAGGCAGTGACTTAGGCTTGGATTCTCAGAAAGGGCGAAATGACCATTGCCGAGAGTGCAAAACATCCAGAAGCCGTTCCCGAATGGCCGGAGCCCCTGTCATCCGCCGATCTCGATAATTGGGCCCTGTTTCTGGACGTCGATGGCACTCTGCTGGACATAGCCGCGAGTCCGGAGGCGGTGGTTGTCCCGCCGGATCTGCCGGATGTGCTCGCCCGTCTGAGGGAACGCCTCGGCGGAGCGCTCGCCCTCGTGACTGGCCGCGAGATTGCGGTGATCGACCGCTTGCTCGTACCGCTCAAGCTGCCCATCGCCGGTGTCCATGGCGCCGAGTTGCGTTTGCCTGACGGCACCATGAAGGGCACCATCGTAAATCCCGCGATGCCGCGCATTCTGGCGGCGCTGGAAGCATTCGTGGCCGGCAATGAAGGGCTCTTGCTCGAAAACAAGGGCCGCGCCGCGGCGGTGCACTACCGGCTCAATCCTGCACTCGGCGAGGATGTCGAAGCCTTCGCACGGGAACTCGTGGAAACCGACGGGGAGGGACTTGAAATCCAGCCCGGCAAGATGGTCGTCGAGGTCCGCCCCGCGAAGGTGGACAAGGGACGTGCGGTTTCCGTCTTTCTTGAGGAAGATCCCTATCTCGGCCGTGTGCCTCTGGTTATCGGGGACGATTGGACCGACGAGCCCGCGTTCCGGACCGCGAATGCGCGCGGCGGACGGTCCATACGTGTCGGACGCGACAAGAGAGCGACCGAGGCAAACGAAAGCATCGCCGATCCGGACGCGGTTCGGCAGTGGCTGGCGCGGATGGCGCGGACGTAGAGAGGGAAAGCAGGATTTGGCTCGTCTGATTGTCGTTTCCAACCGGGTTCCGGTTCCGACCACGAAAGGTTCGACGGCTGCCGCCGGCGGTCTTGCCGTTGCGCTTGAGGCAGCGTTGAAAGCGCATGGCGGCCTGTGGTTCGGATGGTCCGGAAAGACGAGCAGCGAGCGCGAGATCGAATGGCTAGAAATCCGCGATTTCGGAAATATCACGTACGCGGTTGCCGATCTCAACCGGCGTGATGTCGATGAATACTACGCAGGCTTCGCCAATCGTGCGCTGTGGCCGCTTTGCCATTACAGGTTGGACCTTACGGATTTCTCGCGTAAGGACATGGCGGGTTATTTCCGCGTCAATCGCTCTTTTGCACGGCTGCTGGCGCCGCTGATCCGGCCTACAGATTTGATCTGGGTGCATGATTATCACCTGATTCCGCTGGCCTCCGAATTGCGGCACATCGGCGTAAAAAACCGCATCGGTTACTTCCATCACATCCCCTGGCCGCCCGCTGACGTGCTTTCGACGCTGCCCGTTCATGACACCATCATGCGCGGTGTTGCGGCCTACGATCTCGTCGGTTTGCAGACGGACTACGACGTTGAGAATTTCGCCGGCTGCATGATCCGGGAGGGCTTCGGCAAATCTCTCGGAGACAATTGGTATGAGAGCTACGGGCATCGCTTCCAGGTCGGAGCGTTTCCCATCGGGCTGGATACCGAGGTTTTCGAGAAGATGGCGGAGGAGGGGAGCAAGAACCCCATCGTCAAGCGCACGGCGCAAAGTCTCAACGATCGCGATCTCGTCATCGGGGTCGATCGACTCGACTATTCGAAAGGCATCGGCCAGCGCATCGAAGCATTCTCGCGCTTCATCGAAATGAGCCCGAGCGCGAAGGGCAAAGTAACGTTCCTGCAGATCACGCCGAAGTCGCGCTCCGAAGTGCCCGAATATGCCGACATGCAGAAGGAAATCGCTGAACTGACGGGCCGCGTGAACGGCCAGTTCGGCGATGTCGATTGGGTTCCCATACGCTACGTCAACAAAACGATCTCCCGCGCTGCGCTTGCGGGTCTCTACCGTCTCGGCCGCGCGGGTCTCGTTACGCCGCTGCGTGACGGGATGAATCTTGTCGCCAAGGAGTTCGTCGCGGCTCAGGATCCGGAAAATCCCGGCGTGCTCGTGCTTTCGCGCTTTGCGGGTGCGGCCCGCGAAATGGACGGCGCTTTGATCGTGAACCCATACGATACGGAAGCGACGGCAAATGCTATTGGACGCGCGATCTCGATGCCCATCGAAGCCCGCCGCGAACGCTACAATTCCATGATGCCCAAACTGCGCGAACATGACGTCGCCGCCTGGTGCCGCGATTATCTCGACGCCCTGTCGCGGGAGAGCGACCAGCCGTTGGAAACCATGCGGTCCGCGGCGCCATGAACCAGACGCGGGACGCCTGGCCGGTCGAGCTCAAGCTGACAGACGAAAAGCGGGTTCTCAGCGTCGTCTGGGACGACGGGCGGTTGGACATGCTCGACGCGGAATATCTGCGTGTCGAAAGCCCAAGTGCCGAAGTGCAGGGGCATACACCTAGTCAGAAGACCACCGTCCCCGGCAAGAAGAGTGTTACGATCCGCGATGTCCAGGCGGTGGGGGCATATGCCGTCAGGATCGTCTTCAGCGACGGCCATTCGACCGGCATCTATAGCTGGCCTTATCTGCGGAAATTGGCTGAAGAGCGAGACGAGATCTGGCCTCGCTACCTGGAATCCCTGGCCGAAAAAGGCCTGTCGCGCAGCTGATTCAGGCGTTGCTTGACAGCTTCGCCCTCGGCCCATACGAACCGCAGCAGGATGGGCGATTAGCTCAGCGGGAGAGCACTCCCTTCACACGGGAGGGGTCACTGGTTCAATCCCAGTATCGCCCACCATCCTTTCAATGACTTAGCTAGGGTGTTCTACAGCTGGACCATGTGGTCTATGATGCATTGCATCATGGCTGTCTGGCTAGTTGAGGAATTCACCCAACAAAATCACCGCCCGCTGCCCAACATTTTCGACTGTCAGTTGCGAAGCCCAAAAATATTGTGTCACCCTTCCGATTGAGGGATGACGCGACGTTTCGCGACGTGGGGGACGACATAGCAGCGGTAGATCATCTGATTTTTGGAGACGGCTGGGCCCAATGGGTCATGGCCTCCACTGGCGTTGCCGCGCTGCTTGTAAGTGCGTGGGCGGTCTGGTTGTTAGCTCGCACCTTGGAGGCCACTCGTGCTGCAGTGAAGTCTGCCGAGGATGCTGTGGAAGTGACTCGTGACTTAGGCGAGGCGCAAATTCGTGCTTATCTTTATTGCAAATCAGCCAAGTACAGACTCGACAACGAGGGCTTCACCGCAATTCTAGAGATAGGCAACACAGGGCAGTCTCCTGCCAGCGAGATCACTATTAGTGGGACATGTTCACTGAGCGATGTCGGCGGCCGTCCAGAACTCCCCCGCGTCCTTGCCTGGATTGGGACCGAGCAGAGTGAAAATCACTGCCAGCCGATAGTCTCCGGCGGGGCCATTCAGGAAGAAATGACCTTCTGGGATTTCGAATTCCTGTTGCCGGAGGACAGAGACGAAAAATTCAAAAAGCAAATGATTACTGGGGCAAACGAAATATTCTTCGACCTTACTGTCAAATGGTCGGACGTATTCAAGAAAAAACATAAGTTTTTTGTGAGCTTACACGCCGTTATTGACGCGTCACCCCATCATCCGAAGAAGCGGCGAACGAAGACGGGCGATTTAACTTTCCGCGTTGACGATGGCAGCCACAGCATCGGTGCCGAGGACAATCTATGATTGCTGCCCATGTTGGGAATGTAGTCGTCCTACCAACAGTTGAAAGATTATCACCATACAGCTATAAGTAGCACTCCCTTCACACGGGAGGGGTCACAGGTTCAATCCCTGTATCGCCCACCATCCTCGCCGCCGCCCCAATGCGTGTCGCTCGCGCCACACTTGCCATCCAACGGACCCACTACCGCCGTTTTTAGGATGCCGCGGATTGAAAACCCGTCTTCGATCCGGATTATGGCGCGAACGGATTCCGCCACAGATTCAATTGAGGCAACGATGCGCCTGTTAGCTCTTCTCTCTGTTGCTGCGCTGACTGCGGCTGTCGCACTTCCGCCGGTCACCAACGCGGGCTTCATGATCGATCCGATGACGAAGCAGCCGCTCGTCAACAAGTTCAATCCGGGCGGCCGTGGCGGCTCGCCCGTCAAGAAGACGATTGTGGAAGCGCCCGGCAGCTACAAACCTGGCACCATCGTCGTGAACACGACCGAACGCCGGCTGTATCTGATCCAGCCCGAAGGCAAGGCGCTGAAATACGGCATCGGCGTTGGCCGCGACGGTTTCCAGTGGGGCGGTTCTCATTCGGTTACGATGAAGCGCGAATGGCCGGATTGGCGTCCGCCGGAAGCGATGTTGAAGCGCCGGCCCGATCTGCCGCGTTTCATGCCGGGCGGCCCGAACAATCCGCTCGGAGCGCGCGCTCTCTATATCGGCTCGACCATCTATCGCATTCATGGCTCCAACGAGCCGTGGACGATCGGTCAGGCCGTGTCGTCGGGCTGTTTCCGCATGACCAATGACGATGTGACGGACCTCTACGAGCGCGTGCCTGTCGGCGCTCGGGTTGTTGTTTTGCGCTGATCCGAGGGCGGGGGCTTGGGGATTGGCGAAGGGCCGGCGCATGCGCCGGCCCTCTTCATTTCAGGAGGCGATAAGCAGCGTCCGGCACATCCCTGAAGTTTGACAGCACGGCTTCCGCGCCGAGTTCATGCGCCGGAACATCCGTATAGCCGTAGTCCATCAGAATGCAGGGAAGGCCTGCGTTCCTCGCCGTCTCCCGGTCGGTCGGCGAGTCGCCGATGAGGATGGCACGCGCGGGATTACCGCCGGCGCGATCGATTGTTCCTGTCAGATGCAGCGGATCGGGTTTGCGCACGGCGAAAGTGTCCGCGCCGCAGATGGCTTTGAATTTCGAACGCAGGCCGATGGCATCGAGCAGGAGCAGCGAAAGTCGCTCCGGCTTGTTGGTGCACACCGAGAGAATGGCGCCCTGGCCGGCAAGCGCGTCGAGCACCTCCGGCACGCCGTCATACGCAACCGACTCATCCGCGATATGAAGCTCGTAATGGGCAAAGAACGCTGCTGCGAGTTCCTCGAAACGTTCCGGCGAAACGATATGGCCGCGAAGTTTCAACCCGCGTTCGATCATCACGCGTGCGCCACGCCCCACCAGCTGATGAACATCCGACAGCACGACCGGCTGCAGATTTTCCAACGCCAGCGTTACGTTAAGCGCTCCGAGGAGGTCCGGCGCGGTGTGTGCCAGCGTGCCATCGAGGTCGAATACAAAGGAAGGCGGGATCATGCTGTCCGAAGGGTTTGGGTGACGAGGAAGGACGGGTAGTATCGGCGCCGGTCAGGGCGACTCGCTACGGATTGAGGCATGATACGCTTTTCACGTCACGGCTTCCTGATTTCGGGTATGGCCTTGATATTATTGGTACAAACCGGCTTTGCTGCCGCCCAGGAATACCGTTTCATCCCGGCGCCGCAGATAGATCTCAACCGGATCTACCGCGTCAATCGTCTGACCGGGGAGATGGGCGCCTGCCAGTATGCGGTCAAGGAAGGCACGATCGGGGCGGCGTTGTGCTATCCGGCCGGCGAGGGCGGCGGCCCGCAACCCATTCCGGGAGATTATGAATTGGTCCGCTCGAACCATGAACGCGAGGGCGGCGTTTTCCGGGTCAACACGCGGACCGGCGAGGTCAGCGTGTGCTATGTGCTCACCGAACGGGTGGTTTGTACGCCGCAAGCCCGCTGAGGATGTGATGCATTCCCGACCGGGACGATCAACGATCCGCCCGCCTCGTGCTTTGGGATAAATCAACGTGATGATTCAGAACCGCAACCTGTTGCGCGACACCTGCCTTATTGGCGGCAAATGGACGGGCACGCCGGAAGCCGCCATCAAAAACCCGGCGACCGGAGAGACGGTAAGCCGCGTGCCGGTGTTCGGCGCCAAAGAAGCCAATGCCGCAGTGGATGCCGCCGCGGCGGCGCTGCCGGCATGGTCGGCCAGAACCGCCAGGGAACGCGCGGCAATCCTGCGCCGCTGGTTCCAGCTGATCATAGAGAACAAGGAAGATCTCGCGATCATCATGACGAGCGAGCAGGGCAAGCCGCTCGCAGAGAGCCGGGGCGAGATCGAATATGCCGCGGGCTTTGTCGAATTCTATGCCGAAGAGGCAAAACGTATCTACGGAGAGACGATCCCGAGTCCATGGCCGAATTCGCGCATTCTCGTTCTGCGACAGGCCGCCGGCGTCGTGTCCGCAATCACGCCGTGGAATTTTCCGGCCGCGATGATCACCCGCAAAGTGGGTCCGGCTCTTGCCGCCGGCTGCACGGCCGTTGTGAAGCCGGCCAGCGCGACCCCGCTGACTGCCCTCGCACTGGCACAGCTTGGTGAGGAAGCCGGAATTCCCGACGGCGTGCTGAATGTCATTACAGGAAAGTCCGGTCCGATCGGCGAGGTGCTGACGACGCATCCAAAAGTGCGCGTCGTCACCTTCACCGGCTCGACGGAAATCGGCAAGCAGTTGATGAAGCAGGCGGCTGATGGCGTGAAGAAGGTCGGTCTCGAACTTGGCGGCAATGCGCCGTTCCTCGTGTTCGACGATGCTGACCTCGACGCGGCGGTGCAGGGCGCAATCCAGTCAAAATTCCGCAACATGGGGCAGACCTGCGTCTGCGCCAACCGCATCTACGTGCAGGACGGCGTCTACGATGCGTTTGTCGAAAAACTCATAGTCGCGACGAAGACGCTTAAGGTTGGCAATGGCCTTGAAGAGGGCACCCAGCAGGGGCCTCTCATCAACGAGAGCGCGGTCGAGAAGGTCGAAGACCATATCGCGGACGCGGTGAACAAAGGCGCGAAGGTAAGGCTCGGCGGCAAACGCCACGCGCTCGGCCGCTCATTCTTTGAGCCCACGGTTCTGTCGGATGTGACGCAGAGCATGAAAATCGCCAAGGACGAGACCTTCGGCCCCGTCGCGGCGGTGTTCCGTTTCAAAACGGAAGAAGAGGCTATCCGCTTCGCCAACGACACGGAGTTCGGCCTTGCTTCCTATTTCTATGCGCGCGACGTCGGGCGTATTTTCCGCGTCGCCGAGGCGCTGGAATACGGCATCGTCGGTGTCAATGCGGGCGTGATCTCGACCGAGGTTGCGCCGTTCGGTGGCGTGAAGGAATCCGGTATCGGGCGCGAGGGGTCGCGCCATGGTGTCGAGGAATTCACCGAGCTGAAATATGTAATGCTCGGAGGGCTGGGGGATTGAGCGACAATTATAAAAGGGCGGCGGCGGAAGCCGCGCTCGAACTCGTGCGTCCGGGCATGCGCCTGGGGCTGGGTACGGGTTCCACGGCGGCGCATTTTGTCGAATTGCTCGGTGCCAGGGTAAAGGCCGGCCTCGATGTCGTCGGTGTACCGACGTCGGAAGCGACCCGTGGCCTTGCAAAACATGCGGGCATCGCCCTCACGACGCTGGAGGAGGAGCCGGAACTCGACCTGACCGTCGATGGTGCCGACGAGATCGACTCCGAACTCAGGCTCATCAAGGGCGGCGGCGCCGCGCTGCTGCGGGAAAAGATCGTGGCTTTTGCGTCGAAGCGCATGGTCGTGATCGCGGACGCAGGCAAGAAAGTGGAGATGCTCGGCGCATTTCCACTTCCCATCGAAGTGATACAGTTCGGCCTTGAATCGACAACGAGGGCGGTCGCTAGGGTCATCGCCGAAGCCGGCTGCCAGGGCGAGATAAAGCTGCGCATGCGGCCGGACGGCCATGCTTTGGTCACGGATTCCGGCCACTTCATCCTTGACGCCGCCTTGGGTCGAATCCCCGGTCCGGAGGCATTGGCGAATGGACTGGCAGCCGTTCCTGGGGTAGTGGAGCACGGGCTGTTCATTGGCCTTGCCAGCGAGGCGTTCGTAGCCGGTCCTTCCGGCGTCGAGCACATCGCGCGGTCTTCTTCCTGAGTTTCCGGAGATGTTTTCGATGAATTTTGCCCGCTACGGCTTCGCCGCGTTTCTCGTGTGCGCGCTTTCTTTCCCGGCCTTCGCCCAGGCGCCGGCCAAGCCGACACCTGAGCATATCGCGCTCGCTCGCGCCGTTCTCGATTTCACCGGCGCCCGGAAGAGCTTCGACAATGTGATCCCGAAACTTCTGACGGACGCGCGGAACACCATTCTGCGCACGCGGCCGACGCTTCAGCCGGATCTCGATCTCGCCGCTGTCGAAGTTGCAAAGAAAATGGCGGCCGCGGACGAGGAACTGGTGAACAACATCGCCGTCGTCTACGCGCAGAAGTTTACCGAGGCCGAGTTGAAAGAAATCGCCGGCTTCTATCAGTCGCCGGCCGGCAAGAAGATGGTCGCCGAACTGCCGACTGTGCTGCAGGAAAGCTACAAGCACATGCAGGAATGGACCCGCAAGATGAGCGTCGATGTGATGACGAACCTGCGCACCGAAATGAAGGAGAAGGGCCACGATCTCTAAGATCTCAGCCCTTCCGGAACGCCCGTTTTCAAAAACCCTCTCCGCTTACGCGGGGAGGGTTTTTCCGTTTTTGCGCTGCACGAGCTTCCAGAGAACCGGTCCGAACAGAACGATTGCGCAGACAGCGTAAATACCGATGGCGATGCTGCTCTCGAACAGCGCGGCGGGATCGCCCTGGCTGATCGCCAGCGCCCGGCGCAGCTGCTGTTCCGCCAGCGGGCCGAGGATGAGGCCGATGATGACGGGCGCGACCGGATAATCGAAATAGCGCATCGCAAAGCCGAGCAGACCAAGCGCCGCCAGCATGGCCAGTTCGAACTGCGAGGGGTTGGCGCCGAGTGTACCGAGAGTCGCGAAAACGAGAATGCCGCCGTAAAGCCACGGGCGTGGAATCGACAGCAGCCGCACCCACATGCCGATCAGCGGCAGGTTGAGCACGAGCAGCATCGTATTGGCGATGAAAAGGCTCGCGATCAGACCCCAGACAAGGTCCGCATTCGTCGAGAACAGCAGCGGCCCGGGCTGGATGCCGTATTGCTGGAAGCCCGCAAGCATCATGGCTGCCGTCGCCGATGTCGGCAGACCGAGCGTCAGCAGAGGCACGAGCACGCCGGCTGCGGAAGCGTTGTTGGCGGCTTCCGGTCCCGCGACACCCTCGATGGCCCCGTGGCCAAATTCTTCCGGGTGTTTCGATAGAGCCTTCTCGGCCGAATAGGACAGAAAGGTCGGGATTTCCGCGCCGCCCGCCGGAAGCGCGCCGATGGGAAAACCGAGAGCCGTTCCGCGCAGCCACGGTTTCCACGAACGCGCCCAATCCTGGGCCGTCATCCAGAGCGAACCGCGCACGGGTTCGATGGTCTCACGCATGCGGGAACCGAGGCTTGCGATGTAGAGTGTCTCTCCGAGCGCGAACATCGCGACCGCGGTTGTCGTTACTTCGACGCCGTCGAGCAGATCCGGCACGCCGAAGGCAAGGCGCGCCTGGCCGGTCTGCAAGTCGATGCCGACAAGGCCCAGCGACAGGCCGATGAAGAGCGCGGTCAGCCCGCGCAGCGCGGATCCGCCGAAGGCCGCCGAAACCGTGGTGAAGGCCAGCACCATCAGCGCGAAATAATCCGCCGGGCCGAAATTCAGCGCGATCTCGACTACCCAGGGCGCGAGAAAGGTAAGAGCTATGGTGGCTATCAGGCCCGCGACGAAGGAGCCGATGGCTGCAGTCGCCAGCGCCGGGCCGCCGCGGCCCGCGCGCGCCATCTTGTTCCCTTCAAGCGCGGTAATGATGGATGCGCTTTCGCCCGGCGTGTTCAGCAGGATCGATGAGGTCGAGCCGCCATACATGCCGCCGTAATAGATGCCGGCGAACATGATCAGCGAGCCGCCGGGGTCGAGCTTGAACGTCACGGGCAGCAGAAGCGCCACGGTGAGGGCAGGGCCGATACCGGGCAGAACGCCCACCGCGGTGCCGAGCAGCACGCCGATGAATGCGTAGAACAGATTTTGCGGCTGGACGGCGACCGACAGGCCGAGAAGCAGTGCGTCGAAGCTTTCCATTGAAATTCCTCAGATCAGCCGTTCAAGCGGCCCTTGCGGAAGGCTGAGCTGAAGCCCCTTGGAGAAAAGCACATAGAGCAGGAAGGAAAGCACGATGCCGATTGGTATCGTAAGCCACAGCGGCTTGCCGCCGAAGCCGCGAGCCGTGAGGCCGAACAGAACCCCTGTCGCAATCGAAAACCCGGCGAAGCCGACGAGCACGATCTGGGCGACGAGCCCTCCCATGATCCAGGCAACCGGCCCGAATTCCATAGGCTCCCGGTCCGGGAAATCGCCTCGCCATGCGGCCAACGCGGTGCCGATGGCGCAGGCCATGACAAGGCCCGCGATCGCATAGGGAAATGCGGCGGCGCCGACGCGGGAATAGGAGGCAACGGTGGAGCTGATATGTGCGGCGTCCCATGCAATGACGCCCGAGAGCACCGCCAGCAATGCCGCGACCGCGTACGCCGCCCTGTCGGGCGGCGTACGCACATCACGTTCCGTCGGAGACGTCATTTAACGAGACCGATTTCCTTGAGGACAGCGGTCGTTTTTTCGATCTCCTGCTTCAGCACATCGGCAAACGCATCGCCCGCGAGGAAGGTGTTTGCCCACCCCTTGGTCGCCAGCGTGTCCTGCCAGGTTTTGGAAGCATTCACCTTCTCGATCATTGAGATCAGGCTGGCCTTCTGCTCGTCGGTGATGTCGGGAGCGGCCCAGACACCGCGCCAGTTCTGCACCTCGACGTCGATGCCCGATTCCTTCAGCGTCGGACCGTCAACATTCGGCAGACGCTCCGGGGAGGAAATGGCGAGCACGCGCAGCTTGCCGGCCTTCACCTGCTGCTCGAATTCGCCATAGCCGGAAATGCCGGCCGTAACCTTGCCGCCGACAATGGCCGCGAGAGCCTCGCCGCCGCCGGAGAACGGGATGTAGTTGATCTTGGTCGGATCGACGCCGGCCGCCTTGGCGATCAGGCCGACCGTGATGTGGTCCGTGCCGCCGGCAGATCCGCCGCCCCAGCTCACCGTACCGGGATCGGCCTTCAACTGGGCCACGAGATCGCCCATCGTCTTGATCGGCGAGGAGGTGGGCACCACGATCGCTTCGTACTCGCCCGTGAGGCGGGCAATCGGCGTAACCTGATCGAGCGTCACCGGCGCGTTGTTGGTCAAGATGGCGCCGACCATGACATAGCCGCCGACGATCAGCGCATCGGCCTTGCCTTTGTTCTGGCTGACGAACTGCGCAAGGCCGATTGTGCCACCGGCGCCGGGTACGTTGGTGACCTGGACGTTGGTTGCGAGCTTCTCAGTCTGCAGTGCGTTCTGGAGCGAACGGGCGGTCTGGTCCCAGCCGCCGCCGGGTCCGGCCGGCGCCATGATCGAAAGTTCCTGCGCCGAAACAGGCAGTGCCGCGGCTGCCGCGAGCAGAATACCGGCGGCGGCCTTGAACAATACGCGCATACGTTCCTCCCTAAGCTTGGCGATTTCCGCCATTCAGCCCATATCTTGACTCCTTGCACCCCGCGAAGTCGAGGGGGGTGCGCTTTCTCCTTCTGGCGGGGGGCCATGAGCGATTTCGACGTCGATCTCTTTGTTATGGGTGCGGGTTCGGGAGGTGTGCGCGCAGCGCGCATCGCGGCCGGACATGGCGCCAAGGTTGCAGTGGCCGAGGAATACCGCACAGGTGGAACCTGCGTCGTTCGCGGCTGCGTGCCCAAAAAGATCATGGTTCTGGCCAGCCGCTTCCATGACGCTTTCGACGACGCGGCGGGCTATGGCTGGACGCTGACGACGAAGCCGGAATTTTCCTGGACCGGGCTTATCGAGGCGAAGGACCGCGAAATCTCGCGGCTGTCCGAGGTCTATGCGCGCAATCTCGAACGCTCGGGCGTGACGCAATATGCCAGCCGGGCGGTGCTGGAAGACGCCCATACGGTGCGTCTTTCCGACGGCAAGAAGATCACGGCGAAATACATCTTGGTTTCGACGGGCGGCCACCCGGTTGCGCCGCACATTCCCGGAGCGGAGCTTGCGATCTCGTCGAACGAGGCGTTCGACCTCAAGGAACTGCCCAGACGCATCGTGATCGCCGGCGGAGGCTACATCGCCGTTGAATTCGCCTGCATGTTCCAGCGCCTCGGCTCCGAGGTGACGCTGATTCATCGCGGCGAGAAGATTCTGCGCGGTTTCGACGAGGATTTGCGTGACGAACTGATGCTGGCGCTCGCGGCCGAGGGCGTGACGCTGAAGATGAACAACACGATCGCCAAGATCGAGGAGGCGCCGACAGGCTGCCGCAAGGTAACGTATGTCAGTGGCGACGATGACGAGTTCGACATCGTGTTTTTCGCCACCGGCCGTATGCCGAACACAAAGGGCCTTGGGCTGGAGCGCGCCGGTGTCGAGCTTGGCGCGGCCGGCGAAGTGAAGGTCGACAATAATTCCCGCACGAATGTCGAGAACATTTACGCCGTGGGGGATGTGACGGACCGCGTGAACCTGACGCCTGTCGCGATCCGCGAGGGCCATGCGGTGGCCGACGGTCTGTTCGGCGGCAAGTCCTGGGCGGTCGATCATGCGCTGGTTGCGACCGCGGTGTTTTCGACGCCGGAGATCGGCACGATCGGCATGACGGAGGAGGCGGCGCGCGAAGAGATGATGCCGATCGACGTCTACCGCGCACGCTTCCGCAGCCTGAAGCACACCATGACGCGGCGGCAGGAGCGGACCTTCATGAAGATCGTCGCCGACGCCAAGACGGACAAGGTTCTGGGCGTCCATATCCTGGGCGAGGATGCGGGGGAGATGATCCAGCTCGCCGCCGTCGCGGTTGGTATGGGCGCGACCAAAGCTGATTTCGACCGCACCATCGCGGTGCATCCGACGGCTGCCGAGGAACTCGTCACGATGCGGGACAAGGTGCACGTACCGACGCCCGGCGGTGCTATCTAAAGGCAAAATTTACCAAAGTTCCGCAATCTGACGCGTGGACAACCGCGCGCGGGGGAGAGCGGGCAGTCATGCTTGCGACGGATGACCCGGGCTCGGAACCGGTATCGCTGGCCGATGTGGCCGGACTGACGCGGCGCGTCAATACCCAGACCAAGCAGAAGGTCCAGGAAATCCAGAAGATCACCGGCCGCATGCGCATGCTGGCCCTGAACGCGATGATCGAGTCCGCGCGAGCTGGCGATGCCGGCGCGGGGTTTTCCATCGTCGCGCAGGAGGTTCGCGGCGTTGGCGGCGAGGTGGAGCAGGTGGCGACCGCTCTCGAAGAGGAAGTCGTTGCCCAGGTTTCTCAGCTTGAATGCATGATCGAAAGCATGGCCCTGCAGGCGCGCGGCGCGCGCCTCGCGGATCTCGCGCTCAATGCCATCGAGATCATCGACCGCAATCTGTACGAACGTACCTGCGACGTCCGCTGGTGGGCGACGGATTCGGCTTTCGTATCCTGCACTCAGTCTCCGGACGAGGCGGCGCGGAGCTATGCGAGCGAGCGGCTCGCCGTCATACTCGGCGCCTATACGGTCTATCTCGATATCTGGCTGTGCGACATGAACGGCCGCGTGCTCGCCAACGGCCGTCCGGGCGTCTATCAGGCCGCCGGTGTCGATGTGTCGCGCGAATCCTGGTTCCGCGATGCGATCGCGCTGCACAGCGGCGACGACTATTGCGTCGCCGACATATCCCGGCAGCATGTGCTGAACAGCTCGATGACCGCGACCTATGCGGCCAAGGTCTGCGAGGGCGGCCGGGCCCACGGCAAGCCGCTTGGCGTATTAGCGGTGCATTTCGACTGGTCGCCGCAGGCCCGCATCATCGTCGAGGGCGTGCGGCTATCGAAGGAAGAGAAATCCCGCACGAGGGTCATGCTGGTGGATGCATCCCACCGGGTGATCGCGGCTTCGGACGGCGAGGGCATCCTCTCCCAGCGCCTCTCGCTCAATCTCGATGGCCGACAGAGCGGCTACTACCAGGAGACGGACGGCACGCTCGTGGCGTTTCATGCCACGCCGGGCTATGAGACCTATCGCGGCCTCGGCTGGTACGGTGTCATCGTTCAGGACAGCGACTGACGACCCGGCCGCGCACCATTTGTCTGCGCTGCTGTCATCATGCTCATCGGAATTCTCGCCGGTCTTCTGACCGGAGCCCTTTGGGGACTCATCTTCATCGCGCCTCTTGGAGTCGCGCCATATTCCGGCGTCGATCTCGCCGTGATGCGCTATCTGATGTTCGCGGCGACATCGCTCGTCGTCTTCGCGCTTATACCGGCGAGCCGCATTCGCAATCTCACGCCGGCCATTGCCCTGAACGGCATCTGGCTCGGTTTTCTCGGCTACAGCCTGTTTTACGGTTTTCTCGTCATCGCCGTGGCCCACGCCGGAGCCCAGATCGCGGCGCTGGTGTGCGGACTTCTGCCGATCTTTCTCGCCGTTTCCGGCAATCTCGGCGGTCATGTGAAATGGCGCGCGCTCGCGGTGCCGCTGGCCCTCATCGCGGCCGGCCTCCTGCTCGTCAACGGATTTGCCCTGGCCGGCGCGCCGACGCCGCAGGCGCGCAGCGAAATCCTGTTCGGCGTAATGGCGGCGCTGTGCTCGGTGGCCTCCTGGGTCGCCTATGGCATTCTCAATGCGCGCGCCGTCGATCACATGCCGGACATCAACTCGATGGGCTGGACCGGGCTTCAGGGCATCGGAGCAGGACTTGGCATCGTGTTGTTCGCGTTTGCCGCCTGGCCGTTCGGCCTCGTCCATATCCCCGAGATCGGCTTCAAATGGCCGGAGGCGGAGAATCTTCTGTTCTGGGCGGCGCTGACCGGCATTCTGGGCGGCTGGCTCGCGACCTGGTGCTGGATCATCGCCACGAAGCGCCTGCCGCTGGTCCTGTCCGGCCAGCTCTATGTCGGCGAGCCGGCCTTCGGCGTGATCTACGGCTTCATCTGGGACCAGCGCTGGCCGGCCTGGCCCGAGGCGCTTGGCATCGCGGCGGTGTTCGGCGGCGTCCTGTTCGGCATCGCTGTGGTGGCCCGGAAATGACACCACTGCTTCAACGGCGGCACAGGCATCTCGGCCATGCTTTGCGCTGGCGCGTTCCGGGAGCTATATAGCCGCCAGAAAGGCGCGGCCCGTTTGCCGCCCTCAGTGGAGTTTTTGTAGTCATGGCAGAGCGTTGGGCGCCGGATAGCTGGAGATCGAAGCCGATTGTCCAGGTTCCGGGCTATCCGGACGAAGCCGCCCTCAAGGGCGTCGAGGATCAGCTTGCGACCTTTCCGCCGCTCGTCTTTGCCGGCGAGGCCAGGAAGCTGAAGCGAGCGCTGGCCAAGGTTTCGGCCGGCGAGGCTTTCCTGCTTCAGGGCGGAGACTGCGCCGAGAGTTTCGCCGAGCATCGCGCCGACAATATCCGCGACTTCTTCCGCGTCATGCTGCAGATGGCGGTGGTGCTGACCTTCGCGGCGTCCTCGCCGGTGGTGAAGGTCGGCCGCGTCGCCGGCCAGTTCGCCAAGCCCCGCTCGTCCGACAGCGAGACGATCGACGGCGTGACGCTGCCGAGCTATCGCGGCGACATCATCAACGATTCTGCGTTCACGCCGGAAGCGCGCATTCCCGATCCGCAGCGCCTGCTGAAGGCGTATCGGCAGTCGGCGGCAACGCTGAACCTGATCCGTGCGTTCGCGACCGGCGGCTACGCCAATCTCGACCACGCGCACCAGTGGATGCTGGGCTTCATCAAGGACAGCCCGCAGTCGGGCCGCTATCAGGACATCGCCAACCGCATCACGGAGTCGCTCGACTTCATGCGCGCCTGCGGCATCGACCCCGAAGCGCATCCCGAACTGCGCACGACCGATTTCTACACCTCGCACGAGGCGCTGCTGCTCGGCTTCGAGCAGGCGATGACGCGCGTCGATTCCACATCGGGCGACTGGTACGCGACGTCCGGGCACATGCTCTGGATCGGCGACCGCACGCGCCAGAAGGATCACGCGCACATCGAATTCGCGCGCGGCGTGAAGAACCCGATCGGGCTGAAATGCGGACCGTCGCTGAAGCCGGACAATCTGATCGAGCTGATCGATCTGCTGAACCCGGAGAACGAGCTGGGCCGCCTGACGCTCATCGTGCGCGCAGGGTCGGACAAGGTCGGCGAAGTTCTGCCGGGCTTCATTCGTGCCGTCGAGCGCGAGGGCAAGAAGGTGGTGTGGTCGTGCGATCCGATGCACGGCAACACGATCACGGCCAATGGCTACAAGACGCGGCCGTTCGACCGCATCCTGAAAGAGGTCACCGACTTCTTCGCGGTGCATCGTTCTGAGGGTACATACGCGGGCGGCATCCACATCGAGATGACCGGTCAGAACGTGACCGAATGCACGGGCGGCGCCCGCGCCATTTCGGACACCGATCTGTCGGCCCGCTATCACACCTTCTGCGATCCGCGTCTCAACGCCGAGCAGGCGATCGAGCTGGCGTTCCTCCTCGCCGAACAGCTCAAGAAAGAGCGTAGCGGCAAGGAACGTCCGATCATCGCGGCGGAATGATGCGCGACAGGCCATTTGGCCGGGTCGGGGAGGGCGCTGCCCTCCCGGCCTTCATACGCGGCGAGCGTTACCTCAAGCTGCTGCAGGACTATGTTTACGACCGCATCGGCGTGACGGAGCTGCAGGCCGCGTATCGCCAGCTCTATCTGCACGGACCTGACGCTGAAAAACCCGACCTCAACGAGGAGCTGGGGCGCATCCTGCACGACATGTTTTCGGTGCTCGACAGCTTCACCACCGACCGCAAGGTGCTGGCGGAAGATCCGGAATTCTTCGTCACCGAAAAACAGGTGCGCCAGGCGGCGGTGCTGACCCTGCAGAAGCTCAGGATTCTGAATAGGTCGCCATCCTGACTCTCGAAGTGATCCGATATCGCGACATGCGTTTAGGTGGAATGTCTCCAAGGCTGCTTCCCTGGCTTCTGACGATTGTCGTGCTCGTGGCGGCAGGCCAGGTCGCGCGCGCGGACGATGCGATCTGGAACAAGGTGCGTGAAGGTGGCTATGCGCTGCTTCTGAGGCACGCGAACGCGCCCGGCACCGGCGACCCGCCAGCCTTCGCGCTTGGCGATTGCGCGACCCAGCGTAATCTCGACGACCGCGGGCGCGAACAGGCGCGCCGCATCGGAGCCACGATCCGCCAATCGGGCATAACCGTCACGCGCATCCTTTCGAGCCGCTGGTGCCGAGCATCTGAAACGGCGGACCTTCTGGATGTTGGCAGAGTGGAGCCGGCCCCTTTTCTTGACTCGTTCTTCGCCGGCCGCGGTTCTGAGGAAAGTCAGACGGCGGCTTTCCGGCAGGCCGTCGCGTCGGTCGGGCCCGATGAGGTCGTTCTTTTCGTGACCCATCAGGTGAACATTACCGCTTTGACCGGCGAGGTCCCCCGTTCCGGCGAGATGGTGGTCTTGAAAGCAGGGCTGGCGGGCGGTGAACCGATCGGGCGGATCGCATTCTGACCTCCTGAAAATCGAATCTCCCGGGTCCGCCCTCTTCAGGGCGATTTTTTTGCTCGAAGGTGTCGATTCCGGCCGCGGCCGTTCGTCGTGAGGGCATAGAGGCCGATGGGGCCTCGCCAATCGAAGGAGAGAACGATGCGTGTGATGGTGATCGTTAAGGCAACCGAAGACAGCGAGCAGGGCATCATGCCCTCGACGGAACTGCTTGAGGCCATGGGCAAGTTCAACGAGGAGCTCGTGAATGCCGGGATCATGCTGAATGGAGACGGGCTGAAGCCGTCCTCGCAGGGCAAGCGCATCGCGTTTGACGGGCCGAAGCGCTCCGTTATCGACGGGCCGTTCGCCGAGACGCGCGAGCTCGTCGCCGGTTTCTGGATCTGGGAGGTGAAGGACATGGCCGAAGCGGTGGAATGGGCCAAGCGTTGCCCGAACCCCATGCCCGGCCCGAGCGAGCTGGAAATCCGCCCGTTCTACGAGATGTCCGATTTCGACGACATCGCGACGCCCGAAGCGCTGGCGCCGCATGAGCGGGCGCGGGAGAAGCTCGAAAAGCGCTGACACCTCGGGGCACGGCCTTGGCCGTGCCCGCCACCAGCAATCCACTACGGCGCCCCGACACTGCCAGGGGCACAAGGAGGGCCAGATGCCCAAGATGATTTTCGTAAACCTGCCGGTGAGAGACCTCGCCGCGGCTACCCGTTTCTATCAGGCGATCGGCTGCCGGAAGAACGATCAGTTCAGCGATGCCAATTCAGCCTCGATGGTCTGGTCGGATGCCGTCACTTTCCAGCTCCTGACGCATGATTATTTCTCGACCTTTTTGAAGAAGCCGATTGCCGATGCCCACAAGGCAACGGCGATGCTGATCGCACTGTCCTGCGACAGCCGTGAAGAGGTTGACGCGATCGTCGAGGCCGCCAGGGATGCCGGCGGGAAGGCTGACATCCGCGAGCGTCAGGATATGGGCTTCATGTATCTACGCACCTTCGAGGACCCGGACGGCCATGTGTTCGAGCCGGCGTGGATGGACGTCGCAGCCATGAGCGAGGCGAACACAGCCTCTGCCTGACGGCTTCCTGGAGACCGCCACAGCTTGCCATGTTCCCCGCTTCTTCCTAAGCGGGGAGCATGGCAGCAGACGAAGCTCACCAGAGCGTCGAAACCGTTTTCCGCATCGAACGCGCGAAGCTCATAGCAGGGCTCGCGCGCGTGGTGCGCGATGTAGACCGCGCGGAAGAGCTGGCGCAGGACGCGCTGGTGACAGCATTGGCCGAATGGCCGAAATCCGGCATTCCCGAAAAACCCGGCGCGTGGCTGATGGCCGCCGCCAAGCGCCGTGCGCTGGACGGCTTCCGCCACGACAGGATGCGCGCGCGCAAGCACGCTGAGATCGGCGCCGATATCGAGAGCGAGCGCGACGATACGGTGGAGCGGATCGAAGCTGCGCTTGACGACGATCTCGGCGACGAACTGCTCGGTCTGATGTTTACCGCGTGCCATCCCGTGCTGTCGGCGGATGCGCGCGCCGCACTGACGCTGCGGCTGATCGGCGGGCTTTCGACGGACGAGATCGCGCGCGCGTTCCTGTCGGCCGAGCCGACGATCGCGCAACGCATCGTGCGCGCGAAGAAGACGCTTCAGGACTCCGGCGCGGCTTTCGAAGTGCCGCGCGGCGAGCAGCGCAATGAGCGGATCGCGTCCGTACTCGAAGTCATCTATCTCATCTTCAACGAGGGCTATGCGGCAACAGTGGGCGAGGACCTCATTCGTCCGGCACTCTGCGCCGAAGCGCAGCGCCTCGGCCGCATTCTCGCCGCCGCTCTGCCCGGCGAGCCGGAGGTTCTGGGGCTGCTCGCGCTCATGGAAATTCAGGCTTCGCGGCTTACCGCGCGCACGGGTCCGGATGGGTCGTTCATTCCCATCACGCAGCAGAACAGAGCGCGCTGGGACGGACTCCTGATCCGGCGTGGACTTGCCGCGCTGGCGCGCGCCGAAGCCTTGGGTGGTCGTGGCCCTTACGTCCTGCAAGCCGCGCTCGCCGCGTGCCATGCACGAGCGCGCAAGGCCGAGGATACCGACTGGACCCGGATTGCGGCCCTCTACGATGCCTTGCGCGAGGTCATGCCATCGCCGGTGGTCGATCTCAACCGCGCAGTCGCCCACAGCATGGCGTTTGGGCCAGATGAGGGGCTGAGGCTGATTGACGAGATCGATGGAGCGATGCTGAAAGCCTATGCGCCGTTGCCGGCGGCGAAAGGGGATTTTCTGTTCCGGGCGGGCCGTATGGCCGAGGCACGGGCGGAATTCGAGCGCGCAGCGGCCCTGACGCGCAACGAACGGGAAAGGGCGTTTCTGCTCGGCCGGGCCGACGAGTGCGGCCATCATTGAAGGTCCGCGGGCGACGCGCTAACTAGACGGCACATGTCTCGCCCCCAAACGCTCTCCATCGCCATTGCCCAGCTCAATCCGGTCGTCGGCGACATCGCTGGCAATCTGGCGAAAGCGCGTGTAGCGCGGGCCGAAGCGGCGAAGCGGGGAGCGGACCTGATCGTTTTCACCGAGATCTATATCGGGGGCTATCCGCCGGAAGACCTGATCCTGAAGCCCAGCTTTGTCGCGGCCTGCGAGGAGGCGGTGCGTACATTTGCCAGGGATACGGCGGACGGTGGGCCGGGTGTCCTGATCGGAACCCCGTGGAAGAGCGAGAAGGGCGTGCACAACGCCGTCGCGCTGCTAGACGGCGGCAAGGTCGCCGGCACGCGGTTCAAGGTCGATCTGCCGAACTATGGCGTTTTCGACGAGAAGCGCGTGTTTGTCGCGGGCGAACTGGCCGGTCCGCTTGAATTTCGCGGCGTGCATCTCGGCGTGCCGGTCTGTGAGGACATCTGGCAGGAAGATGTCATCGAAACGCTGTGTGAAACCGGCGCGGAGTTGCTGATCGTTCCGAACGGCTCGCCCTATTGGCAGGACAAGACCGACGAGCGCATCCAGATCGCGGTCGCGCGCGTCGCACAATGCGGGCTTGCGCTTCTTTATGCGAACCAGATGTGCGGGCAGGACGATCTGATATTCGATGGCGGTTCGTTTGCGCTGAACGGCGATTGCTCGCTCGCGTTCCAGATGCCGACCTTCACCGAGGAAGTGACGACCCATGTCTGGACGCGCGACGGCAAGACCTGGCGTTGCGATGGCCCCAAAGCAATTCTCATGGAGGGCGACGAAGCGGATTATGCCGCCTGTGTGCTCGGCCTGCGCGACTACGTGACCAAGAACGGATTTCCCGGCGTGGTGCTCGGCCTTTCAGGCGGCATCGACTCCGCCATCTGCGCGGCCATCGCGGTGGATGCGCTCGGCGCGGACAAGGTGCACTGCATCATGATGCCGTACCGTTTCACCTCGGAGGAAAGCCTCGGGGATGCGGCCAGATGCGCCGAGGAACTCGGTGTTCGCTACGACGTCGTGCCGATCGAGCAGCCGGTCGAGGGTTTTGAGGCGGCGCTGGCCGGTCTGTTCAGCGGCACCAATCGCGGCATCACGGAAGAAAATCTACAGTCGCGTGTGCGCGGCACCATCCTGATGTCGGTGTCCAACAAGTTCGGCCCGATGGTTGTGACGACGGGCAACAAGTCCGAGATGTCGGTCGGTTATGCGACGCTCTATGGCGACATGAACGGCGGCTACAATCCGATCAAGGATATTTACAAGACGCAGGTCTACCGTCTGTCGGCACTGCGCAACCGGTGGAAGCCGCCGGGCGCGCTGGGCCCGGACGGCGAGGTCATTCCGCCGAACATCATCACCAAGGCACCGACGGCGGAACTTCGTGAGAACCAGAAGGATCAGGATTCGCTGCCGCCTTACGACATCCTCGACGGCATTCTTCAAAGCCTTGTCGAGAACGAGCACAGCGTCGCCGACATCGTTGCGAAGGGATACGACGCCGAGACCGTGAAGAAGGTCGAGCGTCTGCTATATCTTGCGGAATACAAGCGCCGCCAGGCCGCGCCCGGCGTGAAGGTTACGCGCAGGAATTTCGGCCGCGACCGCCGCTATCCGATCACCAACAAGTTCCGCGACACGTAACGGTCGCGCGCATTATCTGAAGTTCGGATGTACGTATCCGCGCTCGGGCTGGCGCGGCTGCTGCTGTTGAGGAGGCGGAGCCACCTGTTGCTGCTGCGGCGGTGCGTAGTAGGGGTTCGCGCCCTGGGCCGGCGGCGCGTAATAGGGTTCGGCGGTCTGCGCGGCCGGGTCCGGTACATAGCCGGGCGGCACTTCGGTATTGGCCGCGCCTTCCACCACGCCTTCGCCGACCAACGCATTGTCCTGCGCGGCGCGCGCCGCTTCGTCCGGGCTCACGCTGACTTCGCCGCCGGCCGGCTGCGACATCGCGCGGGAACGTTCCTCGTCGACGACGATGTCGCCGCGCTGCAGCGTAGTGTCGTCCGCGCCGGCAAGTGCCTGCTCCCAGCTCTGGCCGGCGGGCTTGCACGAACAGTCCTTCACATACTCGGTCTGGTATTTGAACGCGTTCGGCAGCGAAGTGTAGGGCGTGCCGTTGGTCGCTGTGCCCTGGTCGATCGATCCGCCCGTCGGGTAGGAAAACAGCATCGCCTCCGTGCCGGGGCAGGTGCGCTGGCATTGATTTGCGTCCTGGCCGAAGCGCGCCGGAACCGTTGCATAGCTGACCGGGAAGAAGAAGCCGTCGCATGTACGGACGCAGACGGTGCGGTAGGTTGACGTTTGCGTTCCTTCCATCGGACCGCCCGGATAATTGTCGCGGAAGCCGCCCTGGCGTCCGCCGCCGCCGAACAGGAAGCCGAACAGGCCGCCGCGCTGCTCGCGCGGCATGGCGGCCTCGTATTGCGGACCGCAGCGGTTCTGGGCAAGAGCGGTGATGAGATCGCGGCGCCGTGCCTCGATCAGGCCGGGATCGCCGCGTCCACGGCGCAGCTGGTCTTCCAGCCGGTCGACCTGGTCCTTGGTCTGGTCAATCTGGTTCTGCAACGGACGGCATTCTGCCGGAGGGCGGGGTCCGAACAGGAAATTGCGGCCGCAGCCCATGTTGCGGGCCCGTGCAGTCATGCGCTCAAGTTGGCCGCGCTGCTCGTTGTAGGCGGCTTCGATCTGCCGGTTCTGCGGGTCGGCCTGGTTCTGGTTGTTCAACGTGACGAGCTGCGCCTCCAGGCGCACGCAGGCCTGCGACACCTGCTGTCCGCCGGGCGGCTGGTAAGTCTGCGGCTGCTGGGGCTGGCCGTATTGCTGCGCCACGGCGGCGGTTGCGAGAACGGCGATGCCGAGCGCCGGAGCCAGAATCTTTTTGAACATAGGGTCCAATCTATCGCCCGCGGGGGCCAGGGTCCAAATCGGATAGACCGCGAAAATCGGGCCTAAGTGTGGATGAAGGGGCCTTGCCCAGAGGGAGAATGCCCTTGACGGGCCCAAGGGCGCTGCTCATTGTCCCGCCCATGACGGCCCAGCACTCCGCCTTTATCCGGATCGTTATTATTTGCGGTTAGCTCGAAAGCTGGCCGTGGCCGTATCTGTCTGATGTGAGAGAGACGCGACTGCCGGGGCCGGCAAAAGCCACGGGATTTATATGTCGCTTGCTCTTCATAACACCCTGATCCGCGCGAAGGAGCCCTTCGCGCCGATCGATCCGGCCAGGGTGCGCCTCTATGTCTGCGGCCCGACGGTCTACGACCGCGCCCATATCGGCAATGCGCGACCGGTCATCGTGTTCGACGTGCTGTTCCGGCTGCTGCGCCATCTCTACGGTCCGAAGAACGTCGCCTACGTGCGCAACATCACCGATGTCGACGACAAGATAAACGCGCGCGCCGCCGAACGCGGCATCTCGATCCGCGAACTGACCGAAGAGACCGCGCGGGTCTTCCACGCCGATGTCGAGGCGCTGGGCACGCTGCGACCGACCATCGAGCCGCGCGCCACCGAACACATTGCCGAGATGATCGCGCTGATCGAGATGCTGATCGCGCGCGGCCACGCCTACGCGGCGGAAGGCCATGTGCTGTTCAACGTCCCGTCGATGCCGGACTACGGCAAGCTCGCCAATCGCTCGCTCGACGAGATGGAGGCGGGAGCCCGCGTCGAGGTCGCGCCCTATAAGCGCGACCCGATGGATTTCGTTTTGTGGAAACCGTCCGAGCCGGACCTGCCGGGCTGGGACAGCCCGTGGGGCCGCGGCCGTCCGGGCTGGCACATCGAATGCTCCGCGATGTCGTGGAAGCACCTCGGTGAAGTGTTCGACATTCATGGCGGCGGCATCGACCTCGTGTTTCCGCATCATGAGAACGAGATCGCGCAGACCTGCTGCGCCTTCGGCCACAACGTCATGGCCAATGTCTGGATGCACAACGGCTTCCTGCAGGTCGAGGGCGAGAAGATGTCGAAATCGCTCGGCAACTTCGTCACCATCGGTGAACTGCTTGCCGACTGGCATGGCGATGTCATCCGACTCGCAATGCTCGGCACGCATTACCGCCAGCCGATCAACTGGACGCTGAAGAATTTGCAGGAAGCGGAAAAGGCGCTGGCCGGCTGGTTCGACGCGGCCGCGGATCATGCCGAGTCGAAACCCGCGCCGGCGGTGCTGGAAGCCCTGTGCGACGATCTCAACACGCCGAAGGCAATCGCGGAAATCCACGCGCTGAAAGGCACCGCCGGAAAGAAATCGCTCGCCGGAACGCTCGATTTCCTCGGCTTCCGGCCGCAGGAGTTCGCCGCCTGGCGCAAGGCGACCGCGCCCGAGCCGTCGATACCGGCGGCCGAGATTGAGCAGTTGCTCGCGCAGCGCCTGCATGCGCGCAAGACGAAGAATTTTGCGGAAGCCGACCGCATCCGCGATCATCTGACCGCACAGGGCATCGCGATCAAGGACGGCCCGGAGGGCTCGACATGGGAAGTGGCGCGGTAAGGGAGAGACTTTATCTCTTCGACACGACGCTGCGTGACGGCGCGCAGACGGCGGGCGTCGATTTTTCGCTCGAAGAGAAGCTCGAGGTCGCGCGTCTGCTCGACGGGCTGGGCGTCGATTATATCGAGGGCGGCTATCCCGGCGCGAACCCGACTGACACGGCGTTGTTCTCCGAAAAGCGGACTCTCGACACCGCGCGCTTCACGGCCTTCGGTATGACCAAGCGGGCAGGGCGTTCGGTCTCCAACGATCCCGGCCTTCAGACGGTGCTCAACGCAAATTCGGACGCGCTGTGCTTTGTCGGCAAGACATGGGACTACCATGTCGAGGTCGCGCTCGGCACGACTCTCGATGAGAATTTGGTGTCCATACGCGAAACAGTCACGGCTGGCGTCACCTCCGGCCGCGAGACGATGGTTGACTGTGAGCATTTCTTCGACGGCTACAAGGCCAACCCGGCCTATGCGCTGGCGTGCGCCAGGGCGGCGCACGAAGCCGGCGCGCGCTGGATCGTGCTGTGCGATACCAATGGGGGCACGCTTCCGCACGAGGTGTTCAAGATCGTTTCGGATGTCCGCAGGCAAATCCCTGGCACGCATCTCGGCATCCACGCCCATGACGATACGGGCTGCGCCGCCGCGAATTCGCTGGCGGCGGTGGCGGCCGGCGCGCGCCAGATCCAGGGCACGCTGAACGGGCTCGGAGAGCGCTGCGGCAACGCCAATCTCGCGACACTCATTCCCACGTTGAAGCTGAAGCCGGAATTTGCTGCGCATTTCGACATCGGCGTCACGACGGAGGGGCTCCAGGGCCTGACTCATATATCGCGTGTGCTCGACGAGATGCTGAACCGCAATCCGAATCGCCATGCGCCCTATGTCGGCGCCAACGCGTTCGCCACCAAGGCGGGCATACATGCCTCGGCGATCCTGAAGGATCCGCGCACCTACGAGCATGTGCCGCCGGAAGCCGTGGGTAACAAGCGTCGCGTCATGGTGTCGGACCAGGGCGGAAAATCGAACCTTCTGGCCGAGCTGGAACGCGCCGGCATCAGCGTCGCGAAAGACGACGCACGGCTCGATCGGCTGCTCGAAGTGGTCAAGGATCGCGAGAATGCCGGCTATTCGTATGAGGGGGCGGAGGCGAGCTTCGATCTTCTGGCGCGTCGCACGCTCGGCTCGGTGCCAGCCTATTTCGAGATCGACAGTTTCCGCACTTCTGTCGAACGCCGGCAGAATGCGAAGGGCGAATGGGCGACGGTTTGCGAAGCGGTTGTAAAGCTGCTCGTGCGGGGCGAAAGCCGCATGTCCGTCGCCGAAGGCAACGGTCCGGTCAACGCGCTCGATGTGGCCTTGCGGAAAGACCTCGGCGTCTATCAGCCCTATATTTCCGATCTCCGGCTGACGGACTTCAAGGTCCGCATCCTCAACGGCGGCACCGAAGCCGTCACGCGCGTCACCATCGAGTCGACGGACGGGGACGGCGATGTCTGGACCACGGTCGGCGTGTCGCCAAACATCATCGATGCCTCGTTCCAGGCGCTGGTGGATTCCATCACCTACAAGCTGGTGAAGAGCGGCGCGCCTGCTCCGTAGCGGCCTATTAATCTGTGGTGTCGTTATAGAGATCGCGGATAAGCGGCATAGCCGGATCGTCCATTTCGAACCAGACAGTCGAGATTTGCGTCATCACCTGATCGACATCGGGCGGCCAGTTCTTTTGTCGAAGAACCTCTGCATGCTGTTTGATGATCCTTTCGGCCATGGAGCGGTCGAAGGCGAAGAGGACGCCGGTATGAATTGGGCATTCGTCTTCAGACAGTATTCTCACGGAAAGGCCGCGTTCGATTAAGGTATGTGCAACCTCTTCGACACGCTTTCCAAGAACACTCCGGACAGTTCTTCGAGGCAGATAACCCACGGATTTTCGTCTTCCGACATCATCAAGAGATGCTCTAGTTGTAGCGCCGGCAATCTCTTCGTCGGTCGATGACATCGTAATTACATCTTCCCCAACGTCGTTCCGGCCACGGCCACCTTTGGCATTTCGCCGGCTTCGAGCACGTCCTCGGCCGCCTTCTCGAGTTCCGGCAGGATGTTTTCCACCCGGTCGGTGATGAGGTAGGGCACCCACAACGTCTCGCGGATGAAATCGTGTGCCGTCATGTGCTCAAGCATCGAGAGCAGGGGCTCCCAATAGCCGTGCAGATTGGCGACGAGGATCGGCTTCTTGTGCCGCCCGAGCTGCGCCCAGGTGAGCTGTTCGACGAGTTCTTCCAGAGTGCCGATGCCGCCCGGCAGTGCCACGAAGGCATCGGCCTTCTCGAACATCAGGCGCTTGCGGGTGTGCATGTCCTCGACTGTGATGAGTTCCTGCACCTCGTCGAGCATGCGTTCGCGGTTGATCAGGAATTCCGGAATGATGCCGGTGACATGCCCGCCATTGTCGAGCACGCTGCGCGCCACGGTCCCCATCAGGCCCATACCGCCGCCGCCATACACAAGACCGACATCGTTCCTGGCGAGAATCTCGCCCAGTGCGCGGGCATCGGCTTCGTGGCGGGGATCGCGACCCAGACCCGAGCCGCAGTAGACACATACAGATTTTATAAGACCCATTTTCTTGTTCTTCTTTCGCTTCGTTTTTCCTCTTGTCCCCTAATCTGGGGATGGTGTCGGAATTCCGCCACTTGATCCTGTTGCTTTCCCGGGGACAATGAGGGTTAACGGCGACAACATTGCGTCGACCCGGAGGGCTGGAACCATGAACGCGCGCCGCCTGGCCATATTTGGCCTTGTCATCCTGCTGGCGGTGGCCCTTGGGGTGTTCGCTCGCTGGCAGGTCGTACGAAACGAGGCTGCGGCTCCGGAGACGGCCGCCGTGACCGCCGAACCTGCTCCGAACACCGCCGCGCCCTTGCCGGAACAGCCCGGCCAGCAGGCTGCGACACGTCCGACCTTTGATGTTGTGCGGGTCGAGCCCGGTGGGGAGGCCATCGTGGCCGGCAGGGCCGCACCCGGCAGCGAGATCGAGCTTCTTGCGAACGGGAAGGTTATCGACCGCACCAGGGCGAATGAAGTTGGCGAATTTGTCCTGATGCCTGCGCCGCTGCAGCCTGGCAGCCACGAACTGGTGCTCAGGAGCACGGATGGCGGCTCCCGCCAAGCGGTCACCGTTTCGGTGCCCGAGCCGGGCCGGGGAGAAGTTCTCGTCGTTGTCGGCGAACCCGGCAAGCCCTCGCAGGTCGTCCAGGCGGGTGCCCCTGAAGGGCCCGATGCCGGCGCGCTGTCGCAGGTGCCCGGCTATGTACAGACGCCGGCGGGTGCCGATACGCAACTGCGGATAGGCGCTGTGGAGGCGGAGAGCGGGCGGCTGTTTGTCCAGGGCTCCGGCCAGCCCGGCGGCAAAACCGTCATCTATCTGAATGAAGCGCCGCTGGCGGAAGCCACCATAGGCCCCGACGGTCGCTGGTCTCTGACCGTCTCGAAGGGGCTGTCGGCGGGCGAATACCGCGTCCGCATCGACCAGACCGGTCCAGACGGCAAAGTAATCGCCCGTGCGGAAGTGCCGTTTACCTCGCAGACGACGACGGTGGCGCAGTCCGGCCCGGCGCGAGCACCAGCACCTCAAGTCCAAAGCGCCGTTCCTCAATCGGCTCCGCCGCCGGCTCCCGCACCGCCGTCGTCGGCAAAGGCGCCGGCGCCTGCGGCATCCCCGGCAGCGCCTGTCTCACCTCCGGCGGCGCCTGCGGCTGCCGCTCCTGAAGCGCCGGTTGTGGCCGCCGTGCCCCGGAAGCCCGCTCCGGCTCCGGCAACGGCGCCTTCGGAACCGTCCGCGAAACCCGCTTCTCCGCCGCCCGCGCAGGAAACGGCGGTGGCGCCTCAGGCCCCGGCGGTTCCGCAGGAGCCGGCGGCAACCGCATCCGCCAATCCTGTGGTATCGAAAGTGGAGACGTTCCAAGTCCAGCGCGGCGACAATCTCTGGCAGATCAGCCGGCAGCTGTATGGCGCAGGCGTGCGGTATTCGACGATCTACGAGGCCAATTCCGATCAGATCCGCGACCCGGACCGCATCTATCCCGGCCAGATTTTCGTTGTGCCGGGCGGCTAGCGCCGCTCGCACAGCGGCGTCCGGGAACCTATATGAAGGCCGGATTCAAGGATTTTCGGAACGGATATGACATCTCAGAACGGCGCGCAGCCCGTGGCGCGCGCCCAAAAAGGCGCGGCGCCGGCTGTGAACGCCGAGGGTGGGGCGTTCTTTCGCGCCTTTCGTGACCTGCAACCCTATATGTGGCCCGGTGATCGGCCAGACCTGAAGCTGCGCATCGCGCTGGCGCTGGTGATGCTCGTTGCCACCAAGCTCATCACCATCGCCGTGCCCTATGCCTTCAAATGGGCCACCGACGCGCTGACGCTGATCGATGGCGGGCGGGAACCCGCGGCAGACAATGCGTGGGTCGCGTTTGCCCTCGGCGCGCCCGTCGCAATGGTGGCGCTGTACGGGCTTGGCCGCATTCTGATGGTCGTCACGGCGCAGATGCGCGACGCGCTGACGGCCGCGGTCGTCATGCACGCTGTCCGCCGCATGGCGCTGCGCGTGTTCGATCATATTCATCGGCTTAGCCTGCGCTTTCATCTGCGCCGCCGCACCGGCGGCCTCGCGCGCGTCGTCGAACGCGGCCGCAACGCGATCGAGACCCTGACCCGAACGGCGATGCTGACCGTTGTACCGACGTTGTTCGAGTTCGCGCTCGTGCTCGGCGTGCTGTGGTGGCAGTTCGACTGGCGTTACGCCGCCGCAATCGCGGCGATGGTGCTGGTCTACATGACGTTCACCTATTTCGCGAGCGAGTGGCGTCTGTCGATCCGCCGCGCGATGAACGAGCAGGATACGGATGCGAGCTCCAAGGCGATCGACTCGCTCTTGAACTACGAGACCGTCAAATATTTCGGCAACGAGGAGCGGGAAGCCGCGCGCTACGACCGCGCCATGGCCGCTTACGAGAAGTCGGCCGTCAAGACATACACCTCGCTATCCTGGCTCAACGCCGGGCAGGCGGTCATCTTTTCCATCGGCCTTGCTGTCTGCATGGCCATGGTGGTGTTCGACATCCGCGCCGGCAACAACACGGTCGGCGATTTCGTGCTGATCAACGCCATGATGATCCAGCTTTACCAACCGCTGAACTTCATGGGCTGGGTGTATCGCGAGATCAAACAGGCCGTCACCGACATCGAGGCGATGTTCCGCCTTCTCGGCGAGGACCCCGAGGTCAAGGACCGTCCGGGCGCGCTGCCCCTGAACGTCGTGCAGGGCACGGTGACGTTCGAGAACGTGCATTTCAGCTACGAGCCGGACCGCGAAATCCTGAAGGGCGTGTCGCTCGAGATACCGGCTGGCAAGACGGTCGCGATCGTTGGGCCTTCCGGCGCAGGCAAGTCCACGATCTCGCGGCTACTGTTCCGCTTCTACGATGTCTCCTCCGGCCGCATCCTGATCGACGGTCAGGACATACGCGACGTCACTCAGAACAGCCTGCGCGATGCCATTGGCATGGTTCCGCAGGATACCGTGCTGTTCAACGATACGATCCGCTACAACATCCGGTATGGACGCTGGGACGGGAGCGATGCCGAGATCGAGCAGGCGGCGCGCATGGCCCAGATCGATGGTTTCATCCGGTCGATGCCGAAGGGCTACGACACCGAGGTCGGCGAGCGCGGTCTCAAGCTTTCCGGCGGCGAGAAGCAGCGTGTCGCCATCGCCCGCACGATCTTGAAAGGTCCGCCGATCCTGATCCTCGACGAGGCCACCTCGGCGCTCGATAGCTACACCGAAAAGGAAATCCAGGACGAACTGGAGCAGATGGCGCGCGGCCGCACCACGCTCGTCATCGCGCATCGGCTGTCCACCATCGTCAACGCCGACGAGATCATCGTGCTGTCCGGCGGGCGCATTGTCGAGCGCGGCACGCACAACGAACTGCTCGACGCCGGCGGACTCTATGCCGGCATGTGGAACCGCCAGCGCGAGGCCGATCAGGCTCGTCTCACTTTGGCGGATGCGGAAAGCCCGCCGCCGGATGCCTCCGGTACCGAGGACGACGGGGAAGAGCCGGAGGAACTGCTGCCGGAGACCGTCCGGTTGGCCTGACCGAAGGTAGGGGAAGCCGGTTTTTCACTCCCTCGAAGGGAGGGAACATGCTATCTCCTCCGCCCCATGCTCAGCGTCATCGACTCAATCCGCAAATTCATCCCGCCGGTTCACCGCGAGGGCTATCCCTTCATCGCGATCGCGTTCGTCGCGGCGCTGGCGCTCATGCTGGTCTGGGAGCCGCTCGGCTGGATCGGGTTCATCATCACGGTCTACGTCGCGTATTTCTTCCGCGATCCGGTGCGGGTCATCCCGCTCGACCCCAATCTCGTGGTTTCGCCCGCGGATGGCCTCGTCACGGCGGTCGATCAGGCGGTGCCGCCTCCCGAGCTTGGCCTCGGTCGCGACAAGCGCACGCGCATTTCGGTGTTTCTGTCGGTGTTCAACGTGCATGTGAACCGCGTGCCGGTCGGTGGCACGATCACGCGTATTTCCTACCGGCCGGGCAAATTCCTGAACGCCGATCTCGACAAGGCGAGCGAGGACAACGAGCGCAACAGTCTCATCATCAAGAGCGGCGAGAGCGAAGTCGCGGTGGTGCAGATCGCGGGGCTGATCGCCCGCCGCATCGTCTGCTGGGCGAGGGAAGGCGACCAGATCGCGCCCGGTGCCCGCTTCGGCCTCATTCGGTTCGGCTCGCGGCTCGACGTCTACCTGCCAAAGGGGGCGGTGACGGTCGCCGCCGTCGGCCAGACGGCGGTCGGCGGCGAAACTATCCTTGCCGAGTTGTCGGGCGGGGCCGCGCGGACCTCGTACAGGACGGATTAGCCATTTTGGCCGTTTCGCGCGTTGGATGGCAGGGAGATGCGTTAGAAGGTGCCCATGAACCGCTTGTTTTCGCCTTTCGATCCTGACGGCAACGAGCCGCCGCGCCGCTTCCGGGCGGTCTCGGTGCGGGTGCTGATTCCCAATCTGCTCACGCTGCTGGCGATCTGCATTGGCCTGACCGCAATCCGAATGGGCATCGAAGGGCGGATGGAACTTGCGGTTTATGCCGTTGTTGTCGCCGCCGTCCTCGATGGCCTGGACGGAAGGCTCGCGCGGCTTCTGAAAGGGACTTCGCGCTTCGGCGCGGAACTCGACAGCCTGTGCGACTTCGTCAATTTCGGCGTCGTCCCCGCGGTGCTGCTGTTCCTTTACACGACGAACGAACTTGGCTCGTTCGGCTGGGCTGGCTCCATCGTGTTCGCGGTGGCCGCGGCGCTGCGTCTTGCCCGCTTCAACGTCGCGCTCGATGTGCCGAAGCCGGACTACGCGCAGGACTTCTTCGTCGGTGTCCCGGCGCCTGTCGGAGCGCTGCTCGTGATGCTGCCGATCTATCTCGGGCACCTCGGCACGCTCAATCTGCCGACGCTGACCGCGGGCGCCTCGCTGGTCTATTGCGTCGTCATTGCGCTGTTGATGGTGTCGAAACTGCCGACCTGGTCGTTCAAGAAATCGGCCTCGCGCATTCCACGCGACATGGTGGTGCCCGTCTTCTTCATCACCGTTCTCTTTGCGGCAATTCTCGTCAGTTACACGTTCGAATTTCTGACCATCGGCGTCATCCTCTATCTGGCGCTGATGCCGGTTGCCTTCATGAGCTATCAGCGGCAGGCACGTGCATACGGCATGGCGACCGCTCAGCCGAAGCCGACGGAGCCGGTTTCGCCGCCGCCCGATGAGGATGAGACGAAGGAAGATGTACGCCTACACTGACGCGCAGGCCGAGTGACGATCTATGCGCTCATACTGATCTGCGGCCTCGCCGCCGGCTGTCTCAGCGGCATCATCGGTACAGGCGCAGGGGTTATTCTTCTTCCTGTCCTCGTGTTCCAGTTCGGTCCGCAGCAGGCGGTGCCGATCATGGCCATCGCGGCCTTCATGGGAAACATCGCCAAGGTCGCGTCGTGGTGGCGAGAGGTGAACTGGCGCGCCTTTCTGGCCTATTCCATCCCGGGAGCGATGGGCGCGGCGCTCGGCGCCAATACGCTGCTCGTCCTCCCGCCGGATCTCGCCACGGCGATGCTGGGAGCGTTCTTCCTGCTGATGATCCCGACGCACAGGATGCTGGAAGCCCGCGGGATCAGCGTTGGCCTGCCCGGGCTAGGCTTCGCCGGGTTTGCCATCGGTTTTCTCTCCGGCATCGCTCTGTCCACCGGGCCGGTCAGCATTCCGATATTCGCCGCGTTCGGCCTGATGAAGGGCGCGCTGATCTCGACCGAGGCGGCCGGTGCACTTGTCGTTTCTGTCGGCAAGATCGCGGCTTTCTACCAGGCGGGTGCGCTGCCGCTTCCGATCTTTGCAAAGGGTCTGCTTGTCGGCGCGGCTGTAATGGCGGGGGCGCTTATGGGACGTTCGCTTCTGCTGCGCATGTCGACGCGCGCGTTTGAGAACGCGCTGGACGCGATGCTGCTTGTCGCTGGCCTGTCGATGCTCTGGGCTGCATTCGCCTGACTATTCCGCCGCTTCCCGCAGTTCACGGCGATGCGCGTTCGCCGCATCCTCGGCATCAAGGTCTTCGGTCGGACCGACAAAGCGGCCGAGCTTCCTCGATACCCACACGCCGACATCGTCCATGATCGTATAGAAGCTGGGCACGAACATCAGCGACAGCACGGTCGATGCTGCAAGGCCGCCGATCACCGCGATCGCCATTGGCGCGCGGAACTCGCCCCCCTGGCCGATGCCGAGCGCGGAGGGGATCATGCCCGCGATCATCGCGATCGTTGTCATGACAATGGGCCGCGCGCGCTTGCGTCCGGCGTCGATGATGGCCTCGTCGCGCGGCACGCCCTTGTATTCGGCCTCCACCGCGAAATCGACCAGCATGATTGCGTTCTTTGTCACGACGCCCATCAGCATCAGGATGCCGATGACGACCGGCATCGAGATCGCGTTGCCAGTCAGCATCAGCGCGATGATGACACCGCCGATGGACAGCGGCAGCGACGCCAGAATGGTGATCGGCTGGAAAACGCCGCCAAACAGCAGCACCAGAACGCCAAGCACCATCATGATCCCGGCGCCCATGGCCTTGGCGAAACCTTCGAACACCTCGTTCATGATCTCTGCGTCGGCGCTTTGCACGATCCGCACGCCCTGCGGCAGCGCCTTGGCGGTCGGCAGTTCCAGCACGGCGTTAACCGCGTCGCCGAGCTGCATGCCGCCCGTCAGGTCGGCGCCGAGCACAACGCGGCGCTGGCGGTCGTAACGGTCGATGGAAGAGGGGCCTTCGCCGAAGCCGACATCGGCCACCGCCGAGAGAGGCACCGAGCGGCCGTTACCGGCCGGTACGGATAAGGATTTAAGAAGGCCTGCATCGGTGCGCGCATCTTCGCGCAACTGCACGCGGATCGGGATCATCCGCTCGCCGGTGTTGAGCTTGGCGAGATTGGCGTCGACATCGCCGATGGTCGCGACACGGATCGTTTCCGAGATGGCGTCCGTCGTGATGCCGAGATCGGCGGCGCGGTCGAGGCGTGGGCTTACCACGAGTTCGGGTCGCGACAGACCGGTAGAGGGTGCCACGTTCAGGAATTGCGGCACGCGCCGCATCTCGTTTTCGAGCGATGCGGCGGCTTCGTTCAGCGCCACGTGGTCGGGACCGGTCAGCGTGATGGACAGCTCTCGCTCGCCGCGTTCGTTGACGTACCACGAGCGCACGTCCGGCACTTCGGACACGATCCTGGCGACATGCGCCTCGACTTCCTTCTGGGAGCGGTCGCGCTGGTTCTTCGGTGTCAGGCGGAGGATCAGCGCGGCCTTGCGCAGTTCCAGCGTGCCGGTCGGGGTCGTGCCGCCCATAACGAACACGGTCTCGACTTCAGGCAACTCTTTCAGTCGCGCAGTGAGCTTGTCGGACACGACCCGCGTATCTTCGAGCCTTGCGCCGGGCGGCAGTTCTGCCTGCACGACAATACGCGAGGAGTCCTCCGTGGGCATGAAGCCGGTCGGCATGAAGGAATTGGCGACGAGCGATGCTGCGAAAATTCCGATGCCGACAATCAGCGTCAGCCAGCGGTGCTTCAGCGATACATCCAGCGCGCGGATATAGGCCCGCATGATGCGCCCGTCCTTTTCCTCGACATGCTTGTGCGGACGCAGGAAATACGCGGCCATCAGCGGTGTGATGAGGCGGGCCACGAAGAGAGAGATCAGGACGGCGGCGGCGACGGTCAGGCCGAACTGCGAGAAATACTGGCCCGCGACACCGCCCATGAACGATACCGGTGCGAACACCGCGACGATCGTGAACGTAATGGCGATGACGGCGAGACCGATCTCGTCCGCGGCTTCCATCGCCGCGCGATAGGGCGATTTGCCCATGCGCATATGGCGCACGATGTTTTCGATCTCGACGATGGCGTCGTCGACCAGAATGCCGGTCACCAGCGTTAATGCGAGAAGGCTGACGAGATTGAGCGAGAAGCCCATCAGGTCCATCAGGAAGAAGGCGGGAATGATGGAAAGCGGCAGCGCGACGGCGGCGATGAGCGTGGCGCGCCAGTCCCGCAAAAACAGGAAGACAACGAGAATTGCCAGCACCGCGCCTTCGAGCAGCGTGTGCATTGCGCTTTCGTAGTTGCCCTCGGTGTAGCTGACCGAGTCGTCGATTTTCGAGAAGGTTACGTTTGGATTTGCCGCCTGCATTTCCTTGAGTTTTGCATCGACCTCGTCAGCGACGGCGACATCGCTTGCACCCTTGGTGCGAAACACGTTGAAGGAAACCACCGGCTGGCCGTCGAGACGCGCGAAGGAACGCGGCTCCTCCGCCGTGTCGTTCACCTCGCCGAGTTCCGACAGGCGCACCTCGCGGCCGTTCGACAGCGAGATCTTCATGTCGCGAAGGTTTTCCAGCGTCCGCGCATTGGCGAGCGTGCGGATCGTCTGTTCCTGGCCGCCGATCTGGCCGCGCCCGCCGGCGAGGTCGGTGTTGATGGCGCGCACCTGCCGGCTGACATCGGCGGCTGTCACGCCAAGCGCCATCAGCCGGTCGGGATCGAGCTCGATGCGGATTTCTCGGTCGACGCCGCCGATGCGCTGCACGCGGCCGACGCCTTTCAGCGCCTGCAATTGCCGGATGACAACGTCGTCGACATGCCAGGACAGTTGCTCCAGCGTCATGCCGGGCGACTGGGCGGCGAAGGAAACAATGGACTGTCCCTCGACGTCGATGCGGTTGACGACCGGCTCCTCGATCGTGCGCGGCAGCTCCGCGCGTATCTTGGCGATCGCGTCCTTGACGTCGTTGACGGCGCGGTCTGTGTCGGTCTCGAGCTGGAATTCGATGACGGTCGAGGAGAGGCCGTCCGACACGGTCGACATTACATGTTTCACGCCGACAAGGTTCGCGACCGAGTCCTCGATGCGCTTCGTCACCTGCGATTCAAGCTCGGATGGAGCGGCACCGGACTCGCTCACCGAAACCTGAACGAGCGGAATGTCGATGTTCGGAAAGCGCGTGATGGGAAGCTCGGCGAACGCGAAGAGGCCGAGGATCGTCAGCACGACAAACAGGACGATGCCGGGAATGGGCCTCTTGATGGAGGCCGCCGAGATATTCAGTCTCACCTGGAGGCCTCCGCCGCATTCGCTTCAATCGGCGTCACGGCATCGCCGTCCCGCAGGAACGATCCGGCGCGCGCCACGATAAGTTCATTTTCCTCAAGGCCCGACGTCACCTCGGCGCGGGACGCCGAGCGCAGGCCGATCTCGACATCGCGCGTGATCACCTTGTTGTCGACGATCACCTGAACCTTGTCCTCGCCGTCGGTGCTCGTGATGGCGGAAATCGGAACGGTGACGCCGGTCTGGCGGCCGACTTCGACAACGCCAGAGGCAAACGAGCCGATGGTCACCTTGGCGTCGAGCGGCAGCGCCACACGCACGCGGCCGAGCCGCGTCGTGGAATCGACTTCGGGGGAAATAAGCCGGATCGTGCCTTCCAGCGGCGTGCTCGAACCCGTGGCACTGACACGCACCGCCTGTCCGGTCTGGAGGCGCGCCAGCGTCGCGTCGATCACATCGGCCTGAAGCTCGACCGCGCCGCCTTCGATGATGCGAAAGGCGGGCTCGTCCGCGCCGGCGGCGATGGCGCCGATCTTCAGCGTGCGGCGGCTGACAAGGCCGCCTTCAGGCGCCTTGATCTCGGTGCGCGCGAGGCGTACCTCGACCTGATCGCGCTGCGCTTCGGCGACTTTCAGATTGTGCTTGGCGGCGTTCAGCCGCGCTTCCGCGACCTGGAAGGCCGAAAGCCGCTGGTCGTAAGCCGCCCGGCTTACCGTTTTCGATTTTATGAGAGTCTCGGCGCGCTCAAGCGCCTGGCGCATCTCCAGGATGCTTGCCTCGGCCTCGGCGATCTGCGCGCTGGCCTGGGCGACCGCGGCTTCGGCCTGGGCTGCTTCGGCCTCGATCGCCGAGCGCGACAGCCGAGCCAGAACCTGACCCTTCTGAACGCGGTCGCCTTCCTCGACGAGGATTTCCGTCACCGCCAGTCCGTCGATCTCGGGTCCGACGAGGATCTCCTCGCGCGGCACCAGCGTGCCGGAAACGTGAACTTCCTCGGAAATCTCGCGCCGCTCCGCGCGCACGGCCGTAACCGTTGGCGCGCGGCGTTCGAGCGCCGCATCCTCTTCGGCACCGGCATTGTCGCTTGTGTTGCCGAAGAGGAAGAAGCCGCCGCCAAGCACAACGGCAACGCCTGCAACAGCGGCGATGATCAGGTAACGGCGCATGATGTACTTACTCGGCGGCCTGTGTTGAATCCGTATGGGCGATGCCGCAGATCTCGCGGCGGTCGCCGGGCTTTGTCGATCCGGCGAGGACTTCCAGCCGCTCGCGGTTCGCTTCGATGAAGGCGACCTCGTTCTTGAACTGGGCGATGCCCCATTCCAGCAGCCAGCCGACGGAGCGGTGCTGCTCCTGTTCGATCAGCGGCTCAAGCTGCGCGATCTCCGTGCGCTGCTGCTTCAGACGCTCGTCGATGGCGCGCGCGATGGTCTCGCGCGGCAGGAACGGGGTGCACAGCGCGATGATGCCGAAATGCGAGCGGAAGATGTCCTTCTCGGGCGTGACGCTCATCTCGGCCACGAATGCCTCGCGGCCGGCCTCCGTGAGCGCGTAGACACGGCGTGCCGGCTTGCCGGGCTGCGTCTCCTCGCGGCTTTTGATCAGCCCGTCCTGCTCAAGCCTGGCAAGAGCCGGATAGATCGAGCCGAAGCTCGCGCCGCCGAGATAGGAGAACGGTCCGTCCTCCCAGTTTTTCTTGAGGTCGTAGCCGGACGCCTCGCCATGGGCGAGGATCGCCAGACAGATGGTGCGGATGTTCATCGGGATTGCCCTGTTTCAGTCCGGTATATATCGGTCCGATATAGGCAGAAACAAGGCGTGGGCTTGCCGCATCGTGATTGGCGTTGTGCCATGGCGGCGGATTAGCTTTCGCCGCACGGAGAGAGGGTCGTGCGGAAATTTGTCTTTATTCTGATTGCCTTGGCGATTGCCGGGTTCACCCTTTTTTGGGTTTTGACCGAGCCGGAGGCGGCGGTGCCGGCCCAGGATTCCGGCGCGCCCGATCTTGCCAACGGCCGGGTCGTGTTCCTGGCGGGTGGCTGCGCCTCCTGCCATGCGACGCCGGGCCAGCGCGACAAGCTTCTGCTTGGCGGCGGCCTTGGGATCGAGAGCCCGGCAGGGACATTCACGGCACCGAACATCTCGCCCGACCCCGACCACGGCATCGGCCGCTGGACAGGCGAGCAGTTCGCCGCGGCCTTGCTGAAGGGCGTCTCGCCGGACGGCCGGCACTACTATCCGGCGTTTCCCTACACTTCCTATCAGGGCATGAAGCCCGAGGATGTGCGCGATCTCCACGCCTTCATCCGTACGTTAGCGCCGTCGGCCAATGTGCCGCCGGGACATGATTTCCCGCTTGATCTCGCGCTGGTCCGGCGCGGCATGGGCCTGTGGAAGCTGCTTCATTTTCCCGGCCCTTCCCACGACGCTGCCGATATGCCCGAGCCGCTGGCACGCGGCCGTTATCTGGTCGAGACGCTTGGCCACTGCGCCGAGTGCCATAGTCCGCGGGATATGACCGGCGGCATCGTAGCCAGCCGGCGCATGGGCGGCGGCGAACTGCCGGACGGAGACGAGGCGCCGAACCTCACGCCGGGGAAGGGCGGTCTCGACGACTGGACGGAGGAAGACCTCACCTTCTTCCTTGCCGACGGCACGACGCCGGACGGCGATGTCGCCGGCGGCGAGATGGCGCGCGTCATCGCCAATACAGGCCAGCTTCCGGAAGCCGACCGCGCCGCGATGGCGGCTTATCTGAAAAGTCTCCAGCCAATCGACGACTGAGCGGCGCGAATCTGCTTAACGTGGCGTTCGCGTTGGGGGACGCCATGAAACGCTTTGCTCTCGGTACAATTCTGGTCTTCGCCGCTTCCGCGGCATGTGCGGACATGGCCTCGCCGCCGGATATGCCGAAAGCGGCGGCGGTGCCTGCAAAGCCCGTCGTCACGAAGCTCTTCTCGGGCACGACGACCGCGCTCGGCCAGCAGATCCGGCTGCCGGAGGGCGCCGCGGAGGTGACGGTGCTCTCCTATGAGATTCCACCGGGCGCCGTGCTGCCGGTCCACAAGCATCCGCATCCTCGCTACGCCTATGTGCTCGCCGGTCGTCTGAAGGTCACCACCGGCGACGGCATCAAGAGCTTCGAATACGGGCCCGGTGATTTCATCGTCGAAATGCTCGACGCCTGGCATTCCGGCCAGACGGTGGGGCGGGAAACCGTGCGGCTCCTTGTCATCGATCAGGGGCCGCCCGGCACCGCGAACACCATCCTGAAATAACGTCGCAGGCCGTGCCAAAGGGTTGATTGCCAGCCTTGCCGACCGAAGTAATGTTCGAGGAGCACAGGAGAAGCAGTCATGGCCAAGGCCAAGAAGTCCAAGAAATCAGCATCCGCATCCGTCAAAGCGCGTCGCACCGCCGATCTCGCGACGCCGAACAGCCTTGGCGACAATGCGACGAAGGACATTGCGGGAGCGATGAATGCTCTGCTGGCGGATACGTTCGCCCTCTATTTCAAAACAAAGAACTTCCATTGGCATGTGAGCGGACCGCATTTTCGCGACTACCACCTGATGTTCGACGAGCAGGCGGCGCAGATTCTCGCGGCGACCGACGACATGGCGGAGCGCGTACGCAAGCTCGGCGGCACGACGATCCGTTCGGTCGGCCATATCTCGCGACTGCAGCGCGTGCTGGACAACGATGCCGATTTCGTCACCCCGTCGACGATGCTCGCGGAGCTGCGCGAGGACAACAAGGCGATGGTGGCCCGTCTGCGCGAAGTGCACGATCTGTGCGACGAGCACGACGATGTCGCAACAGAGAGCCTGATCGAAAACTGGATCGACGAGGCCGAACGGCGGATGTGGTTCCTGTTCGAAGCGGGCCGCGACCAGGAGAGATAGGCCGGTTACACCGGTGTCTCTAGCGCGCACTTTGTGCGCACACCTACATCTGCGTCGAACCGGCATGGAGCCGGTGGGGAACACGAAAAATGTCACTCGAACTGACCGGCATTCACCACCTGAGTGCCGTTACAGCAAAGGCCAAGGAGAACCTCGGCTTCTATACCGGCACGCTGGGCATGCGGCTCGTCAAGAAGACGGTGAACCAGGACGACGTCACGTCCTACCACCTGTTTTATGGCGACGGCGAAGCCACGCCGGGTTCCGACCTGACCTTCTTCGATTTTCCGGCCGCGCCGGAGCATCACGGTACGCATTCGATCTCGCGAACCGGGCTGCGTGTCGCGCCGGAAAGCCTCGACTACTGGAAAACGCGTCTTGCGGATGCGGGCGTCGAGGTGATGGAGGTGGAGCAGGCTGGCCGCAAGGCGCTGTGGTTCGCCGATGGCGAAGGCCAGCGCCTTGCCATCACGGCCGACGGAAAGGCGGAAGCGCCCAAGCCTTGGGCGAAAAGCCCGGTGCCGGCGGAGCACCAGATCCGCGGTCTCGGCCCGATCGTCATGAGCGTGCCGGACATCACCCGCACCGAGCAACTGCTCACCGAGGTGATGAACATGCGCAAGGCGGGTACATACGCCCATCCCGACAACGCCTCTGATACCGTCCACGTCTTCGAGATGGGGCCGGGCGGGGCGGCGGCCGAGCTTCACGTCGCGGTGCAGCCGGGGCTTCCGGCAACGCGCTATGGCGCGGGCGGTGTCCACCACGTCGCCTTCCGGGTTCCGGACAAGGCGGCGCTGACGGCCTGGGCGGAGCGCATCCAGCCGACGCGTCTGCCGAACTCCGGAGAGGTCGAGCGCTATTACTTCCGCTCGTATTATTTCCGCGAGCCGAACGGCATCCTGTTCGAACTGGCGACGGATGGGCCGGGCTTCACCGCCGACGAGCCGCTTGAGTCGCTTGGCGAGAGCCTGGCGCTGCCGCCTTTCCTCGAACCGCGCCGTGCGGAAATCGAGGCCGGGCTGAAGCCGCTCTGACTATCCCACGAAACTGAAAACGAGGTCGGCGACGTAATCGGCGCCGGCCTCGGTCCAGTGGATGAGGGGGCGCACGACCAGCTCGCCGCCAAGGAAGACCCAGTCTCCCATCAGCACGATCAGAATAACGACCACCAGCCGGAACATGGCGCAATTCTAACCCACATTGTTCCGGCGATAAATACTTTTAGTTGTCGGACGGTCCATACGCCGGCACGAACACGCCGAGCGCCTGCAACTGGGCCTCGGCGGATTTCAGCCGTTCCAGGGCCGGTTCGCCGCCGCGCGAGACGAGGGTGTCGAGCAGATGCTCGGCGATGGCCCATGCCGAGACCAGCGATGGGAAAAGGCTCGGCCCCTCGGTCGAAAATGTCAGCACAATCTTGGCTTCGCGCGCGAAGGGCGCCAGCGGGCTGTCGGTGATGGCGATCACGGTGGCGCCGCGCCGGGTCGCATGTTCCGCGACGGTCACGCTTTCGCGGGAATAGGGCCGGAAGCCGATTATGCAGACGGTATCGCCTTCCTCGACCGCGCGAAGTTCCGCCTCCAGGCCGCCGCCCATGCCCGACAGCAGCACGACGTCCGGGCGGAAGAGCTGATAGACATAGGCGAAGGCGTGGGCCGGGCCGAAGCAGGCGCGGAAGCCGGCGACGAAAACGCGCTTGGCCTGTTCGAACGCCTCGGCAGCGGCGTTGAAGACCGCGGCGTCGTTCAGCGCCTGCGTCGCTTCCAGCGTCTTGATATGGCTGAGATGGAGTTCGGCCGGCGGCGTTCCCGTGAGCTTTCGGGCGCGGTCGGAATAAAAGGCCGGCGCTGCCCGCATCCGCTCGATGAACGGTTCCTTGAAATCCTCCCAGGCCTCGAAGCCCAGCGTGCGCGCGAGGCGGACGAAGGTCACGGGCTGGACGCCGGCATTCGCGGCCAGGGTCCGCATCGAGACGATCGCGACCTCTTCCGGCCGTTTCAGCACGAATGCCGCTGCGACCCGCTGCTGCGGGGAGAGATCGACAAACCGGGCGCGGATGCGATCGACGAGACTGGCGAATGTGTCGGCCATGGCGGGGGTCTCTACACCGGGTGGTGCAGAATCCGCAACAGATGTTTCAGGCAGCCTTGATGCGGGCGATCGAGCCCGTGGCCATGGAGAAATGGGTGTGTCGGGCCCGGAGGCCGGATTTGGTTCGTTGCAGGGCGATGGTGCAGCGCCCGGCACGGGGGAAGGTCGCTCCGTCCGGGGCGATGCCAAGCGAGGTCCAGGGGCAGATGAGGACGCAGATGGAATGTCCGTCGTCCAGCACCGCCGTCTCGTCGAGGCTGAAGCGGAAGTCGCGGATATAGGGCCACATCTCGCGCCACTGGCGTTCGACGAGGTTGGCCCGCCCGTGCATGGCGTCGCTGTAGGTGCCGAAGGCGATCACATCCTCGGCGAAGAGCGCGGCGCCGCCCGCATAGTCGCGCGCGTTGATCGCGGCCTGCCAGGCGGTGAGCCACTGGACGAGGGCGGGATCCATGTCGTTGCTCCCGGGCCGGCGCGTTCCGGCGGTTCAGTCCGTGAATGCTAAACCGAGTCGGGTCTCGGTGCGCCATGCCACTGTGCATTCGCGTTCCAGCATCCCGTCGTCGGTTCTCAGCGTCACGGCTTGCGGCACGCCGATGGTGGACGGCAGCTCCACGAGCGCCCCGGTCTCGGACATGTTGCGCATGACGCAGGAGAAGGTCGATCCGCTGCCGGGCAGGACAAGGCTGGCGCCCTTGATGGTGCGCAGCCGCGGCGCGCGGCGCTTGTTGTCGTCGTTTTCGGGGGCGGGCATTGCGGCAAAACCTCTATTCGGCTTCCCGGCGGGTCATGTGGATCAGCCGGTCGGCCACCACCGAGATCGCATCGAACTGCTCATAATAGCTATAGCCGTTTTTTTCCTGCAACCTTTTGCCGTGGGTTGAGGAGAGGTGCCATGTCGCACCACCCGGATTGACTTCTAGTACATACAGCTGACCGCTTTGCGTGTCGCGGATGATATCGATGCCCTGAACCGGAACGCCGGGGAACGCACGGAAAGTCTGGCGCGCGAGTTCCAGAACGTCTTCCTCGGAGCAGGGCGTCGAGCGGCGCGGACCGGAATTCGAAGCGATGCGGCCGTCGGCGGGCAGGTCCGGTGTCAGTTCTGGCCGCATCTCCTGCGAGGCGACGCGGTTGCAATAGACCGGCTCGCCGAAGACGGTCAGCGCGCGATACTCGGTCGGGTAGGGGCCGGTGTCGACGAACCGTTGCACGAGATAGGGCGTCTCCGGCCAGCCGAGTTCACGCGCGGCTTCGAAGATCCGGCCAAACGGCGTCAGGCGTACGCCCTGGCCGCGCGAACCGGTGTTCGGCTTCAGAATGACGAACGCGTCCCATTTCGCGGGATCGAAGGTCGTGTCCTCGTTGAGGAACACGGCACGCGGAACGGGGATGCCGGCTTCTTCCAGCATTCTGACCTGCCGCAGTTTCGTCAGCGGCGTGCCGGCATAGACCTTGCCGCGCGCGGGGCGAAAATGGCGCAGAAGGTGGGGCGAGAAAACGAGTGTCGGGCGCCCGGCGGCCTTACGGCGTACAACCGATTGAGGGCTGTCGTTGGAGACGATGAAAACCTCGATCTCCGGCGCGCGCTCGGCGATCATGTCCTTGACGGCGAGAAAATCGGTGACATCCTGTGCGCCCGGGGTATGTACGATGACGAGGTTGAGGAGATACCGGCTCTCGTCGTTTCCGCCAAAGGAAAGGCGCGCGGCGAGGCGCTGACCCGGCGCCAGGAAATCCATTTCGCTTGGACGCGGCGATTCTGTCATGTCGTTCCATTCCGCGCTAATGCGTCAGCCGTGGCCTTCGTACCGATTTTGCCAGGGTGTCGAATGCGCCATCAAGATGCTGGGGCGCGCTGGCCACAAGAGCGTTTCCGGCGGTGGTCGCGCAATACGCCAGGAGAGCGGTATCCGCCGGGCCGAGCGCCACCGTGTAGATTTCAATGCCGGCTGCCTTGGCTGCGTCGCACGCCTTCTTGGTACTCGTGTTGATCGTGCTCGTGCTTGTCGAATAGCGGCTCTGCGTGTTGGCGCCGTCCGAAAGCAGGATGATGATGTGCCGGTGGTGCGTGGTTTTCGCGCGCCCTTCCTGAAACGGCTCCTGGCCGGGCGACAGCATTGCGGTGCCCCATGCCACACCGATCGTCATGTTCGTATTGCCGCCGGCAGCCATGGCGTTGACGGTGTTCTTGAGGGTGGTGAAGTTGACGCTCAGCGGCGTTACGAGTCCAAGTCCCGCTTCGCTGCTGCGGCACTCCTGGATCGCGGGATATTTCCGGGCTTTCTGGCCGTTGTGATAACCGTCATTCGTATCGAGATAATCGGTCTGCGTCCGGTCGATCAGGCAGCCCTGCCAGGTCGATGTATTGATCGAGCTTCCGTCTTCGCCGTCTTCGTCCAGTCCATTGGAATCGAGATCGACATTGGAGAAATCGATCCAGGAGGCGTTCGCGTAAGTCGCCCTGTCCACACGCACGCCCTGTGCGAACGGCACGATACCGATCCGTACGGACCCGTCGGTGCCGCCGGCCGTATCGATGAAGTCCTTGGCCGCGAGCTTCAGAAGATCCATGCGCTGGTAGCTGCCCATGGACCCGGAATTGTCGAGTACGAGAACAACGTCAGCCGTCGCCCAGGTCGCCTTGGCTGTCGCGCTGACGCCGACGGACTCGAGGCCGGCGATGCTCATGAGCGTTGTCTTGATCCGGCCCTGGACCGTGACCCCGAGCTGCTGGGTCTGCCGCTCCAGCGTAATGTCTGAAAGTTCGGGGGCGCCGTATTCGCTGCCCGCGATGAAGATGCGGATGTGCTCCTTGAGCTGAGCGTCCGTCTTGTATCCGGCGTCGCGGGTGGCGGACAGAAGTGCGGCGTCGAGCACGCCTTGAAGCTGGGAGCGCCGCGCGGCGGCGCGGCTGTAGTCCAGCGCCATGCCCGCGCCGACAAGAACCGGCAGCACGGCGATGGCGAAGATCGTCGCGACGCTGCCTCGGCATTCGGATCTGAAGCGCTTGAGCGCGTTCATAGGCTTCCCCCCGGAGACGCCCCATTTTTTGAAAGCCTAGCGGGGAATGGTTTATGATTGCTCAACTGAAGAGGGTTCGGAGAGGCGTTGCACCAATAAGCTGAAGTTGTTCAGCTTTTTTGCTCCGGCCAGAGAGAGAAGCGCTTTTTTGAGGGCAAGCTTCCGTACCCGCGTGCGGTATGCGCCCGTTGTGGACTCATGCTCGGCGCCTGCTATCACTTGCCGGTATCGGCGAGGCTGCGTCGCCAGATGCCGGCACGCCGATGTGATGGAAGGTGCCGTCATCGTGTTATGGGACTGATATGCGGTTCGCGTTTTCCTACGCCGGTCTCGGCGGTGCCGTCGTTATCGCGGCCAGCATGCTGGCTGGCGCGGTTCATGCGCAGACGCTGAAGCCCTTCAAGGATGATCTGTTCGCCTATCCCGCGATTTTATCCAGCGACGGCGATGCCTATCGGGTGGTGGATTATCGCAAGGAGCGCGATATCCATGCGCGCGATGAAGTGCCGGAACGCCGCGTGCGCAAAAATTTTGTCTCCATGGGCGTGCGCCGGCAGCAGGAAGACATCGCTCTCGACACCGGCGTCGGTACAATCCGCCATTTCGCCGTCGGAAAGACCGACAACGCCGCGGTCATTACCGTGTATCTGCATGGCCAGGGCGGCAGCCGGAAGCAGGGGGTGGACGATGTCACCTTCGGCGGCAACTTCAACCGCATCAAGAATCTGATGGCCGCCAATCGCGGGCTTTATCTGTCGCCGGACTTTTCGGATTTCGAAGATGGCGGCGCGGCGGAAATCAGGGCGCTGCTGCTTCACTATGCCGGACGCTCTCCGCAGGCGCCGATCATCGTCGCTTGCGGGTCGATGGGTGGCAGGCTGTGCTGGAAACTTGCCCGTGATCCCGTGATCGGGCCGCGGCTGGGCGGCCTGATGCTGCTGGGATCGCTAACGGACGAGGGATTTCTGAACAGCTCGGCTTTTTGGGCGAAGGTGCCCGTGTTCTTCGGCCATGGCAGCCTCGACAACGTGTTCCCGGTCGAAGGCCAGGAGCGGTTCTTCCGTTCGATTGCGCAGAAAGCGCCCGGTTATCCCGCGCGTTTCGTGCGGTTCGAGACGGGTTCGCACGGTACGCCGATCCGGATGACCGACTGGCGCTCGGAGATCAACTGGATGCTCGCGCAGCCGCGGTAGAAGTCCAAAGAGCCCATATATCATCTGCGATTGGCTGTTTCGTTTACTGGGACTTCGTCTGGGTCTCGGGCTTGGGTACGCGACCGGCCCGGCCGCCGGTGGCCTGGCCCGCATTGGCGGCAGCGTGTCGATAGCTGGGTGTTCGAGGTCGGCCGCTGGCACTGAGGATCGGTGTTTCAGACGAGAATTCTGGCCGGCTGAATACCGAGCGGCCTCAGCCACATGATGAGCGGGGGTCTCCGCTCCTGCATCGCGAGATCGGGCGTCGCTTAGCATATGCTATTTTCAGCGGGCCGATCTCGGCCTAACGATATGCGGATGGCTGGGGCCAGAAAGTGGAGTGCATGATGGGTGAGGCCGCATCAGCGCGCGTAAAACGAACGCCACAACGTCTGAATACCAAACCTCGCGGATCTTCTCGGATCAGGCGGAACGCGCAACCCGCGGAGGAGGCGCGTCCGGCAGGTCAACAGCAGCAAGCGTCCAATCCGCGACGGGACGAGCGGGATCTGCCGCCGAACGCCTGGTGGCCATAGCGGATTAAGCGAAACAATTACCTGGCGGTGCGTGTTAGTCCGCATCCATGTTCCGCTTCCACCATATGCCTTTTGGCGCCGAGTTGACCAAAGACGGGGTGCGGTTTGCGCTTTGGGCGCCGACGGCGGACCGCGTCCAGTTGAAGCTCGATAACCAGCTCCTCGACATGCCCACGGAAGAGGGCGGCTGGCGGCGGTTGACGGTGCCCGGCGTGAAAGCGGGCACCGCCTATCTTTTTGTGGTCGACGGCGGTCTTGTCGTTCCCGATCCCGCGTCGCGCTCTCAGCCGTTCGACGTTTTCGGTCCGAGCGTCGTCGTCGATCCGGCATCCTATCGCTGGCAGAATGCGGGATGGCGCGGCCGGCCGTGGGAAGAAGCCGTCATCTACGAGGTCCATGTGGGCACCGTAACGCCGGAGGGTACGTACGATGCACTCAGGCGCAAGCTTGCTGAGCTGGCCGATTTAGGCGTGACCGCCCTGCAGTTGATGCCGCTTGCGGAAGTCCCGGGGAACCGGAACTGGGGATATGATGGCGTGTTGCCTTTCGCGCCGGAGTCGGCCTACGGCCATCCGGACGATCTCAAGAAGCTGATCGACCACGCCCACGGCCTCGGACTGATGGTGCTGCTGGACGTCGTCTACAATCATTTCGGGCCGTCAGGGAACTTTCTGCATGCTTATGCGGAAAGTTTCTTTACGCAGCGCCACCAGACCCCATGGGGCGCCGCCATCAATTGCGATGGAGAGGAGGCCGGTCCGGTCCGGGCCTTTTTTGTTGAGAACGCGCTCTATTGGCTCGACGAATTTTTCTTTGACGGCCTTCGGTTCGACGCCGTCCACGCAATTGCTGACGACAGCGAGCGGCATTTGCTGGATGAAATCGCTAACGGGATACGCACTCGCGTCGCGGACCGGGAAATTCATCTTATTCTCGAGAACGAGGCCAACGAAGCGCGCCGGATCGAGCGGGACGGAAGTCGTCCTCGTACATATACGGCGCAATGGGATGACGATATTCACAATGCGTGGCACGCTTTGCTGACGGGCGAGAGCGACGGCTACTACCGTGATTTTATCGATCGCCCGTTGCAGCATCTCGGCCGTGCGCTGGGCGAAGGCTTCTGTTACCAGGGCGATATGTCCGCACACCTCGCGCGCCCACGCGGCGAGCCGTCGGCGCATCTGCCGCCGCAGGCATTCGTGTCGTTTCTGCAAAATCATGACCAGATCGGCAACCGGGCACGGGGCGAGCGGCTTCACCATCTGATCGGCGGCAACCGGCTCGCCCTGGCGCAAGCGCTGCATCTGCTCTGTCCCCAGATACCCCTGATTTTCATGGGCGAGGACTGGGCGGCGTCGGCGCCATTCCAGTTCTTCACCGGCTTCGACGACGACGAGGGCCTTTCGGCAGCCGTACGCGAGGGACGGCAACGCGAGTTCTCGAATTTCGCTTCCTTCATTTCGGCGCCGGTTCCCGATCCCACCGATCCCGAAACATTCTTGCGGTCAAAGATAAACTGGGAGGAGGCCGCAACAGGAATGCACGCTGATGTGCGGCAAAAGGTGCGCGAACTGCTTTCCATTCGCCGGAAATATGTCGTGCCGCTTCTCCTCTCCCGGTTTACCGGTGGAGCATGGAACCAACCGGGTCCGGGCATGCTTGACGTTAGATGGAACTTCGAGGGGGGTGATTTGCGTGTGGTGATGAACACCGGCGAGGCGGGCGATCTCGACACGGAAGCCCGCATGATTATCTGGTCGCAAGGCGCAGAGGTTACCGGAAGCGTGATGCGCCTTGAGCCGTTCGGCGGAGCCGTCCTGACAAGCCACGGGGCACGATGACCGTTCCGCGCGCGACCTATCGCCTTCAATTGCACAAGGGATTTACGTTCGATGACGCGGCGGCCGTCGTTCCCTATCTTGCCGCCCTGGGCATCAGCCATCTCTACGCTTCGCCGATCACACAGGCACGTCCCGGATCGCTGCACGGATATGACATCGTCGATCACAGCCGGATAAATACCGAACTCGGCGGAGAAGAGGGATTCTTTCGGCTGTCCGACACGCTGAAGGCACACGGGCTTGGCCTGATTCTCGACATTGTGCCGAACCACATGGGTGTTGGCGGATCGGACAACGCCTGCTGGCTGTCAGTACTGGAATGGGGCGAGCTCTCGCCGTTCGCCGATATGTTCGATATCGACTGGGGGCGTCTGGGCGCCGGCGGCAAGCTCGTCGTGCCTTTTCTCGGCAATCGCTATGGCCTCGCGCTTGAGGCCGGCGAATTGCAGCTTCGCTTCCATCATGAGGAGGGCGCGTTCAGCGTCTGGCATTGGGAGCATCGTTTTCCGATATTGCCGCTTCACTATGCCGGCATTCTGGACCGTGGCGTTGCAGCGCTCGGCGAAATCGAAGCGGGTTCGGAACTGCTGTCGGTTGCGGAAGTCTTTCGTGCCATGGCGTCGGACGACATACCCGATCGCCGCAGGTCTTTTCCCGAAGAAGCGACAAAGCTGAAGGCGCGTATCGCCCAGGCGGCGCAGCATCCCGCGATACGCGAAGCGATCGATCGGGCCGTGACAATCATCAATGGTGCGCCGGGCACGCCAGAGAGCTTCGGTGCGCTGCACCGGCTGCTCGAAGAGCAGGTCTATCGGCTCGCGCACTGGCGCGTGGCCGCAAGCGAAATCAACTACCGGCGCTTTTTTGACATCAATTCGCTCGGTGGCGTGCGGGTTGAGAATCCCGACGTATTTACGCGGACGCATGAACTCATCTTCCGGCTTGTACGGGATGGACGCGTGGATGGATTGCGGATCGATCATGTCGATGGACTGGCGGACCCGGCGGAGTATGTCGCGGCGTTGCAACGGGAGGTCGGGCCGGACTTCTACATCCTCATCGAAAAAATTCTGGAACCGGGAGAGGCGCTGCGCAACTGGCCGTTTGCCGGCACTACGGGATACGATGCCCTGAATGCCATCGGCGGCATATTCGTGGACACTGGGAATGCGCGGCGCTTCGATGCGATCTGGCGCGATGCGACCGGCGTGGAGGCTGGCTATGGCGCCCAGCTGCGCGCGGCCAAGGAAGAAATCGTCGAGACGGCGTTCGCCAGCGAGCTGGAAGTACTGGTGTCGGATCTCAAGCGTATCGCGGATCTTGACTGGACGACTCGCGACTTCACCATGCTGGCGCTGAGACGTGCGCTTGTTGAGATTATCGCGCGGCTGCCCGTATACCGTACTTACATAACAGATGATGGTGGGGTCGACGGCAATGACCGGTCCCTGATCGAGCAAAGCTTCCGGCTGGCGAAGAGGTGGAGCGCGCTGCCGGACCGCTCCGTCCACGAATTCATCAGGGCCGCGCTTCTCGGACGCTTCGATACCACGGCTCCAGGTACGCCGGTGCCGGAGGACATTGCCCGCTTCCGTCGCCGCTTTCAGCAACTCACTGGCCCGGCGATGGCCAAAAGTCTGGAAGACACGCTGTTCTACCGTTTCGTGCGCTTCATTTCCCTCAATGAGGTCGGCGGCGATCCAGATCATTTCGGAACATCACTTCAGGCTTTTCACGCCTTCAATGCGGCGCGCGCGCGCGATTGGCCGTATGCGATGACGGCAACGTCGACCCACGATACGAAACGGGGCGAGGACGCTCGCGCGCGGCTCAATGTATTGTCCGAAATGCCGGACGCCTGGGCCGAGGCGGTTGACGATTGGGAGGAGATCGCGACCGAGCATCTTGCAGAAATCGAAGGCGAGCCTGCTCCGGACGCCAATGACCGGTTCATGATGCTGCAGTCCATTCTGGGCGCCTGGCCTCTCGAAATTCTGGAGGATGATGCGGGGATCGAGAAGTTTCGCGACCGCATCAGGGAGTGGACCGAAAAGGCGCTGCGAGAGAGCAAGCGCCACACAAGTTGGACCAACGAAAATATCGACTATGAAGCTGCGGCGCTTGCGCTCGTCGATGCGGCGCTCGCGCCTGGCAGCAGGTTCATGACCGCCTTCCGGCCGCTCGTTCAAAAGATCGCCGTGCCCGGTGCTCTTAACGGTATCGTACAGACAATTCTCAAATGCACCTTGCCGGGCGTTCCCGATATTTATCAGGGAACCGAAAGATGGGATTTCTCTCTTGTCGATCCCGACAATCGCAGGCCCGTCGATTTTGGCGAGCGCGCGGAGGCGGCTGGCAGGTGCCGATCCATCGGAGAGCTTCTGTCCGACTGGCGCTCGGGTGATGTGAAGCAGCATGTTCTGGGAAAGCTGCTGAAAGACCGGGCGGCCAATGCCGAACTCTATGCCAAAGGAGACTACCAGCCTTTGACCACGCAGGGAGCGCCGGACAACGTTCTGGGATTTACCCGGAGTCATCTCGATCGCAAGTTGCTCGTTGTCGCGCCGAGGCTGGCCAGCGCGGCACTGGAAGACCGTGGTCTCTTTTTGCGGAAGGACGCCTTCGGCGATGCTGCGATCCGGATCGAAGGCGGGCTCTGGACGAACGTAATTACTGGTAATCCTGTCGAACTGGCCGGCTCCATGGCTGTTTCGGATTTGTTCGCGGAGCTGCCATTTGTGATCATGCGGCGCTAAGGAGGGGTTCGACGCGGCTTTTGTCTGTTCCAGGGTCGTTGCCGCTAGACTGCCGCGAACAGGCCGATAGCGCTCAGCATGAGAATAGCTGCCAGCACAATGCGCGTAACCTGCGCATTCAGCTTAACGCCACTGACCAGCCCGACAGCCATTCCGGCGAGCGTCGCGGGCATCAGCAAGAGAGACTCTTTCAAGACATCCGGTTGGATTCCTTGGACGAGTACATGACAGCCAAGGGACGCGCCGTAGAAAAGCACGAAGAGAACCAGAACGGTCGCGCGCAGGACCTCGGGGCTGGCGGATCTGGACAGTCCGAAATATGCGGCGAGAGGCGGGCCCGGCATAGCCATGAAGCTGCTCATGAAGCCCGCAATCGCTCCGGCGGCAAATGAGCCTCGTCCCGTGCCCCCCGGCGTCGCCGCATGGGAGCCACTGCCGGCAATCGTCAGTATCCCAAGCGCAAGCAGGACGGCGCCAATGGCAGCCTTCAGGAACGACACATCGACACTTCCGAAGAGCAGGATACCGGGCGGGATCCCGACGAGCCCGCCTGTTCCAAGGCTGACAAGCAGTTTCCGGTCGCAGTGCGGCAGGAGCATCGGCGCGAGAATGCAGGCGGTTACAAGATTCAGGATGATACTGATTTGAACCGCGCCGCCATCGCTCAGCACGAGCAGCAGGAACGGTCCGGCAATCAGCGCCAGCCCCAGCCCGGTCACTGCCTGGAAGAGGGCGGCGCCGAACACCACGGCTTGCACCAGGACAAGCATCCAGAACGCGTCAGCCGGCATTCAGCTCGAACGCCCTGCGGCTTTCCGCCTTGATGTGCCGGAGGCAAGCATTGCGGATCGAGGTGAAGGACGCGCTGGTCACGCAGTCGTCTCCGCGCGGGCGCGGCAGGTCGACGGGAATATTGGCGACGACGCGGCCCGGGCTGGCGCCCATGACAATAATGCGATCGGCCAGAAACACCGCTTCATCAACATCATGCGTGACAAAGATGACGGTGATGCCGAATTCCCTCCAGATCTGCAGCAGGCTGGCCTGCATCATGTGTCGTGTCTGCGAGTCGAGCGCGCCGAAAGGCTCGTCCATCAGCAGGACGCTGGGATAATTGGCAAGCGCCCGCGCGATGCCGACACGCTGCTGCATGCCACCAGACAATTCCCTGGGATAGTGATCGGCGAATTTCGAGAGGCCGATCATCCCCAGAAACGTATTGGCAACGATGGTCGGCGAATCTCCGCCGCGGCCGGTCACTCTGGGGCCGAAGGCAATGTTCTCCCGGACCGTCTTCCACGGAAACAGCGAGTACTGCTGAAACACCATCCCGCGATCGGGGCCAGGCCCCAAGACCTCGACACCGTCCACGAGGATGCGGCCGGTCGTCGGTGTGACGAAACCGGCGACGCAGTTCAGCAGAGTCGATTTCCCGCAGCCGGACGGGCCGAGAAGGCATACGAACTCTCCTGGACGTATGCTCAGATTCGTCGTGGTAACGGCGAGTTGGCGGCCGGATCGCGTATCGTAGGACACCGACACGTCCTTGATGTCGACCTGTCCCGTAACGACGGATGTCGTCATGGCCTGCGCCCCTTTCCCGGTATCAGGGCGCGCGACCTCAGAAAGAGGTCCGAGAGCCCCGCCAACCGCGAGTCGGAGAATGCCGGCGCGAACAATGTGATGCCGAACGGCATGCCCGATGAGTAGAAACCCGACGGCACCGCGACCGCGCAGAGATCAACCAGATTGGCGAAGTAGGAGTAATGGCCGTGATGGGTGTTGCGCATGGCGGGCTCGGCCAGCATCTCCTTGATGCTGTAGAGCGGTGCGACCGTCGGCAGAACGAGAACGGTCTTGCTGCCGAACTGGCTGCGTACATAACCGTTGATCTCGCGCAGGCGCATCATGGAGCGGAATATATCGGCTCCGGTCCAGTTTTTCCCCGTCTGCACGATAGTGCGGGTGATCTCCATCACCTCTCCCTCGTGCGTATCCACAAACGGCCCTACGGCGGCATAGCGGTCGGCGATCCACGGGCCATTGAATACGAGCGTGCCCGCTTCGACGAACGGGTCGAAATCAATCACGCGCACTGAAGCGCCGAGCGCTGCGAATGCCTCGATGGCCTGCTCATACAGTTGCCTTCCGGCCGCGTTGCCGAAGAATTCTCGCTGATGTGGCTCGGGCACGATAATCTCCGGCGCGCCGGCGGGAGCCTCCACGGCAAACCGGCCGCGTGCCGCGTCATCGCGCAGCGTCGCATCCTGCGATGCCGGATCGAACATCTGAGCGGCGATTTCCGATGCATCCTCAATGGCGAGCGAGAACACCGACGGACAGTCAAGACTATGGCAGTTGACGACAAGACCGTCCGTACTCAGCGTACCACGGGTGGGCTTGAGGCCGATTACATTATTCAGGCCCGCCGGGATGCGGCCCGAGCCACCGGTGTCGGTTCCGATCGAGAATGCGACCTGCTGAAGGGCTACGGAAACGGCCGATCCTGAACTGGATCCGCCCGCTACCATGGTCCGGTCGAAGGCGGAGCCGCAGGCGCCGTAGGGAGAGCGCGTTCCGTTCAGGCCGGTGGCGAACTGATCGAGATTGACCTTTCCGATGCAGATCGCGCCCTTGTCCTCGAGCGCGGCCACAACCCGCGCCGATCGTTCAGGCAGATAGGCGAATGCCGGGCAGCCGGCGGTCGTCGGCAAACCGGCGACGTCAATGTTGTCCTTCACCGAGAACGGAATGCCGTAGAGTGGCAAATTCGCCGTGCCGCGCTCTTCCAGCCGGCGCGCGATGTCGAGCGCGTCCTGCTCCGGCCGCAGGGTGATCCATACATCGTCGCGGGCGTCGGCGCGGATGCGCCTGTAGGCTTCCCGCACAATGTCTTGCGGGCCGGCGCCGCCGCGCATCGCGGCGCGCAAGGATGCAAAGTCGAATTTGGTGTGAAGCACGGTGCTTGTCCTGACGGATTGCTGTTGTGCCGGGAGATGGGCCGTCTCCCGGCATGAGCGGGTTTACTCTCCGACGATCTTTTCGAGATAGGACATGTCGAGCTTCGCCGCGAACTCGTCCCGCGTCGGTGCTTTCGGCAGGCGCTTTTCGGCGACGAGGAACTGCGCGGTCGACTCCAGGGTATCGGCGAACTGGCCGATGCTGCCGGATTTGCCCATATAGGCTTCGGTAAGCTGGGTCGGGCAGGGCACCATCTCGGTGCCTTTCATCATGCGTGTCGCGTCTTCGATGGGGAGCGACAGTTCCTGCGCGATGATCTCCGCCGTCTTCTCGGGATTCTTGAGCCAGAAATCGATGCCGGCGCATTCGGCCCTGACGAATTTCTCGACATATTCCGGATGTTTCTCGGCGAACTCGTTCATCACGACCGCGACGTCCCAGGTCGGATAGCCGCGCTTGGCCATCTCGCCCGACGTAATCAGGATGTTGCCGCCGTCCTTGACGGCCTTGTCGAGATTCGGCTCCCAGAACCACGCGGCGTCGATGTCGCCTCGCGACCAGGCAATGGCGATATCGGCCGGAGCAAGGTCGAGGAGCTCAAGGTCACCAGGCTTGACGCCTTCCTCGGCGAGCGCCTTGAGCAAGAGATAATGCGTCGTCGAACCGAATGGCGCGGCGACCTTCTTGCCGGCGAGATCCTTGATCGTTTTGATGTTCTTCTCCGTGCGGACAACCATGGCCTCGACATAATCGAGCATGTTGAGAACCATGATGCCCTTCATCGGCAGATCGCGTACCAGGCCGATCGCCGCGGGCGGATTTCCGAGCCCGCCGAAATCGACCTGATTGGCGGTGATCGCGCGCAGCATGTCGCCGCCGCCGCCGATTTTCACATATCCGATCTCCACTCCCGGCATTTCCTTGGCGAGAAGACCGAGATTCTTCGTCACGAGCTGCGCGTTGACGAGATTGAGATAGCCAACCGTGATCTTTGACGGCGGTTCCGCGGCGAGGGCGGGAATGACGACCATGCCCGACAGCATGGCAACGATCCGAGATAATTTTCGCATGACAACAGCCTTTCTTTTGGAGAGCGGCGGCGTTTCCGGCGTCCGATGCCTCGCTCTTGTGCGGGCATTCATTGTTTTCGTGTCCATGGCATGAGGATCTGTCCGAGCAGCCGCATGACCATGTCGAGCGCGACACCCGTGAGGCCGAGCACGATCAGCCCCATGATCACGACGTCCGACAACAGGAACTTCGCGGCATCCCAGATCATCCAGCCGATGCCGGCCGAGGCGGCGACGATTTCCGCTGCAACCAGCACTGTGTAAGTGAATCCAAGAGATATGCGCATGCCGGCGAGAATGGTCGGGCCGGCGGCCGGGAGATATACCTGCAGCACGATGGTTCGCGTCGAGGCGCCCAGAGCCTTTGCCGCGCGTACATATATGGGGTCGATGTTACGGACGGCCTGGATCGTGGCTATGATGAGGCCAGGCAGTGCGGCGAGAAACAGCAGCGCGAGCTTCGATTCCTCGCCGATGCCGAGCCACATGACGAGCAGGGTGTAGATGCCGAGTGGCGGAAGCGGCCGGTAGAACTCGATCATCGGGCTGAGCAGCGCCCGCGCCGTTTCGGAGGTTCCCATGAGGACGCCGAGCGGGATGCCGATAAGGCACGCGAGGCCGAAGGCGACCAGAATGCGGTACAGGCTAGCGCCGAGATGCTCGATCAGCGTGCTGCCCTGATAACCCTCGGTCGAAACCTCCATGAATGCGCGCGCGACGGCCTCCGGATTCGGCAGAAACAGCGGGTTGGCGAGGCCCGTTTCGGTCACCACGACCCAGGCGCAGAACAGCAGGATTACGGTCAGCGACGACAGCAACAGGGTGCGCGGCGGACGCAGCGCCAAAAGGCGCCTTGCCGCGATCCTGAGCGCCGGCTCCGGCTTTGGAACATCCGCCTTCATGCATCTGTCCCGTTGAGAACGGACATGATCGTCAGGGCGTAGATCCGCGCCGCGGCAACCGCCTTGGTGATCGATATGTACTCGTTGTCGACCGCCCAGCCGTCTTCGCCGGGGCCGAATGTAACGGCGTTGATGCCGGCTTCGCGCAGTCGGATCGTGTCGTTGAAAGCATTCTTGCGGTTCAGTTCCGGCATCTTGCCGTCCATCAGCCGCGAATAGGCTTTCTGCAGGGAGATGCAGGGCTCCTGATCCGGAGGCGAGGGCTCCGTTGCCTCGACGAAAAGCGAGCCCGGCAGCTGACGTACGCGCGCGGAGATGTCGTTGCGGCCGGCGAACACCCGGCCGGCCACCGCCGAAATATCGCCGATGATGCCGTCGATTGTCATGCCAGGGACAAGGCCGACAACGGCCATGGTAATGACACAGAGATCCGGCGAGAACTGCATTTCGCCTTCAAGCCCGCCGCGGATGCGCACGATCGTCGTGCAGGGCGGCGTATGCCCCATGAACGCGCTGGGCTCATGCGCGAAGGTCATGGACTGAAGCTCGGGGATCAGGCGCGCGGCTTCGACGACGGGGTTGACGCTGATGTCCGGACGCCAGATGTGCGATTTCGCTCCTTCGACAGCGACTTCGATTAGGCAATGGCCGGAATTGGCGATGGAAAGATTCATTCCCCAGTTGCCGTTCCCGACCTCGCCCCATGCGGTGGGCTCAGCGGTGATCGAGTAGTCGGCGCTGATCCCGATCTCCTGTGTCAGGTAGATGGAGCCATGAGTTCCGTTGCGTTCCTCGTCGACGCAGAAGCAATAGATGAGATCGCCGTCGAAGCCGACGCCTTCGTCGATTAGTGCCTGGGCCGCCAGCAGGCAGGCGGCAAGGTTGCCGCGTGTGTCGGATGTCCCGCGTGCATACAGGAGATCGCCGTGCCGCGTGGCGGTGAACGGGTCAAAGCCGGTCTTGTCCCATTTCTCGGGCTCGGCCACCGGATAGGTGTCGAGATGGTCGTTGATCATCAGCGACGGACCACCGTTCCGGCCTTTCAGCACGCCGACGACATTGGGACGATGAGGCACGGCCTCGTAGGTGGTCACCTCCATGCCGAGCGCTTCGAGCTTGCCGGCGACCAGCATGGCGATGGCCTCTTCTTCGGCGCCCGGCAGGTCCGGGTCGAGAGGATTGCCGGATCGCGGCTGCCCGGTGCGGATCAACTCTCCGGCAAGCTTCAGCCAGCGCTCCTCGGTGATGCGGCCAAGGACGCGGGTTTCAAGCTCCGACAGCGCAGGATTCCGGGTCAGCACAGTTGCACCTTTATTCATCATCCGGGCCGGACGCCCGTTTCATGAGCAACCTAACCGGAGGCGATGTTGCAATCTGCTGCTATTTTGATGTCTGATCGATGCAGAAAATGCACCGCTTCCTGACCTGGATGCCGCTCGATGCGCAATCTCCTTATTTATGAGTATGTTGATGCGGTGGCCCGGGCCGGGTCGATCCGCAAGGCGGCCGAGTTCCTGTCGCTGACTCCTTCGGCCCTGAACCGCCGGATTCTCTCGCTTGAGCAGGAGCTCGGCGCGCCGCTGTTCGAGCGTCTCGGGCGCGGAGTGCGGCTCAGCACGGCCGGAGAGCTCCTGGTCGACCTCTTCCGCCGCCAGCTCGCGGAGGTCGACCGCCTGAAGTCCCAGATCGCGGATTTATCGGGGCTGCGGCGCGGCAGTGTCGCCATTGCCTGCAGCCAGGCGGCGCTGCCCTATTTCCTGCCGCAACAGATTTCGCGATACCAGGTGAGCCATCCCGGCGTCACCTTCCAGGTCCTGGTCCGCGACGGCGAAGCTGCGGGCGATGCACTGATGGACTATTCCGCGGACCTGGCGCTCGTCTTCGAGCCGCTTCGCCTGACCGACTTCCAGACCATTTTGAGTGTCCGGCAGCCGATCCGCGCCGTGATGTCGAAAAAACATCCGCTGGCTGGCCGAGACCAGTTGGCGCTGGAGGATTGTATGGACTATCCGCTCATTCTGCCGAGCGCGCCTTACGCGGTCCGCAACCTTCTTGAAGCCGCCGCGGGACGGCTCTCCCTCAAGCTCGAGCCCTCGGTCGAAGCCGAAAGCTACATCTTTATGAAGAACTTCGCGGCTTTGCGTCAGGGGATATCGTTTGAACTCGCGCTTGGCGTGCCAACAGCGATGATCGAACCAAACTTGGCCAGCATTTCGCTCGAACTCGGCCCGCGCCACGAAGGACGGCTTCATCTTGCGCAATTGCGGGGGCGAACCCTGTCCGTCGCCGCGGCACGCTTTGCGGATCAGATTGCTCAGGCCCTGCAATCAGACTAGGCGCGAACCTCATCAGACGCGCTTGCTATCGCCGCATCAGTTGCTATCGCAGCACCACCTTGTACCTAAACCGTCCGCGTCGAGTATAGCGGATGGACTAGATCCGGGCCTTGGTATTCTTTCGCAGAATGGCTACTGCGATTATCACGAACGCTGCGAGCCGTAGCAGGAAAATCCAACTGCGCTCTTCGCTTGTCACATCTAGAAGAGTGACGAGCGCCTGACCGGATGCGAGCAGAAGGAACGCCACGCCAAACCAGCCGAAAAGGCTGTCGGCCGTTTTTGTGAAGAAGCGAAAGAAAAAGAGCGCCGCCATCACGAAACCGAGCGTCACTGCACCGGAGAGAAATACGATCGTCATTGCCGCGTGTCCCTCAGCTCAGTCCGTTTCCCAGATGAAGCCATAAAGCAGAATCATTACGCCGGCGAGTGAGACGACGATGCGCACCGCGGCAAGCTCGACCAGCGTCGGCAGCAGGACGAGATCGACGACCGCCAGGAGATTGTTCATCGCTAGAAGCACGAAGCAAGCGGCGCTCCAGAGCAGAATGCGTGTCCGGCTGCGTGCGTATCCGCGAATAAGAAGTGCCGCGCAAAACGCGCTGGTCAGGAAGCAGAGGATATAAACAAGTTGCGCCCAGGCCGTCATTTGTCGTCCCTGAACTTGAATGCGTCAGAAAATATGGCCAGCTTTTCATTCGGCGCCCGCATGATCGCCTTCGCCAAGGCGATCGGGCTGGTTGCGTAGACCTTCGCCAATTCGTCGGTCATCGCATGCAAATCTGGCGTCGCGGCGGCATAGCCCACACGGCCTTTCTCCCGTTCCGCCACCAGGCCCGCGGTCTTCAATGTTTCCAGACTGGGAAGAATAACGGCCTGACTGCTCCGCAGTTCGCGCACAAGTTCGTCCGAGCTCCAACTGCGAGTTGGATGACGGTGCAGCAGCAACAGCAGCTCAAGCGCCCACACAGATCGTATCGTGTTGCAGGCAAAGGAAAAAATCTGATCGTCCGTCACGGGTTCTCGCGGGTTCGAGAAGAGAGGCGGAGCGGCAAAAGTGAGGCAAACTAAAACCGCCGGGGCCGTCGCCGCAAGGCGAAAACCGCATTTGCCTTAAATTCTTGATATCGCGGAACAGAACCTGCGCGACTGCGTTTAGCCTTGTTCGCTTGCATTGGGGGACGCGCGCTGAACGAGATCCGGCGACAGGCAGATTCGAAGACCGGGCGCATTTGTCCGGGCGCCTTTCTGCGTTCCGGAGTCAGCCGTTTCTTCGCCGGCTCTCCTTGCAAGCCTGCACCGATCCGATCCTTTGGGGATGGTCCATGCCTGCCACCGCTGCTTCTTCGCCGTCGCTAACCTCACGCCAGATTCTTGCCGCACTCCGTGCCTTTCGAAAGGGCGACTTTTCGGTTCGTCTACCAGGTGATCTGACGGGCGTGGACGGCGAAATCGCCGAAGCATTCAACGATGTCGTTTCGCTTAACGAGCGCACGACAGGAGAGCTCGAACGGCTTGGCGACATGGTCGGCAAGGAAGGAAAGATCGGGCATCGCGCAAAGCTGCCCGAGGCCCAGGGATCCTGGGCGGCGAATATCGAGACCGTCAATACGCTGATCGCCGATACTCTGCAGCCGACCGCGGAGGTTGCGCGCGTGATCGGCGCGGTGGCGCGCGGCGATCTTTCCCAGACCATGAACCTCCATATCGATGGCCGAGAGCTGCGGGGCGAATATTTCCGCATAGGAAAGGTCGTCAACACCATGGTGGGACAGCTTGGATCCTTCGCATCCGAAGTGACCCGCGTCGCGCGCGAAGTCGGCACCGAGGGCAAGCTCGGCGGCCAGGCGAAGGTGAAAGGAGTGGCCGGGACGTGGAAAGACCTTACGGACAATGTGAACGCCATGGCGGCGAACCTGACGGGGCAGGTGCGTAACATTGCCGAAGTGACGACGGCGGTGGCCAAAGGCGATCTGTCGAAGAAGATTACCGTCGATGTGAAAGGCGAGATCCTCGAGTTGAAGGATACCGTCAATACAATGGTGGATCAGCTGAACGCGTTCGCATCGGAAGTGTCCCGCGTTGCGCGTGAAGTCGGTACCGAAGGAAAGCTCGGTGGTCAGGCCAAGGTCGAAGGCGTGGCCGGAACCTGGAAAGACCTCACCGACAACGTCAACGGCATGGCGGCAAATCTGACGGGCCAGGTGCGCAATATCGCCGATGTGACGACCGCGGTCGCCAAAGGTGATCTGTCGAAGAAAATCACGGTCGATGTGAAGGGCGAAATTCTTGAGCTGAAGAACACCGTCAATACCATGGTGGATCAGCTGAACGCGTTTGCCTCGGAAGTGTCGCGCGTGGCGCGCGAAGTCGGCACGGAAGGAAAGCTCGGCGGTCAGGCCAAGGTCGAAGGCGTTGCCGGCACCTGGAAGGACCTCACCGACAACGTCAACGTCATGGCCGCAAACCTCACGGGTCAGGTGCGTAACATCGCCGATGTCACGACCGCCGTGGCAAACGGCGACCTGTCGAAGAAAATCACCGTTGATGTGAAAGGCGAGATCCTTGAACTCAAATCCACCATCAACACCATGGTGGATCAGCTGAATGCATTCGCATCGGAAGTGACGCGCGTCGCGCGCGAGGTGGGCACCGAGGGAAAGCTCGGCGGGCAGGCGCAGGTGAAAGGCGTTGGGGGTACGTGGAAAGACCTTACCGACAACGTGAATTTCATGGCGGCGAACCTGACGGGTCAGGTGCGTAACATCGCCGAAGTCACGACTGCGGTTGCGAACGGGGACTTGTCGAAGAAGATCACCGTCGATGTGAAAGGCGAAATCCTCGAACTGAAGAACACCATCAACACCATGGTGGACCAGCTCAACTCGTTCGCCTCCGAAGTGTCGCGCGTCGCCCGCGAGGTCGGCACCGAAGGCAAGCTCGGCGGTCAGGCCCATGTGAAGGGTGTGGGCGGCACCTGGAAGGATCTTACCGACAACGTCAACGGCATGGCGGCGAATCTCACGGGGCAGGTGCGCAACATCGCCGAAGTGACGACCGCCGTCGCCACGGGCGATCTGTCCAAGAAGATCACGGTCGACGTGCGCGGTGAAATTCTCGAGCTGAAGAACACCGTCAATACCATGGTGGATCAGCTGAACGCATTCGCCTCGGAAGTGTCACGAGTGGCCCGCGAAGTCGGCACCGAGGGCAAGCTCGGCGGCCAGGCCAATGTGCGCGGCGTTGCCGGCACCTGGAAGGACCTCACAGACAACGTCAACGGCATGGCGGCGAACCTGACGGGTCAGGTGCGGAACATCGCCGACGTCACGACCGCGGTCGCCAAGGGGGATTTGTCAAAGAAGATCACCGTCGATGTGAAGGGCGAAATTCTCGAGCTGAAGAACACCGTCAACACGATGGTCGACCAGTTGAACTCCTTCGCGTCGGAGGTGACCCGCGTTGCGCGCGAGGTGGGCACCGAAGGCAAGCTCGGCGGTCAGGCCGGCGTTCCGGGCGTTGCCGGTACATGGAAGGACCTGACCGACAACGTCAACATGATGGCGGCCAACCTGACCGGCCAGGTGCGCGGCATCGCCGACGTCGTTACCGCCGTGGCGCAGGGCAACCTCAAGCGCAAGCTTACCGTCGACGCGAAGGGCGAGATCGCATCGCTCGCGGATACGATCAACGGCATGATCGATACTCTGGCGATATTCGCCGACCAGGTGACGAACGTTGCGCGCGAAGTCGGCATCGAAGGCAAACTCGGTGGCCAGGCGCGCGTGCCCGGCGCTGCTGGTCTCTGGCGGGATCTCACCGACAACGTCAACCAGCTCGCTGCCAATCTCACAACGCAGGTGCGAGCCATCGCTGAAGTGTCGACCGCCGTGACCACAGGCGATCTGACGCGGTCCATTACCGTGGAAGCATCGGGGGAGGTCGCTGCGCTGAAAGACAACATCAATGAAATGATCCGAAATCTCAAGGATCAGACTCTGAAGAACACCGAACAGGACTGGCTGAAGACCAATCTGGCGAAATTCACCCGCATGCTGCAGGGCGAACGCGATCTGACGACCGTGTCGAACATGGTGCTTTCGGAGCTCGCCCCTCTCGTCAATGCACAGCACGGCGTGTTTTATGTACACGAGGCTGACGACAGCGATCGCAAGCTCAAGCTCGCTGCGAGCTACGCGTCAAATCAGTCAAGTCCGCCGCCGGGCTATTTCAACTTTGGCGAAGGTCTCATCGGCCAGTGCGCCGCCGAAGGCGAGCGCATTCTGCTGAAAAATGTACCGCCGGACTATGTGAAGATCAGTTCCGGCCTGGGCAATGCGACGCCTCTGAATGTCATTGCGCTGCCCGCGGTATTCGAAGGAGAGGTGAACGCCGTCATAGAACTCGCCTCCTTCAGCGAATTCTCCGAGACGCACCGCAGCTTCCTCGATCAGCTCATGGAATCGATCGGCATCGTGCTGAACACGATCGCGGCGAATATGCGGACCGAGGGTCTTCTGGAGCAGTCGCAGCTGCTGACGGCGGAACTGCAATCGCAGCAGGAGGAGCTGAAAAAGACCAACGACCGTCTTGAACAACAGGCGGCGACTCTGCGCCAGTCGGAAGAACTTCTACGCTCCAAGCAGGACGAGCTCCAGAACACCAACGCCGAGCTTGAAGAGAAGGCGCAGCTTCTGTCGATGCAGAACAAGGCCGTGGAAGCCAAGAACCGCGAGGTCGAGCAGGCCAAGATGGAGCTGGAAGACAAGGCCGAGCAGCTCGCGCTGACGTCCAAGTACAAATCGGAGTTCCTGGCAAACATGAGCCATGAGCTTCGTACCCCGCTCAACTCCCTGCTGATCCTTTCGAAACTTCTGGCGGACAATGCGCAAGGCAATCTCAGCGACAAGCAGGTCGAATTTGCGCGCACGATCAATCACGCAGGCACGGACTTGCTCGGGCTTATCAACGACATTCTCGATCTGTCGAAGATCGAATCCGGAACGGTTACGCTCGATGTGGGCGAAACCTCATTCGGCTCGCTGCGCGACGACATGGACAGAACCTTTGCCCAGATCGCGCAGAACAAGAAGCTGGACTTCTCGATCGCTCTCGACGATCAACTGCCGCAATCCATCTATACGGACGACAAGCGCCTGCAGCAGATCATCAAGAATCTGCTATCGAACGCCTTCAAGTTCACCGAGCAGGGTCGTGTCCTGCTCAAGATAGAGAAAGCCAAGGGCGGCTGGACGACGGGCCAGTTCGGCCGCGATGCCGATGTTGTTGCTTTCACGGTCGAGGATACCGGCATTGGTATCGCGCGTGACAAGCAACGGCTGATTTTCGAAGCGTTCCAGCAGGCGGATGGCACGACGAGCCGCAAATATGGTGGCACCGGCCTCGGGCTTTCGATCAGCCGCGAGATCACACGGCTGCTCGGCGGAGAGCTGACGGTGGCGTCGAATCCCGGGCATGGATCGACCTTCACGCTCTACTTGCCGCTCAATTTCGCTCCGCCTGTGCAGACGAAGGGATCGGCGGCGCGAGGTATTGCAGGAATTCAGCTTCCCGAAACCTCCAGCGAACGTATTCCGGACGACCGCGACCAGATCAATCGCGGCGATCCGGTCGTGCTCATCGTAGAGGACGACCCGCACTTCGCGTCGATCTTGCTGGGCATGGCGCGGGAAGCCGGCTTCAAGGGAATCGTTACGGCGGAGGGTGCATCCGTTGTGCCGTTGGCGCGGCGCTACCATCTTGATGCCATTACGCTGGACATCGGTTTGCCGGACATGAACGGCTTTGCCTTGCTGGATCTCCTCAAGCGCAATCCGGAGACGCGGCATGTCCCGATCCACGTCATTTCCGGCATGGACGACTCCACGCTCGGGTTCAGCATCGGCGCCTATGGTGTTTCCGGAAAGCCTGTCGAGCGCGAGACCATTCTGGCGGCTCTCGACCGGGTAAAGGACTTCAACGCGCGCCCGAAGCGGCTGCTGTCGGTAGAGCCGGCCGCCCGGACCGGCAGTCTGGCGAAGGCGCTGGGTGCGGACGATGTCGAAGCGATTTCGGTCTCGAAACCGAAGGATATCGTCCGGGCTCTGTCGCAAGGAGACTTCGACTGCATCGTCCTTGATCTTGCGGAGGCGGCGCAGCCGCCCAAGCCCGAAATCATTGAGGCGCTTCGGGCGGCCGAGACGCCTGTCATTGCCTTTATTCCGGGCGGAGACCAGGCGGTGATGCAGGCGCTGATGCGTCTCGACCGGCTTCATGTGGCCCTCACTTTGACCGAGCTTCACGACAATGCGGTGTTGTTGCTGCACAGGACGTTCGAAAGTCTTCCGGAAGGCGCGCGCGAAGCGACACAGCAATTGCGTCGGCGCGATCCCGTGCTCGACGGCCGCAAGGTGGTTGTCATCGATGACGATATCCGGAACATCTTCTCGCTGACGAGTGCGCTCGAGGAGCACGGCATGGAATTGCACTATGCGGAAAGCGGCCGCTCGGGTGTCGAGCTGCTGCAGCGTATCCCGGATGCGGACATAGCTCTTGTCGACATCATGATGCCGGGCATGGACGGATACGAAACTATCCGGGAAATACGTACGCATCAGAACTTCGCAGGTCTGCCGATAGTGGCGGTCACGGCCAAGGCCATGAAGGGAGACCGGCAGAAATGCATCGAGGCGGGAGCGTCGGATTACGTAGCCAAGCCGGTGGACATGGAGCAGTTGATTTCTGTGCTGCGCGTCTGGCTGCAACGTAACGGCAGGACGGAAAAAGCCAAAGCCAACGAGACCAAAGTCCCGTCGTTTCCATCGCTTGTGAGCTGAGTGATCTGATGGAGACACCTGCGCTCGAAGCGGGGCGTACGATCGCCCATCCAGATCCGGCGGAGATTCCGCGGGCGCGGATCCTGATCGTGGACGACGACGAGCGCAACGCGCTTGCCATTACCACTGTCCTGGAAGAGCTGGGTCAGGATCTGGTCGTGGCCCGATCCGGCGAGGAGGCGTTGCGGCAGCTTCTTACCGGCGATTTTGCCTTGATCCTGCTTGATCTCCATATGCCGGGTATGGACGGCTATGAGACGGCGGCGCTTATTCGTGCCCGCCGCCGGTCGCAGCATATACCGATCGTCTTTCTGACAGCCGTCTTCCGCGACGAATCGCATCTTATGCAAGCCTATGCGAGCGGTGCGGTCGACATGGTGTTCAAGCCGGTCGATCCGTTCGTTCTCAAGACCAAAGTGTCGGTTTTCGTCCAGCTCCATCTCAAGCAGGCCGAGGCCGCGCGGGAAGCGGAGCTGCGTCATCATCTGCAAGAGGAGAATTTCCGCGTACGCACGGAAAAACTCCTGGCCGAGCAGCAGCTGCGTCGTACGCAAGAGCGCCAGGAGACCATCCTCAAGTCGCTTGCGGTATGCTTCCACTCACGCGCCACAGAGCCGCCGTTCGCCACTCTGTTCGCATCCGACGCAATCGAGAAGCTAACGGGATTCAAGCCAGCCCGTTTTACGGCTGACGCGGAATTCGGTATGGCGCGGGTGCATCCCGAAGATGTCGAACGCCTCCGGGGGTGCCTGCGGGATGCGGTGTCGACCGGATCGTATTCCTGCGAGTTCCGCTGGCAATGCCAGGACGGGAGCTACCGGACGTTTCTTGACCAGGGCGTGATCGCGGCCGCCGTCAACGATCAAGGAACCGAGATCGTGGGCACGCTGCTTGACGTAACCGATCTGCGGTTACTCGAGGAACAGTTCGTGCAGGCGCAGAAGATGGAAGCTGTAGGTCAGCTCACCGGCGGCATCGCCCACGACTTCAACAATCTTTTGACGGTGATACTTGGCAATCTGGATTTGATCTCGCGCCGGGTAACGGATGAGCGCCTGCTGCGGCAGATCGGGGCGATGCGGCATGCCGCCGAACGCGGTCAGAGTCTGACCGGCCAGCTCCTTGCGTTTTCCCGTCGGCAGAACCTGTCGCCGCAAACGCTCGACGTCAACAGGCTCATCACGCGTTTCCAGCCGCTGATACACCACGCAATCGGCGAGAGCGTTTCGCTCGAGACCCAGGTGTGTGCGGAGGAGGTGCTTTGTGATGTCGATCCCGCTCAACTCGAGACGGCGTTGTTGAATCTGGTCGTAAACGCACGTGACGCCATGCCCAATGGCGGGACTCTTACAGTGTCAGTCGGGTTCTTGGCCGATGACGATGAACTGCTTACGGATTGTCCCGGCGACGCCAAGGGACCATGGTTTGCGTTGACTGTGGAGGACACGGGAACCGGCATGACGCAGGACGTTATCGCCCGGGCTTTCGAGCCGTTCTATACGACCAAGGATGTCGGTTACGGTTCTGGCCTTGGTCTCTCGCAGGTGTATGGATTTGTTCGCCAGTCCGGAGGCTTCGTCGCAATCCGCAGCACTGTCGGCGCGGGAACGCGATTGTCGATCTGTTTGCCGGTATCGACGAAATTGCCGACCCCCTCGGTAGAGCAAGGCGCGGTCACTTCCATAGCACAGGCGCGCACGGAACGGGTCTTGCTGGTCGAGGATGACTCCGCGGTGCTGGCGCTGGGCATCGAAATGCTGGCGGACCTGGGATATGCCGTAACAACAGCGTCCGACGCGAACTCGGCGCTGGAGATACTGCGTCGCGGCGACCGCATCGATATCATTTTCTCCGACGTCGTCATGCCTGGCGGGAAATCGGGCGTGCAACTGGCCGAAGAGGCCCAAAGCATTCGACCGGGGATCGGAATTCTTCTGACCTCCGGCTACACAGGCGAGGCGCTGTCCCGGCACACGGGCGGTGAAGCATCGCTTCCCGTGCTGGCCAAGCCCTATCGCCAGCAGGAGCTGGCTGCCCGGCTGCGCGAAGTTCTGGAGAGCTCGTCTTTGTCTGGTGGCTCCGAACGAATGCAGCAGCCTTGAGCGCGGTCAGCGAACCTTTCCAGCGCGCTTGCTTGTTCGAATGTCAGGAGCACGCGTCCAGAAGAACCGCCGGAAGCGATGTCCAGATTACGGCAATCACCGCAAGGCCGGTCGCGGCCGCGGCGGCTATTCGATCCGGGCGGCTTTTCAGCACGCGCACCGACGTGGCGAGCGTTGCGATCAGAAGGACCACCGCGAGCACCGTTGCCAGAACCATGACGGTCCGATGCACGCCGGTCTCCTGACCGGTGCTGCAGAGAAGCGTGGTCGCGCCGTAGGAAATCGAGAAATGGGCGAACCAGATCGCGAAGGGAAGGAGGAGGCGTGCGAGAAAATTAGTCATAGCGCCGCCGCCATTCGGGGAAAGCCGTGGGTCAGGAGAAGGCCCAAGGCGCCCTGTCCGAGGGCGAAGAGCCAGAAAAGCGCGAGATTGTCGAAGGCGACGCGGCGCAACGAATCGACACGGCCCGTGGCGGCGCGAAAGGCCGCGAAGAGTGTCATGCAGAATACGGCGGCGACGATCTGCGCCTGCAGCACGGCGTTGGCATAGACCATCGCCGTGTAGCCGCTCGTGTCCGGACGTATGCCGGCGTGCCACTGCGACCATATATCGGCGGCGAGGCTCGCGATGAGCGCCACAACACCAACAGCAACGAGACCGATGAACGCGCCGCGGCGCCCGAGGCGCACGCATCGGTCGGCTGCCCAGAGCGCGACGGCGCTGGCGGCGAGGCCAGAAACTGCAAGGACCGGCAGCCCCGGGAGGCTGTCCGGCCGCGGCCAAACGTCCGGCACGACCGTCCAGAGATAGAGATAGCTGAAGACGTAGGAAAGATAGAGCGCGCCGGCGACGAGGCTCAGCACCACCATCGCCCACCACGAATGCGACATCGGCCCCGACATGTAGGTAGGCAGTGAAATGCCGCCTCCTATCGCGGCTTTTCCGGCCGGCGCCGGATCGCTCTGCCGCATCCAGATGAACATCGAGGCGATTGCGAGAATGCCGCAGGCGACCGCGATGATGACAAGCTTGGCCGTCAGCAGCAGGAAGAACGCCGCGGTAAATACGGCCGCGGAAAGATGTGCCCAGCCGGGCCAGGACACCCGCATGACATATTGCGGCTCGGCGTTGACCGCCGATGTCACGATGGTCTCGCGACTGCCCGTTGCCGTTCCGGGAAGAAAATAGCCGCCGCGTTCGACGTCGCGGGCGAGGTCCCTGGTGCTCCAAATCGGGTACAGGCTGTTAACGAAAGGAACGCTGCGGGTGCCGAAAGCGTGATTGGGCAGCCATTCGAGCGTGCCGGCGTTCCAGACATTGCCGACGCTGTCGGTATTCGTGAGCCGCAAATTGCGCACGAGATCGACAAGAAAGACGAGAACACCGGCGGCGACAAGGAAGGCGCCTATGGTCGAAACCATGTTCAGCGTGTCCCACCCCAGACCCGCCGGATAGGTATAAACGCGCCGCGGCATGCCGATCAGTCCAGTCACATGCATCGGCAGGAATGCGGTGTTGAAGCCGATAAAGATCAGCCAGAAGGCCCATTTGCCGAGACGTTCGGAAAGCTGGCGCCGGCTGAAGGCGGGCGCCCAGTAATAGAATGCCGCGAACAGCGGGAAAACCATTCCGCCGAACAGGACGTAGTGGAAATGGGCGACCACGAAATAGGTGTCATGCGCCTGCCAGTCGAACGGCACCATGGCGACCATGACGCCGGTCAGACCACCAAGCGTAAATACGAACAGAAATCCGAGAACGAACAGCGAGGCGGCGGTGAGCTTGAGCCGGCCGGAGGCGATGGTGGCGATCCAGGCGAAGACCTGAATGCCGCTCGGAATCGCGACCGCCATGCTCGCCGCCGAAAAGAAGCCGAGGGAGCGCGCCGGAATGCCGGTCGTGAACATGTGGTGCACCCACAGGCCAAAGCTGAAGAACCCGGTGGCGATCAGCGCGACGACGATCAGCCGGTAGCCGACGAGCGGAACCCCGGCCATCGTCGGAACGATCATGGATACCATGCCCGCCGCGGGCAGGAAGATGATGTAGACCTCCGGGTGGCCGAAAAACCAGAACAGGTGCTGCCACAGGAGCGCGTCTCCGCCCCGTTCGGGAATGAAGAACGGCCAGCCGAACGCGCGTTCGAGTTCGAGCAGGATCGTGGCGAGGATGACCGCCGGGAATGCAAACACGATCATTCCGGCAAAGATGAGCATGGTCCATGCGAAGACTGGCATGCGCGTGAGCGTCATCCCCGGCGCGCGGGTTTTCAGCACGCCGACGATGATCTCGATGGCGCCGGCGATTGCCGAAATCTCGATGAAGCCGATGCCGAGAAGCCAGAAGTCGGCGCCGATCCCCGGCGAGAATTTCATGCCGGTGAGAGGAGGGTACATGAACCAGCCGCCGGACGGCGCGGCGCCGAAGAACAGCGTCGAGAAGAATACGAGCCCGCCGACGAAATAGGCCCAGAACGCAAAGGCGCCGAGCCGCGGAAACGGCAGGTCGCGCGCGCCGAGCATCTGCGGCAGAAGCAGGATGCCCATCGCCTCGACCGCGGGAACCGCAAACAGGAACATCATCACCGTGCCGTGCATGGTGAAGATCTGGTTGTATGTATCCTGGCTGAGGAAGGTGTTTTCCGGCACCGCAAGCTGGGTCCGGATCAGAAGACCGAGAATGCCCGCGAGAAGAAAAAACAGGAACGCGGTGGCTATATAGAAATAGCCGACCACCGTGTTGTTGACGGCGGTGATGGTCCGCCATCCGGAGGGCAGGTGCCACACGGCCTTGAGTTTCGCCAGTTCCGACCTCGGGCGGGGCAGGGTGTTAGGGAGGCTGGACGGCGGCTTCATTTCAGCTCCGCGAGATAGGATGCGATCGCCGCGGTCTCGTCGGCGGTGAGGAACCGGAATTCGGGCATCAGATTGCCTGGCTTGATGTCCTGTCCGTGTGTGATGAACCGCGCGATGTTTTCGGCGGACATCGGCAGCCGTGCCGCGGCGAGCTGCCGGCGTTCGCCAATGCGGGAAAGATCGGGGCCGATCGTACCGGCCGCCGACGTGCCGCGGACCGTGTGGCAGGAGCCGCAACCGGTGGCGAGAAAGAGCTCGCCGCCACGGGCCGGCGCATTTTCCACCGGCGATGAAGCTTGCGCGCGCCATGCGTCGAATTCGCCCGCCGGCATGGCAATGACTTCGAGCGCCATCAGCGCATGCGGGCCTCCGCAATATTCGGCGCATTGGCCGCGATAGACGCCGGGCCGGTCCGCCGTCAGGCGGAGCCGGTTCGTCCGTCCCGGAATCATGTCCAGCTTGCCGCCGAGGCTCGGAACCCAGAAGCTGTGAATGACATCCGGCGACGTCAATACGAACTCGACCTCGCGCCCGAGCGGGATGCGGATTTCATTGGCGCTTTCAAGCCGGCTGCCATCCGGCTCTTCATACGAGACGCGCCACCACCACTGACGGCCCTCGACATGGACACGCAGATCCGGTTCGGCTGGCCGCGACTCCGCGCCCATGAGAAGCAGGCCGTAAACAAGAAGGCCCGTCAGGACGGCGACGGGGAAGGCGATACCACCGGTCCAGACGGCCCAGCTTCCCGACAAGCGCTTGCGCGAACGATCCGACCCGTGCATCGCAAAAAAGGTGATGGCCAGAACGAGCGCAAAGATCGCGCCGCCGCCGATGAACAGAATCCAGGACAGTTCCGCGAGCCGCCCCGCGTCCGGCCCTGCCGGGTCGAGCACATTCATCGTCCGGCTCCGCCAGCCGGAGGGAGCGAGAAAAAGTAATCCGACACAGCGGCTATGTCGTCATCCGTCAGAAGCCGCGCGATCGGGACCATGATCGCGGCCGTGTCGGTACGGGCAGTCTGGCCCGCCTGCCACGCTTTCAGGCGGTTGGCGATATATCGCGCGTTCTGTCCCGCAAGGCGCGGGTAAACCGGCAGGGCCGATTCGGAATGGCATGACATGCAGGCGGGGATACGCCGCGCGGGATCGCCGCTTTCCGCGAGTTCGCGTCCGTGGCCCGAGAGGGCCGCAGTATCAATAGTCCGGCGCGGCGGCTCAAGGCCGGCATAATACACCGCCAGTTCCGCGACCTCGTCGCTGGACAGTCCCGATGCCGCGGTCTGCATGATGCCGCTGCTTCGCTCGCCGCTGAGATAGGCGCGCAAGGCATTCTCGAGCATCTCGCGCGGCTGTCCGTGCAGCACCGGCACGAGTTCGCTTTTCGGCGGGCCGGCCTCGTCGCCATGACATCGTGCGCATGCGGAGACGGCGTCCGGCGCGTTTCCTCTTGCTATTTCTTCGCCGCCCTGCGGCTCGGCCTCGACCTCGGCGAGCGCGAGATCGCGATAGGTCTGCTGGGTCATGTCCGGCATCTGGCGCAGGAACGCGACAACAGCCCAGACTTCATCGTCGCGGTTCTGGACCGGCCAGCCCGGCATGCCGGTGTATTTCAGGCCGTGCTTCACAAGCCAGAAGAGTTCCTGGTCGGTCCATAGGGAAACATGGCTTGTGAGATCGGGCGGGGCCGGCAGCATGTGCTGGGCGACCGGTGTCATGGCAAGACCCGGAGCGCCATGACAATACGCACAGCCGGCGTAGTAATGCGCGGCGCCGAGCCGAATGAGATCGGCATCGTCGAGCGGGGGCGGCTCCACGTCCGGCGCATGCGTTTCGACGGAATTCATCATGCCGAAGCGCAGGAACCTGTCGATGACGAGCCAGTGCCCCTTGCTCGCGGCGACGCTGTAAAGGCCGCTCCATGCGACGAGCACGCCGCCCGACGCCGCCAGCAAAGCAAGAGCCGCGGCGCCGGCGGCGATAGGTTTCCAGCGCCTGACGAGGAAACGACGGAGGGCTTCAACGCGGGACAATGTTTGCCCGCCAGCTGTCGGAACCGGAGTCGATGCGCGCAAGCATCTGCGCCGCGATGACGACGCCCGCGACGAGATAGGAGAGCGGACAGGCCGTTATCATCAGAAGGCCGGCGAGCTGCTGGTCCTGCAATGTCGAGGGCCCGGTCGAACACAGGGGAAACAAGAGGCCGGGCAGGCCGTAGACATCGCGCGGCGCGAAGATCATCAGCACGCCGAGCAGGCAGGCCAGCTTTCCCGTCATAAGCAGAGCGAGAATGGCGCGCCAGCGGCCATTTTGCGCGGCGTCGAGAAGCAGCGACCAGAATGCCAGCGCTGATGCTGCCAGCAGCGCCGACAGAAGAAGGTGCAGGGAGAAGTTGGTGGCGGCCGCGAGTTGCAGGGACGGCCAGTGCCAGAACCACAGAATGGTGATTTGTAGAATGGCGATCGACCAGAACACGGCTGAGGAGCGGCCAGCGGCCGGCACCCGCGCAACGAAAATGGCAGCCAGCGGCGCCGCGACGTTCATCGCGAACAGATGCTGCGCCATCTGGAAAGACAGCGGCCCCGCATCCGCCAGGCTGAGCACCAGAACGCCCGTGGCAAGTACGCAGGCTGCGCTCAGTGCCGGCGCCAGCACCCGTTCAACCGTCATCGCCGTCTCCTCGGCATAAGGCTCCCGTAGAGGGGAAACCAGCGCGACGCGGAGGAGTTCCATGCGAAAAGCCCGGCGCATGCGCCGGGCTTTTGTTTGCGGGTCAGGCCGCTTTCTTGTTGAGCTTGGATTCCGCCAGCTTCGAGAGCTTCTTGTCGGTCGCGTCCTCTTCCTTGAGGTTCAACTCAAGCGGCCGCACCAGCTTGTCGTAGCCAAGCTCCTTCGCCCAAGCGATCAGCGTGCCATAGCGTGTGATCTCGTAATGCTCGACGGCCTGGGCGAGGGCGATCAACGCGGCGTCGAGAACCTGTTTGTCCTCGACATTGCCGATGACGTGCTTGGCTTCCTTCAGGATGCCGTCGATGGCTTCGCAGTCGACGCCCTCGGCCGGCTTGCCGTAATCGGCGAAGACCTGTTCGAGCCGTTTGATCTGGTTTTCGGTCTCTTCAAGATGGGTTTTGAAGCCATTCGCCAGTTCGCGGTTCGTCGCCTTTTCCGCCATGGTCGGCAAGTTCTTCGCGATCTGTTTTTCGGCGTAATAGATGTCCTGCAAGGTGTGCAGGAAGAGATCGTCCATTGTCTTGATGTCCTTGGAGAACAGTCCCATTTCGCGCTCCTCTGTTGTGTGGGTGGCTGTTGGCCAACGCCTCGCGCCAAGGAGCGTTCCTCTCTCCCGCAATCTGGAACCGTCGTCGCGCTTCCCGCGTCTTTTCAGAAAGGGAGAAAAAGATGGAAGACGTTAGCGGCATCCCGTGGGTTTTCATTCATCTCGGATGGATCGTCCTCGCGGCCGTGCTGGCCTATGGCATCTGGCAAAACAGGAGGCGGCGCCTGAGCCAGGGAGAGAAGACAGCCCAGAAGCGGAAGACCTTCGAGAATTTCCGGGTCGACGAGGACTCGGCCTGACGATCCCGGCCAGGGGCATGACGGAACCGGCAGTGTTGGCCCGAGTTGAAGGGCCATGGATGCTTCCTTGCCCGATGGAATTGGTCCATCCGCCCGCAACGCCTCGGGCGGAATTCCCCGTTTTTTGCCTCTGTTGATACTTGGCGCGATCGCGGCGTTCGGTCTTTCCGGTTACGGAGGCGGCGGCGGCAAAACCTTGTCCATCGATAATGCCGAGGTCCGGGCTTCCGTTACGTCGCCGTCGGTCGTTCGCAGCGGCGAGTTTTTTGAACGCCTTGTCGATGTCCAGGCCATGCAGGCGATCGGCGAGTTGTCAGTATCCATCGACCGCGCACTTCTGCAGGACATTACCATCAACAGCGCGATCCCGGAAAGCGGCGAAGAGTCGTTCGAGGACGGCCAGTATCGACTGACGATTGGCCCGCTCGATGCCGGAAAAGTCGCGCATCTGCAGATGGAGCTTCAGGCCAATTCCGATGCGGCGGGCCGCCAGCAAGGAGACATCGTTTTTCACGACGGCGCCTCCGAAATCGGCCGGCTGCCGCTCTCGACGATGATCCTGCCCTGATGGATATCGTTATTCGCGCCACCGCCATGTTCTTTGCGCTGTATGTGCTGCTGCGCATGCTGGGCAAGCGGGAACTTGGCCAGATGACGCCGTTCGAACTCGTCGTCATCGTCGCAATGGGAGATCTGATCCAGCAGGGCGTGACACAGGACGATTTCAGCCTGACGGGCGCCGTTCTGGCGATATCGACATTCGCGCTCTGGGCGACTGTGCTGAGCTGGATGAGCTATCTGTCTCCCGCGGCCGAGCGCGCTCTCGACGGCGAGCCGAGCATCCTCGTGCAGAACGGAAAGTTGATAGAGGCAAATTTGCGCCGCGACCGGATCACGCGATCGGAACTGCGCTCGGAAATGAGGCTGGCCGGAATAGCCCGGATGCAGGACGTCGCTTGGGCGATTCTGGAACCCAACGGCAAGATCAGTTTCATCGCGCGCGATGGCGAGAAAAAAGCCCGGCAGCGCGACGAGAGAAACGCCACCTGATCGATTGGGCGCCACGGACGTTTTGGGGAACAAATTGGAGCGCAAGTCGTACTCCAATGAGAAGGCTCCCAAGGCGACACAAGGAACTGTCATTGAGCAATCTTTCCTATCAGCGATCCACCTTTCTGTCGGCGGGGTGCGCGATCGAAAATGTGCTGGCGTCGTTTCCGGTCGTCTGCTTCTCGCTGGCGCTGGCGACGGACATCATCTATTGGCGCACGTCCTATCTGATGTGGCAGCATTTTTCGGCATGGCTGCTGCTGATCGGCCTTGTCGTCGGCGTTGCTGCGCTCATTACGCGGCTGGTGGGCTACATTGTCTGTCCGGCGTGCCGGCCGAGGCGGGTCTGGCTTTACACGCTGGGAAGCGTGCTCGCTCTGCTGCTCGCGTTTCTTAACAATTTTGTACATGCGGCCGATGGGTGGAAGGCGGTGGTGCCCCACGGCCTCCTGCTGTCGGCGCTCACCGTTCTTGTAATGCTGGTGACGGGCTGGCTTGGCCTGTCGCGACCGGCGCGCCCGGGAGACGGCACCCATGTCTGAACGCAATCTCCGGAAAGTTTCGCTCGCAGGAACGGGCTTGGTTCTGCTCCTGCTCGCCGGCTGCGGCGAGAATCAGGATTTCGACGTTTCCAAACAGATCGGTCCCAATCCGGTCTTGCCGGAACCGAGCACGGAACTCATGCCGGATCTCAAGGTGGCCGAAGTCGTCGGCTGGAGCGAGGGCCAGACACCGGATGTGGCGGAAGGGCTCACCGTAACCGCCTATGCGTCTGACCTTGCGCACCCTCGGACTGTGCATACGCTTCCTAACGGCGATGTGCTCGTCGTGCAGTCGCGAGCGCCAAAGGGCAAGCCGCTCCCGCGCCCCAAGGACATCATCCGCGGCTGGATCATGGCTTACGCGCAGGGCGGGGGCGGCTCCGACCAGAAAACCAATCTCGTTACCTTGCTGCGGGATACCAATCGAGACGGGACCGTGGATCAACGGAACGATCTGCTGACGGACCTGAACTCGCCCTTTGGCGTCGCGTGGTATGACAATACGCTCTATGTCGCGGCGGCCGATGCGGTGCTTGCCTATCCTTACGAACTTGGCCAGACCGAAATCAACGCCGAACCTTCGGTGCTGGCTCCCTTGCCGGGCGGGCCGATCAACCATCATTGGACAAAGGATCTGGCGCTCAGCCCGGACGGCCGGTTCCTCTATGCCTCGGTCGGCTCGAATTCCAACGCCGCCGAGCGGGGACTCGAAGCCGAGAAGGAAAGAGCGGCGATCCTGCAGATCGATCGCCAGACTGGCGCATCTCGTGTGTACGCCTCCGGTCTGCGAAATCCGAACGGCCTCAGCATTCATCCGGAAACCGGAACTCTTTGGACGGTGGTGAATGAACGCGACGAGCTGGGTCCCAACCTGGTGCCGGATTACATGACGTCCGTTCAGGACGGCGGCTTTTACGGCTGGCCGTGGAGCTATTTCGGCAATCATGTCGACGAGCGGGTTCATCCGCCGCGGCCGGATATGGTCGAGAAGGCGATCGTGCCCGACTATGCCTTGTCGAGCCATGTCGCCGCGCTCGGAATGGCGTTCTCCCATGATTCCGCCATGCCGCAGCAATATGGAAGCGGCGCTTTCGTGGGGATGCACGGCAGCTGGAACCGTTCGGTGTTCAACGGCTACAAGGTTGTGTACATACCATTCGAGGGTGGCAAGCCGTCCGGCCCGGCTCAGGATGTGGTGACCGGCTTTCTTGATGGCGAACAGGCCAGGGGTCGCCCGGTCGGCGTCGCGATCGATGGCACCGGCGCTCTTCTGATCGCAGACGACGCGGGCGATACGGTATGGCGTGTTGCAAATGCAGATGGCTCGATTTCGCCGCAACC